>Ga0247734_1000297_pt1 | contig 44305 bp, 38 predicted proteins | sample UWRJL103311B2_FD_180933 | JGI IMG/M metagenome (GOLD analysis project Ga0247734, IMG submission 180933) | Plant litter microbial communities from Arlington Agricultural Research Station in Wisconsin, United States - UWRJ-L103-311B-2 | ecosystem: Environmental > Terrestrial > Plant litter >...
TGTTTCCGAATATATCAAAGATATGGAACTTTCCGAATCTGAGTATATCTCTATCTTTGGACAAAATTGCTTGCGAGGTAAATATATGTAGTTACAACAGTAGATTCGCAAGCTACTACAACACTCAATATACAATATGCAGATTATTTCCACGTTCTACAAATACAGACTTCAAGCATCGCAGACATATCTATGCGAATTTGACCAACCATACACTGCATTCGAATATTCACCGTCGAGTCATCCCTTTGAAACGATGCCGCCGACCCTGGAGGTCATCATCCTCATCCAGCTGCTAACCATTAACTGTTCTGGGTGCCATAGCTTTGCCAAAATGCCTCATTACTCGCATATCCCGGGGATCTGAAGGTCCGTATTTCATTTCTATACTGTCATGACTTGGCGAAGACGTTAACAGCAGCCCAGATGGTGACAGGACTGCACTAAGTTACCCCTAAACACTTTGAGATCCTCTTGCTAAAAAACACACTTGGATTGTCGCCCTCCTACATGATGAATAGTGTGACGGTTTAGACAGTATTGTTATTCGGGCCAGGGCCACCGATTGAGGCTCTGACTTTCAACAACGTCACGATCTGACGTACAGACAGACTCTGGATGTACGAATGGAATGTGTGGCTACGGAACGTAAGGGATATAGAACGTAAGGGGTATGGACACAAAGGATATAGAACGAACGAACATTAAGGTCAAAAGATCATAAGAGAGTCAAAAGACGTACGTAAATGTTTAGTTCCTTCCTTAGCTTTATCTCTTTGTAATTGGAGTTACTTATTTATATGAGATATTACGGGTTAGACCCATTTAACAAGGGCTGCGCCATTCGGACTACTTCCTTTACACAGCAATAACCCCCCAAAGGATTATTCCTTTCGCATTACACCGCCATGGCTGATGTCTATAAGAGAACATGAGTTCTTCTCTTTGGTTCTCTAGATTTGATGTAAACAGTAACAGAGTAGTTAGTTGGCACCCAATTGACTAGAGCCGTTCACAACCGTACGGTACTGTTCGCATGCTGTATACGGCGAAATATACGCCGTGCTAACCGTACGGTGCAAAATCCTAGATTTCGTATTTTTACGCCTGGCTATACGGTGTTAGACCGTACGGTACGGTAATTACTGCAGTAACACGATACCGTTTATACTACTGGCTACCTGGGCCTTTCAAAAGGCTGATACTGATCCTTCGTAACAAAAACCCCCCGTCCCTTCGGTAACTTAGTGCCGAGTTCTATCTCTGATAGCATGGTATCATTCGGCCATTGACTGAGGACCGTCTTTTCCCCAGCCATCAATCGACCGAGATTCAATCGTGTGGAAAACACAATCTGTCCCGTCTCTGCCGTCTCGCGAATTGCACCTTTCGAGCTCTTATCTTCTCGATCCGAGTCCTTCGCCGTATATCCCGCTGACTTGTGTGTACCAATGAGATGCGGATACGGCGCAAAGCATTTGAAGTCCATGAAATGATCATTGCACACTCGCTGCAGCGCTCTATCTGAAGGGGCTGCCCCCCCATTCATCGATTGATGATACAGCAACTTTTTCGCACCACGCAGCGAGAGTGCATATGAAAACGTACATAAACCTCTGACGACATCGAGCACAACTCTTGTATGGTTTCCCGTCAGAGCTGGGGGACTCAGATTCGGTTGCCGGCGAGGGTAACCCCATAGCTTCTGTGGCACTGCAGTTGGATCGTCGTGCATAACGTAGTATTTCTGATCTTCCCATTCCCGATTTCGCGTTCCGCAGTGGCCGAGCCATATCAGGTCCCAGTCGTCACCAAACGGAGATTCGGTTGTTTTGTGTTCCGCGTCCTGTAAGTAGCGTGTGCCGTGTGCAAGCTCTACGAGCTGGGATTTGATGAAGACGTCCCAGTCTGCGTCATCCTCAATGATTAGGGCTGTCTGAATATCCTCATTGATCATCCTAATTCGCAGGAATTAGTATCCAAACACAGTGTGTGAATGGAGGAAATTACCTTTGTATGGCATTCATGTGGGCTCGCCAACATCCCAATGTGCCGCTAGAGTCCTTCTCATCCCATCCCTACGACCACCAAAGTCAATAGATATCCGTGTTACATGCCTGGAAGAGCGTGCGCGGTGTCTTACCTCTGGGATGGCTTTTGGGGAGACCAAAGTCCCATCAACTCCATCCACCCAGTCGAACCTGAAATCCGTCATCGCTGCTGAAATAGACACTGCATCTCTTTTATCCGTTCGAGCGGGCATGGATACCACAAACACTTTCTCAAACTGAAAATAAGATAGCATGTTAGTTAGTGCAAGATTCTCGGGACTTCACTGCCTTCCTTCCTTTACTTACGCCGAGGGTGTCATTCTTCACATCCTCGATATGAGCCCCGCGAGCCGCATTTGGCCTGGCCGATGGGTCGACCGAATGAAAAATGACCACGAGCGCCAGTAATATAATACAGAGGTAAACAGACGGCCTCCGAGGCATTCTTTGAAGAGGTATCATAGAGGTCTCCGGTGTGCAAAATGAAATGACGGAACAAAGCACGAATGAAGAGCCCCCGAGAAATAAATTTGGAAGCAGTATACTCGTGTATACTCGTGGGAGGGATAGATAAGTCCACCCCCTTGTTGATAACGCCACCTATGTATGTCTGTCACATGTATAGATTGATATTGATGCCGCTTTATTGCTCCTACCTACTACATAGTGGTAATAAAAGTAAAAAAAGTAAAAAAAATGCGCCAATGGAACAAGCAAGCAAAACAAGCAAAACCCAAATCACGGACCCTGTAAATGTAAATGTAAATCCCAGCCGCCGATCATGCTAGTGCTAGTGCAGGTGCCGCCACCAGACCAGGTCCCCTGTCCAGGTCCATATCATATACTTCGCTTCGAAGTAGGGGGTGTTATTGATTAGCGAGGGTGGTCACCTGACCTGGCTCACGATTTTGGTGTATTTCTAGTACGCCGCCGATGTTGTGGAAACTATCACCTTGCTTTCTCATTCTCATGATGTTCGATCCTGGGCAGCATGAAATGCCACTTTTGCAGCACATTGATGGCGATTGCGAGTCTCAAAATTCACCCCCCTCCACCACACAGAGCAGCAGCATCTTCTCCTCAATCAAGATGACGGCGAAGCACCGGGAAGTTTGGGGTCCATTCTTCACAACAAAACTCAAGAATACTTTATATTTTCTGCTGCCTTCGTGGTATCCGTCGTCCCGTCACAAGCTTCCCAGCGCAGGCACAACGGCAACGGCAACCTCCTACATGTCAGGTGTACGCGGAGTCGCATCTGTCCTGGTATTCATTCATCACTATCCGCTAGACTACTATCCCCACCTACACAGAGGCTATGGAGCATACCCCGAAGACACCTCGTTCTTCCAGCTACCATTCATCCGGGTCATCTACGCTGGACGCTTCATGGTGTCCATTTTCTTCGTACTGTCAGGTTACGTGCTCACCTACAAACCCTTGCAACAGATCCGCAGCGGTAGTCGCGCTGCACTTGCCGATACCCTCGCATCATCAGTCTTCCGGCGCTGGTTCCGCCTTTTCCTGCCCATCTTCCTGTCGACTTTTATTCAAATGTTGACCGTGCATTGGGGCTGGTATGGGAGCGAATATAAAGCAGTGCACGTGGAACCCATTGTTGCGTTCCCCAAGCAGTTTTCCCAATGGGCCCAGGATCTCTACAACATGTTCAACCCTTTCACCTGGGTATCTTACGTGCCCATCTACAGTCCCCAGCTGTGGACCCTTCCCACCGAGTTCCGGGGATCCATGCTAGTGTTCATAACCACACTTGGTCTGTCCAAAGCAAAAACACACGTTCGAATGCCCGTTATTTTTGCATTTGCCTTGTACGCCCTATCTCTGGGCAAAAGCTGGGACATGTTCCTCTTCCTCAGCGGTCCCATTCTGGCCGAGGCACAGCTCATTCAGAGAGAGAGTGGATGGACATTTCCAGGCCATTTCCGAGGCAGCCGCAAAGCCAAGTTCGCAGAGCTCGCTTCTCGCTGTTTTTGGCTTTCAGTCTTCATCTTCTCATTATTTCTGGCGGGCTGGCCAGACGACAACTCAGAGCGTTCCGTTGGCTATGTTAGCCTCACACATATCACACCCAAACGCTTCAACAACGGTACGAACCGCTCTCGATTCTGGACCTCAATTGGCGCAGTTCTGATGCTGGCTAGCTTCGAGAATCTCCCTGTTTTGCAGCGCCCTTTCAATACTGCAGTCGCAGAATACTTGGGGGAGATCTCGTTCGCTTTATATATTGTTCATGTCGGGATCTTGTACACATTCGGATGGCATCTTACTACGTATTGCATTGCAGCAACGGGCTCCAGAGCATGTGGATTCTTGATTGCCGCTTGCATGGTTACGCCAGTGACATTTTGGGTGGCAGATGTGTTTTGGAGAGGGGTGGATGTGAGGTGCGTGAAGGCTGCTAGGCGGTTGTGGGGTTGGGCGTCTGTTCCGAGATGAGATAGATGCTGTTACTTTCCATGTATGACTTGCGTGATTTGAAAGAATCTAGATTTCAATACAATACATTCTGTGTTGATTAATCGCCATTTCTGCTAAATACTGAACTCCCCCGCTCAACTTTGTTCCATCTCAAGTCAACGAGCCCTGCAGTGGGAACAGCTGGTTGTGTATCCTAGTTCTTCACATTTGCGGCACTTTGATGAGACTTCAAGTGTCACGGATATACAGGTTTCAATTACAACTCATACTCCTCTGTGGTATCAATTTTGACAAACAAAAAACACAAGCAACCCCTATTGAAATCTAGGGAAAATACGCCATAATATCATCGCCATCCACAACCATCAACATGGACTTCCCATCCCCCTTCATAACCGGCACCTGAGGATACGTCCGTCTCATCCCCCACCCATCCACTCCCGGATCTTTCGTGCTCCCAGGAAAGATATGAGTCGGAAAGAAATTCCCCGGATCGTCCAATGCCCTCGCATATGCAATCAACGACGACATGGTCGACATGACCGGACCCAGAAAGAAGTCCGATTTCAGCAGGATCTGGTACTCCACTATCGCCTTGTCGTCAAACAGCAGATTCTCAACTCTCTCTAATGTCTTCGGATCGTTGGCAAGCAGACTCCATTTGTCGTGTACTTTGTAGCCCAAAGGCTTCAGTTTATCGCGGAAGATTTGGATGCTTTCTTGCTTCCCGCAACTGACATATACGGCCGTGAGTTCACCACCTGATTTCCCTTTGATCAACTTCATCTCCGCCATATACATTTCCACCTGTTGCTGAAACGTGCCATAACTCCCAGGCCAGTCAGATTCCGCCCGGAGATGCACACCAATGTACCCATCTTTCAACTCAGGCAGTTCGAAAATCGACGTCGATATCCCGAGAAGTGTTTGATTGTACAAGAGCGCTTTAAATAGGTCTTTCCTAATCGTCCCAAGCTCGCCCGAACTCTCGTAATCCCACGCCGTGAACGTGTCTCCGAATAGCAACGCGACTGGGGTTTCCGCCGTGATGGATGCACTCGTCACATTCGCTTTCGCCAAAGCCGCTGCTGTCATCCCCCGGAACGTGCCCGTGTGATACCGCGCGAGTTTATAATCCCTAAACGGCGCTTCCACAACCCTCTTGAAACCCTTCACATCAAACCTAACCCCCAGCTGCGGACACTGCGTTCCAAGAAACCCAGTCATGTACTCCATATCCCAGAAATTCGTAATCGGAACCGGTGCTCCTCGCCCAAGGGATTTCAGCGCATTCTGATTTCGTGTTGCTACCCAAGGTATCACCACACCGGCTCCAGCATCGATTCCTAGCCGTAGACAGGTTTGCAGTCGGTTCCGCGCGTTGTTCAGACCGCCGTGGAACGAGTATTTCCCCTCGGGGTCTTTCGCTGCGCCGCTGTGGCATTGGATCCACAGTCCCTCTGTCCAAGTCGTTTCTTCGCACAGCTGTCGTAAATCCGAAAGATCTGAGGCTTTGCCATGGCTTCCGAGTCCAGGCCAGTGATTCAGCACACCCGAGTCAATCCCCAGGTTTGAAAATGGTGGTGTATGCCAGTCATGTCGGAATGAGTAGATGACGATGAGCACAAAGACGGCGATCGAAATGGACAGTGCTTTTTGAGAGGGAGCTCTCCTGGTTAACATCTTGAGATACGTGCAAGTAACTGATTGCAGATGGGCATGAACAAGAAGACTGAGCGGAATAGGCCCTGCAGAACGAGTACGTACAGCACACACTTTTCGAGCAAGAAAGTCCACCGAGGCCAGCGAGGAAAACGGAATCCCCAAACCCAATAGTAAGTAGGCACTACTGGGTAGCCATTGCGGGTTGTGACGCCCATACATGTCTGGGAACGAAGCCCCACCTGTCGATACAAGCTTCTGCACCGCTTATATTCTGCAAGGGCTTATGCAGACTGTTCTTCTCCCCACCCAGGCGCCGGGGATGCATTGCGCCTAGATATGACCCGGCGCACCCAAGGAACGAGATCTGCATATGCTCAATGGGAGCAGGGCAGGGGGACGAGGGCACGGCTGATGATGCTGGGCTGGGCTGGACTGGCTGCTGCGTAGTGCGTAAGTGATAAGTGATAATTGGAGCAGCTACTCGTGAGCTGGATAGAGTTCTGCTCACTTTGACTTTGTCCGTATCATATCTCGGATAGCGGCAAACCTTGTCCAAAGGTTATTATTGTTTCTGCTGTCTGGTCGGTGGATGAGGACGGTCTGGGTATAAGAGAATACGCCGCTTTACATTTTCCAAGGTTTGGCTGGACCGCTTGGCTTGGCCCCAGTCGATATCTATCCCTGTACTCAACTCAGCTGCAGTCGTGAAAATCCCACTAACCCAACCCGTAACCATTTGTTCAACGACGGGTTTATGAGCAATCAATCGCTGGTTTCCCTGAGGATTCTCCCTTTCAAAATGACAGTCGTGAACTGATCCAGCGACAATTCTCTCGATTAGAATTCCAGCATGTCGTCGTTTGCTCCTACGTTGAAGAACCCGCCGATTTTCGCTCCGGTGTCCAAGAGGGAGGCCATAATCAATATGGTTACGCAGAAACCTCCGAAAGTCGTGGGGAGGATTGTGCTTGCACTGCTGCTGGTTCTTGCTGGCTTTTTGTTTCGGATGGCACCGTTTGGGACTTTTGGGTTTGGGGAGGGGAGGGCGAGCGATAATCTCTTGGAGGTGAAGAATGAAACTCTCGGGGTAAGTACTCCTTCGCAATGATTTTCATGTTTTTCATATTTTTCATGATAAGTTTCTAATTTGATTCTGGGTCTAGTTTCAGAAGGTCATCGTTCTTGGGCTGCCGGAAAGAACAGACAAGAAAGATGGCGTCTCACTTGCTTCGTCCCTTAGCGGCTTCAAGATCGAATGGGAGTATGGTGTAAGAGGAGAAAGCGTTCCAGAGAAGGCTATGCCAATGGTGATTATTGCCAACCGAGTCTTTTCTCTTGTCTTGACTAATCTGCAACTAGAACTGGGAGAAAATGACCTCGCCAGATGCGATCCACCATCTTGGTTGCTGGCGGAGCCATATGAATATTCTACAGAGGTACATGCCACCGATATCAACCCATTTGAGTGATTGCTGATCACAAATGAACGCAGAATGGTCCATGAGGGTATCCAGTCCGCTCTCATTATCGAGGATGACGCAGATTGGGACGTGATGTTGAAATCCCAACTGGTAGAGTTCGCTCGTGGATCCCGCTACATCCTGGGCTCTCCTGCACCAACACACTCCCCATACGGCGACAACTGGGATATTCTGTGGTTCGGGCATTGCGGCGCCATCAACCGGATGAAGGAGGATCACAAGGCCTATGTCATCCAAAACGACCCAACAGTCATCCCAGTCCACCTTCGAATATTCCCCTCGCGGAGGCCCAATATGACACCACCAGCTTTACATGGCAACAATACCCGCGTCATCTTCAGCCCCCAACGAGCCCTGTGCACAGCTTCCTACGCGATTTCCCTCCGAGGAGCACAGAAGCTCCTCTACGACCAAGCGATGACCGACCGCGGCGTAGTCATAGACCGAGGAATCAGCAATCTCTGCTCCAAAGATTCGCAAGCCCTATGTATTGCACCGTACCCGGCCATGTTCGGCAGCTTCCGGGCCCCCGGAAACGCATCCCGAGATTCGGATATCGCAGACAAAGCCTCGAAAGTGCGGAAGGTGGGAAACACGGAAATGATTGCGCATCCGGTACGGCTCAATCTAGATCGTTTCTTGGCAGGAGAGCGCTCGTTCAAGAGCCAGTGGCCGAAGGATACTTTGATGCCGGAGGTGGAGCTCGCGATGGAGCTGCCAAGGGGGAGACAGGAATACTTGACCAAAGATCAGTTTTTAGATGTTTATTAGTTATGAAGTAGTTTGTAACTCTAATGTATATACAACGACTCTGGAAAACTTGGAGACTTTGCGTGCATGAGTACTGAACTTTTGTTGTTTGCATAATCTACCGCAGTGAATTGATCATATCAGAAATCTTTTGCCGTGAGACTGGTGAACTCGTGAAGAAGGGAAATTCAACAACTTTAATTTTCGGTCTCTGAGAAAGAGAGCTGTTACATTAATTACATCAGCCAAGTTCGCTTAGTCAAGCGCGATATGCGAAGTTACTGTACTGTACAGTACATGCAGCGCCTTTCTCACACTATCGAAAGCTGCATGATCAGGGTTCCTTGCAGCCTCGCCTGTTTTTTCGAAGATCAGTCGAATCTTGGCTAGAACTCCTCAGCCAGAAAGTGATAGGATATTCTTCAGCCTTTTCTTGTGGAGGTCGTCAAAGGAGAACTTTAGCTTCTTTTGCAGTGCTAGATTTCAACTCCTTCAAGATATCGTCACAGATGAGGCTAGTGACGGACGTGTGCAAGACAGCGTATGAAAGACTTCCTGCCATAGATTCGCATTCAAGGCCGAATTGAAGATGGAAGTAAGGAATATCCTAAATATCAAAACACGTTATATCTCTACTTCAATGTCTCAAGTGATTCTATAATTGTGGGTATGTCCTCGCCATCTTTTAATCGACGCCAGTACTCCTCGATTTGCTTGGGATAGCTCGTCTCGTTGAGGGGTACCCTCCACTCTGATGCCTCTTTATCCGCAACATCCATCCATTTGTTCATCCTTTCAGGCCGTAAGCCATCTCTGTTCGATGCAAAGTGAATGAGCAGTTGACCTGGGCGGGCGTGGTTGGTCATGTACTTGGCGCCCTCCGGGGGAGGAGGAAACGCATTAAACCATCGTTGAGGAACGCGCACCGCCGAACTGTTAAACCATTCCTGCCCAGTTAGCTGGAGTTCAAATGTCTGGAAATTTGGTAACTCACCACTTTCAAAACCTCTTCCATAGCTGACTGCTCTGTATATTTGAGCTTGACTTCGGGATGGTAGTGGCTAAATGACAGGGCGTGTGTGAATAGCTTCAAAGACCAGAAGTTCACCCTGAGGAAGAAGGCTCCATTATTCAGCCCGTTTTTATCATTTGTTGTCAAGATATTAATGTGCTCGAATCCTGCGGGTGGGATGAACATTTCGAGGGGTACAAGTGGGTTCATGAGAACGGTGTCGCGGTCAAGCCACCTGTTGTCCGATGTCAGTATCTGTCTGGTCAAGGGTTGTTCCTCTGGTGGGAAGCCTCACATCAACCATTCTAACCGTTGACCCTCTGGTTTTGACATCTCTCCAACAAGAACCGAAAAGATGTATGCATGCTTTGACCAGAGCCCTGAGAGTAATCTTTCCTTCAATAGAAATTGTGGATATCCCATTTTCAGGTTGTGGTACTCGTGGGATCGTATCGCTCGCTCGTAGACAGCGTCAGGCTCGCCGAACGAAATAGTTACTTTGCCCACAACCGGCTGTTTTGGCGGATTGCGAGTGAGCGAGACATCATGATCTGTTCCCTGTGAAGAAGAATCACCAGAGATTATCCAGACTTCGCATAACACGATGATGGCGACAACCAGGAGACCGAGACCGAAATTCCTCCACTTCCTTCCCAGGCTGTATGCGGAAAGAATGTGGCCGCTCCATTCAACGGGTGGAGAGTATCTGTTTCTGCGCAACCCGAGCATCTGAATCCTCTCGCAATGATCGAACGTAACAGACCGAAAAATAGATGGACCTGGAGAATGATTTGCGACGCAAGAGATTTGTCGTCACGTTTTCAGCTGTCAAAAAGCAAGACATGGATTGGCTGCTTGTTCTTTTCATCATACTTCCCGGTAACATAGAGGCGGACACTCATTTGAGTACTGTACTCGAGTTAACACGATTAGTCGTCCGGGCCAAGGCTTGAGCGGGAAAGCTAAGGTATTCAATTCAGTAGCCATTACTTCGAAGATTTATAGCGCGGGTAATCACTGGGATCAAAAGTTGTGGGTAGTGAGGTAGTATGTAGTTGATTAGGGTTCGTTAAGTTAACTAGGGTGCCACGAAGGCTGGCTGGCTCGATGTAGCTAACCTCGCTAACCTCGCTAACTGCATGTCATGTGATCCCGGTGCGTCACAGACTCCTGGCTTTTACGGGTCAGGGATGGCTCGGACGCCGAGGTTTAAATTCGTCTATCGTATCGTAGTATCGTAGCTCGCGTAGCCACTATTCATCCATTCATTATTCCATTCCAGCGAGTGCCACACCACAGTCGTATTTTGGCTCGCTAGCCACCACGTAAAGCAGCAGCTGCAGAGTAGCCACCGCCTGTTTAACATCTCTGTTTCTCCCACCGCTCTCTTTACTACTTCTCGCTCTCAAAGTGCAGTGCAGTGCAGTGCAGATCATGCCCATGCCCATGCCCAGGCTCGGCAAAAGACTCCCAGCCCTCGTGGGCGGTTTGGTCTTCTTTCTCATCTTTGTCACTGCCCTGAGCTGGAGTGGACTTCTTGTTCATGGCTCTTCAAAAGCTTCCCCGGGGCGGATTGAAGCTTCTGTAAGAAAGCAAGATCGGAAAAATACTCGACAAGTTCCATTGGGTGTGTTTCCTCAGGTGCAGCTTCACGAGAGAGCTTCAAGTTTGAAGGATATACAGAATGCCACCCTAGGGGTAAGTCCAGCCACAGTACTCCTCATAATGATAATGGAGTTGACAATTGCATAGTTCCAGAAAATCTACATTCTTTCTATGCCAAATCGCAGTGACAAGAGAGATGCACTTACTCTGTCCGCGTATTTGTCCGGGATTGAATTCGAGTTTGTTGATGGCGTGAATGGATCTTTGATGTCCGAGAGGTCATATCCAGTGGTATGCTTGGACTTCAAGTCAAATTCATAACATAATTTTCTTTGGCTAATGGAAGTAGAACTGGAATAAAGAGAAGTCGTCAGGGACCTTGGGATGCTGGCGAGGTCATGTCAATATTTATCAAAAGTGAGGTACACAAACTCCTGCCCAATCCATCACTGTTAACCAGAATTCCTCACAGAATGGTACGAGAACGCATTTCCAGTGCCTTGATCATGGAGGATGATGTCGACTGGGACATTATGCTTAAAGCGCAAATGCTAGAATTCGCTCGAGGCACCAGGCACTTAACCCGAGCCCCCCTCAACACCCACTCACCATACGGTGACAGCTGGGATCTCCTAACAACCGGGCACTGCGGCGTTCTCAACCGGCTGGAAGACCAAGAGTACTGGGTGATCGAAAACGATCCCACAGCTGTGATCCCCGCCAAAAGAACCTGGCAAAAAAAACCCAACCTGACCCCAGAAATCCTGTCCGGTGATCGAACACGTCTGGTTTTCTCTCCATCCAAATTATCCTGTTTGGGTTCCTATGCACTATCCCTCCAAGGCGCTGCGCGCATTCTGTACGATCAATCCATCCTACCCAACGCGCAAGGGATAGATTCCGCCCTTGGAGAGTTCTGCAACCGTCGCGAGTATGGCGCCAATCTCTGTCTGGCTACATATCCCATGATCACTGGAATCCACCTGCCTGCTGGAGACACGTCGAAAGATTCTGATAGAAGGGTAGTGCAGCCAGGGATGATACGCGAGGTTGCTCAGTCTGATCATCTTGTGTTTCCCATACGGCTGAATCTGGCGCTACTCCTCAAGGGAGAGAGCGTTGTTCAGGCTCAATTTCCAGAGCATGCGTTGTTGAAGGAGGTAGATGTGTCGACTCTGCGGCTGCCGGCTGGCAGACCTGTCTTCGTAAAGGCACAGGATTACAAAGTGGACAAGAAAAAGGCCTCGTGAGAACTGTACTTGGTGGAGTCAAAACACATTCTTCAAAATCATCACCTGTTCCCTAAGAGGGTCTTTTTTCCCTTGAATGTGAAGCAGATTCGTCTTGGTTTTCTCTTTGCCGGATCGACCTTGGCGTGAGTGCTATGATGATTTTCCTGCTCTCGACCCCTCTGAGATATGACTGAAGGTGCTCGTGAAGTCTAGATTTATGGGTCAGGATAAGGTTTATTTACAGGTTCTACGGATATCTGGGACATAGAGTGAGAGGAGAGATCCGAATAAGGTCTTACGACTGCTGCAGCGGGGCGGGAAGCATTAGATCTTGGTCACGCTCCTCATTAGCAACGTGATCACCAACGAGACCTTACCGATCGTACTCGACCACTGGCTGAGCAGTGGATGGCCAGCAATTGCCACTTCTACTCTTCTGGTACTTGCATTCGGCGAGATAATTCCTCAGAGTGTCGGTGCGAAATACTCGTTGAGGGTTACATCTGCATGCACTCGGATTCGAACCCTTCTCGTGGCTATATGATTACAGGTTTTTACAGAGTTTGATGTACATCTCATCTCCAGTTGCTTAGTCCATGGCATATCTGCTTGACTGGGCTCTGGGCGAAGATGACGGTGTCGTTTTCGGAAAGACTCGATTGAAGACATTGATTAGTCTCCAAAAGAATCTTGATGTAGAGGAAGTGACGATCATTTCATCCACTCTGGACCTGAAAGAAAGGCGGGTCGTGTCAATCATGGCATTGTATGAGATGCTCAGACACAAGATTTAGGCTTCCAGATGTAACCGGATTCCTGTCCATTCCCTTGGTGGCCCGGGGAGGTTTGTGGGGATACTCTCGAAGAGTTGGAAACGGTGAAGCAGTTAAACCTCACGCATCTGCCTGTCGTGGCATCTGACATAAGTTGTCTCGATGTGTTGCGGTTCTTCCGGAGTGGGAAGAGTGAGATGGTAATGGTCACAGACTGTGGGACTAGTAATGGGCGAGCTGTTGGCATTCTTCCTCACAGTGATATTATAGAAATATTAATGAGATAGTAGACTTACTTGTTCTTCAAATTCGTGACCAAGTGACTTTCCTGTTTCGATACTACAGCCTGAGCTCAGGGCAACATCATTGAGAACAAAACTCACCAGGAGCTTCTGACATATTGCAAAATATTTCTTTTTTTCAATAAATAAGTCATGTCTATGGCCACGACCTCGACCCGAAATGGTATTTACTCGGCTTTCCAATTACGATCGAAAGCTCGTCCAGGAGCGCCAGCCCCGGTTCAGGAATGGTCTCCGCATCCCCCCTTGCCCACACACCACACGTTCCTTCCACGGTCCCCTCCGTCCTCCTCGCAACAGCCACGGCATAAGAGAAGTTGGAATCCGACATGCCTAAAAACCGAGATGACCTCAATAAGACCAGATAATCAACCTGGGCTTGCTGATCCCAACTCATCGAATCGAGCAAAGCAAGATCTTCCTTGGATAAGAGTGAGACCTTGGTAACGAGAGGTGTTGGTGCAATCGCTTTTGCAAAAAGTGCGGTGGAGGAAAGATTGCCGGACGCAACGTACGCCACAGGGTAGGCATATTGCTTCACGTATGCCTGGTACATGGAAGCCTGAGCTTCATAACTCATCCATCCTTCCTACAATAATCGCAACTGTCAGTAGATAGATACACTCCCAAGAAGAAAAACAGAGCTCATACCTTTACGGCATCAGCCGATGTTCTCAAGTGAATTCCGATGAACGCCCCAGGGTTGATGGGCTTTTTTTGATCGAACTCAAGCTTGAAGCGTTTGGAAAGCTCGAAGAGCACGACACTAGCAAGATAAAATGCGTCTTTGTGCAGTGTTACGACTTGACCGAAAGAATTTGCAAATTTCTCTCCGTCTTCACAGACGTCACTGGACTGAATATCAGCGGAGCTCTTTGATGCGTCAGATTGGTTCTTGGAGGACTTACTACTGAGTAGCAAATCTATGAAGACGGGCAACCGTGATCTTGCCCTTCTTGGCAGGATGCTCATGGAGCCACTTCGAGGTGAACCGCTCCAGTGTTGTCCTGTTGGCACCGGTTGGAGGGTTGATATTACCCTTTGTAATATTCCCCACCCTGGCTACTTCTGTTACATTCTGGTAAAGTCGCATTTGAGGGCAGCCTTCACCCAACCTCCGCACAAACTCTTGCTGATCAAACAGAATCCCCAGCTCTCGAGCACGTGTGTATTCGTTGAGAACACCGGTGCTGGAAGTGCTTTCTCGGCGTGGCGCTATCACAGGGAACACCAGGTCTGCCTTGAATTCCATGGCGAATCTCACGCACGATAATATCTGCTGGCGGACGTTGTTCAGGCCTCCCAAGCCTTCGGTGCACTCGATGACGAGGTTTCTGTTCCACTTTCCATTGCGAGAGCACATCAACTGAATTGGAGCTGGCTCGAAACGTGGGATCGAGACTTGATTTGCAGTCTTTACAAAATCTTCCCGGCTGAGAGGATAGTGATCGGTGGAAACTGGAGCGTGAGGGACGGCATCCTGTGCGGCGATTGTCGCCAATTCCTTCTCCTTAGAAACTTCTGCGATTGGTGTTTGCGTCGTTGAAGAGATGCGAGTGATCGGTATCGTTACTGATGTAGGCGTTGCGAATGGCGAGCCGTCTAAAATGTTGTGCACATAATATAAAGAAAAGATCACTAGAAGAGCTAATGCTATGTATCTCGGCTTTCTCATGGAAATAACAGGAACATATGACATTGCAAATCTCTGACGCGATGATGAGGTTGTGAGGGCACAACAAAGCCGTCAGTTGCGTTCAGAAAGTTTGCTCTGCTAAAGAAATTCCTCTGGGCCATGACAAGTTGGAGCTACGACAATGACCTACAATGAGACACATCACAATCCTGGGAGTGTAAGTATCAAACAGACTGAATTCAAGACTATCCCTTGAACTGAGGCTGGTTTGTACTGTATTACAAGATATGCTTTTTCTATTACGCTAGGGTGACTTCTACCAATGATAGGATGAGAAAGCTCGCTTCCCGACTTCCCCTTGCTAGCGTGAGTGAGTGGCTGGCTGCCAGTTCAAGGGATAGCTTTTTGCGCCTATTGTACCTTACATAATAATAGATAGTTGGCCATAGTCTTAAAACTCTATTTTCTTAGTTAATATGATGAGTCGAGTCAGGTATGTTGTGGCGTTTCTTAGTTGTTATGGATTCGGAGAAGTTGGTGTTGCTTTTACTTTACTAGGACGCACTGTGTGGCGCCCCAAAGTTACTTTGTACATCATACATGGCCAAAATAACGTTAGATTGATGTTTGTGCGGCTTAGGTCTTCTATATACTCCCCTTAATGTATTAAAACGTAGCGTGGCAAGGCTTCGACCAAGCTTACCATCAGCTGAGGTTAAAGCAGCAGTTGCTCACGATCGAGGACTAAAACGGACCCAGCGGGAGTCGTCTGTTGTTCTTACGAGGGATCGCATCAAGCCCCACAAGCAAGGCACTATGACAATCCCATACTTATTTTTAAATTTAATCTCATCATTGTCCAGTGTGTATTCTATTATTTTATCACTCCCCTTGTTTATTATTAGAGTACCTGGTTTCGTCTGCGAAGCCCAGTAAGCGAGGCAGTGGAGGGAGGGATCTGGTTCCCCAAGCCCCATCCCAATTTTCCAATCCTGATCCAAGCCACGTCTCGTCAAGTAACAGAGTCGTCCAATTTCTCTCATAATTATTGTATAAATTCTCACCTTGATCCAACTGCTATGTTTAACCTCATTATAGCTCGATGTAACATTCAAACAATACCCAAAGAATTCTACCTAACAAAATAACTACTTCGCACAAATCAAACTGAACATGTTACTCTCCCAGATTTTCTTCTCCCTCCTCGCTATATCCCCCCTCATCCTCGCTCTCCCTACTCCTCCCTCCACAAAAACTGGAAAAACAACAGTGACCGGCGTAGACCAGTTCAGAAAAATGTTGAATGAGCCAAGTTCTTCTGAGCCTGGGGCATTACTGCGGGTTGGTTCCCCTTTTCTTTTCTGTATTTCTTTGGGTACGTATAGAAGTGAATGAATTTACTAATAAAACCCCTGGATAGGGTACACAACGAAATGAGGTAGAGAGAGGACAGGTTCTTGCGAAACCAGGGACGATTACTTCGTCATTGAGTAAGCTGCAGGACAAGGCACATACTCGGTAACTATAAATGGGGCCTTGATGTGATCTCCGATGGCATGATTTGTGTATGAGAAGAAAAGTTCCTTTTTTAAATAGAATGAAAATACATGATTGATTAACACTATGTTGCGAAAATTGCTGCCTACTTTTCTAGGATATCAGTGCTATCTCTCTCTTTACACCTTACCTGAATACACGTCTATTTATCATTCTTGAATTCAAGTTCCAATGATAGCAAAACCAAAAATAAAAATTTAGCAGGCTTTCCAATCACAAGATCCGCTCAGAGAAAAAGGCGATAAAAACGCAAAGCTTTCACACTAGATCTTGACCTAGCTTGCATTTGGGATAGAGTTTGCAGATGCCCACACGTCGTTCCACCATTCCTTCCTCGACGAACACCAACATCGAACCTCGAGAGCCAGGATCAGAACCAAATAAAGCTATCGCCTGTTTGGATATTGGCAGGTAGTGGGTCAAGCAAGGCTGCATTTTGGGGAATGAATTCGACTCGGACGGTGACCACACAAGCACAGCAGTCCAACCTGTGACCTAGACAGAAGCTTTTGGAATTGCATTTGCGCTTGTTTCGATATCGTTTATGGCGGCGTTCGGAAACTCAAATTTGCTTTCTTGCTGCTAGTCACTACGGCTTCGGATACCGCACCCTTATGTGGATAATTATGTATATATTGTGGAATATCACCAACGGAGCTCGAAGAGTGCTCCCTGGCTAAGCCAAGAGCTCTTACATATTCAACAACGTCTACGATGGCTTAGTATAGAATAATAAGAGCAGACTTGCATATAATCAAGCAATAACAAGTTTTTTTTATAGCCTGACTGTACGCCGGCTGCTCTAAAGAACATTTTTTGTCATTACACTGTAGCATGCAGATGATGGCCTTTTGAGGAATAAACAACGAAACAATGAAATGCAATGCTATACAGCATATATTGACATCAGTGTGAGTTATGAACACTAATGATTTCTTAACTGCCCTCAGGAAGTCATTATTGGCCTAGTTTAGATGCGTGCTATGATCTCAGAATGTGCGACTCAGGCTGGTGACAGCCAGTCCGTTGTTATAGCAACGTAATATTATTGTCCTTTGGATTATTACTCAAAGGTAAGAACATCAGATAATTACAAAATCTCTGATGCTTAACAGAGGTTGGTTCATAACGGACGGTTCTTTGAGGGATTTATCCGGACATTCTTGCTCTGGGGCTTCTCTGAGTGCCTGACCATCCATCATCTGATCTACGTAGCACAGACCTACAAAGAGATATTCGTTATCCTTTCCTGGACTTGGGCGAAGGAGAACAGGCACTTGGCTTCCAAACAAAATGGTCACAACATCCCCAGGTTCCGCATTCTCTGGTGCTAACCCTAATCTTAGGTGTTTGGTTACTATGAACTTTCTACGGTAGCCCGCCGTCGTATATTTCTGAAGAAAAGAAACATATGAGTCTGAAGGATAGTGTGGATGATATTGGTCCAATATATCTTGCAATAGCTTCCCAGTTGCGTCCTTCCATCGTTGGCCAAGACTCGACATATCCTGCAGAAGCTCCTCGGGTGATTCATCATATCTTTGGACAGCATTCTTCAAAATGTTCTTTTCATCAAAAATGACTAGGTCGCAGCAGATAGTTCTGATGACTGCTATTCTTCGGGTTTCGCCAGTTGTATGCAGACATTGTTGAGAATCACCTTCGACTGGGAGATGAGTTTGCAATAGCTCATGCCCCGCGCGAAAATCATCAAGTGCATGAATTTGATCAATCTCGAAGCCTCGGACCGTCAGTTTCCTTCCATCTGAGATAATCGAGCATTGATGATTGTTTTCCCCTGTGCACGAGAATAAGGGAGCCTGTGTTCTTAGAAGACCAAAATTTGGTTGCTTCACCCGCCAATCCGGCACCCAGCTTGGGAGCTCGGAACTATTATTTCTTGGAGCAATAGCCACATCAGCTAGGATAGCTAACCCTTTATCCATCCGCATGATAGCCAAAGTTGCTTCGGTAAAAACCTGGACATAATTCTTGCTGTAGTCTGGAACTATTTCAAGAATATCAGTGGTTGTGTCGAGTAAAGAGTAAACCAAGTCTACAGAGTGCTTGCATCCAGATCCCTTTCTCTGCCACATCAACTGACGAAATTTCTTAGGCCCTATGAGTTGATACTTTGGTGCAATCATAGTAGTACAATCTCGGTTGTTAATCTCACGGAATATTGCGATGTTAGTAACCCTGTACAGCAATTCGGCCATGAGAAGAGCTTGTTGTAAACGTATGTCATGTAACATGAATTTTCCGAGGTAAAGTTGTCGTTTCCGAGCCAAAAAGCTCTCTTGAAACGTCCAGGCGCGGTAAAACCAGGGATTGTGGGTAAATGTTTCTAAGGCTTTGTATTTGCTCGAGTCCTCCGGGAAAAGGCCGAATGTAGTGCGAATAGTATCAAAATTCCGCGTTCCTGTTCGTAAAAAGGCTTCACCCTCAAATCCAGACTTTTCAAAGTCTTTGATTTCAGAGTAATGACTGAATAGAGTAGCGAAAAAGTTAACACACTCGACAGCTTCCGCCATACTTCCATCATTGTCTTCTCCCAGCCATATCAACACTCGGGTTGCTGTTGCGTAAATTTGGCCCATGAGCCTGACTTGATAGCTTTTTTCGATTATGTCCATTTGGTTAATACAGATGCTGTCAGCCCAAAGAACTCGCGAAACAGCGGAGTCACGGAAGCACCGAAGGCCGTTGGAGAGGTTTCGAGGGATAAGCATAGTATTGCCATCGCACAGAATTTCCGACTGGTCATTTTCATCGCCCCAAACATAGGATAGTGCTTCGTATGACGGCACTAGATCCAACTCTGCGGTCCTTAATTTGCATTCGACCTTAGAACCAGGCTTGTCAGGTAGCAGCTCCAACAGGCGGATAGATGTTGAGGAATGTAGAGGTTGATGATGGAAATGTGTCTGGCTACTCATAGTTCTTCAACATCAATGTAGATGTTCCTGGTTGTTGGGAATGATCTGTAAGGGCGAGACTGTAGTCTTGGACATAAATTGATTCACATCCCGTGACCAGCTGCATCGAAGCCTGATTGTGGCGTGTACTGTACAGTGGCAGGTCTCACGTTACAGAAGCCAAAGCTGCAGCTTACTGCCTCAAAGCTAGAATGTGGGTGAAGAATATTCCTACCTACAACTGCTCTAGTGGTAATCAAATGTGGCTTTTTAGGGTGGCTAGTAACCAATTCCGCGTTCAGCTTCTTTTAAGCACCAGAATCCCATAACATCGAGGACAGGTAGTACGGGAGCGTCTCAAACTCACAGTAGAGGAGCTTTCTGGGAAAAAATTACGGCTTCCTTCTTGGCCTGCTCTGCATCGCATTGTAACCCCGACTTATTCCCTTCCCAGGTAATGCCTTGGATCTTTGCACTCCCGCTATCATCGTTACTTGGCTGCGAACAATGTGAAGTATGTAGCACTCCTCCTGTAACCAGTTTCGATATAAAGAGACTTGCAGTGAGACATCTAACTTTTGTGAAATAGTAACCTCGGGGTTATAGTGATCATATTATTATTGGCAACCAGAAAGGCTAACTCGAAGCATTTTGAAAATAGTAGAGGCTAGATTGCTAATACAGTCCTACAGAATCAACGCCGTCGCAACTAGGTCCGCCTTTTTCAGTTCGATTATAGAGCGGTCGTTGGTTGAGGTTTATCTGCGTGGACGAAATAGTGGCTACAGGACTTTGGATATAGTGTGGTTAGATGCGTGATTAGGCCCTTCAACTATTCCACATATCTTCATACCTTACTTTAGACAGACCAACGGCGTGTGCAAAATTCCTAGGGCCCTCATATGGGGTAAACAATGCAACGGCATTCAACCTCTGGCAGCGAAACCTTCATTGTCAGGTTATGGACCCCAGGACTCTGCCTCGGCTCAAAGAGTTCTATATAAGTAAATAGTTTTAGTATTTAGGAGTTTCGTGCTCAAATTCTTTATAGTTAGCAATATAGATTATTTACTTTGTAACGTCTTCAATTCTATTTGAAGAGTCCCAATTCTAGTTAATTACTTCTCCCATAATCTTAGCCCAACAACCACTTTTAGCACTACACGGTAGGATATTAGAAACGTTACAGATATGCACACGTGGGAAACCTTGTGAACAGGAGCCAATGAGATCTTTCTATAATTGTTTCCTGGGTATACTTTATATTTACCTGTTTTGGGCAACTAGAAGTTAGTGGTTTCATACTGATAATATAATTTAACAAGAAGTTAAACCTGCTGTACGGTTTTTGCTATTTCACTCGTCATGTTTTACAAAGATGGAGAAACCCTCAAGAAGGAGAGTTTCTGAAATTGTGATACGGCGCTTCTCATGATATTATGCTTTCTGGAAACTCATATTGCAACTAGATTTATAGTAATATATATTCACAAGTTCCATAATTGCAACTGATTGTTCTGAACAGAATGGCTTTACTTTAATCACTACGGTTACAACCTATTGCGTTATGTCCAGTTATGTCCAGTTATGCTGATGAATACTGGTAATCAGCATCACTTGCCCATAGAGTGTTTTGTGCATGGCAGCAGGTATCGGAGATCACGATGTGAGTCTGAAAATGGTAAATAAGTGTCTGATTCTCTAACTCCTTAGAGTCCGTTCGTTCTTAAGGGTAGCTAGCTAAACGTCTAAAGGAAAGGGCGACGGAGTCCTATCAGCAGGGACGGACGGGCATTTTATATAGGGGAAAACACGAAGGATTTAGATATCGCACGAGTGATCATTAGAAATCATAGGTATTCCTAAAAGTTCACATCCACAAGCTCAGGAACGCAGTTGAATTCTTCCCTCACCCAAACGCGAATTAATAGAATATATGTATCATGCAGCACAGCTTATTTTCTATACCAAAACTTCATACTCGGTGCATTGCATCTTTAGCGTAAACAGGATAGGAGCGAACAAATGAGTTGATTATCATCAACCAAGCCCTGGCGTGAGTTCCTCGGTTTGGTTTCTTCGTCTGTACTAAACTTGCAGTGTACGAGACAGGTTCGTGGTTTATAGTGAAGAGGACATCGCTCTACATTGGGTATGCCGAGTACGTTTTGCACTGCAATTTTAGCGTGAGCTGGGGATGGGTTATTAGTAAGCCGGTTTGACAGTCAGTCATAAGAGCCCACACGTGGGTCTAACCAGCTACCTTATTAACCTTTCAGACTTCCCATGTTGCAGTTTATATGATTGTATATTCTCCCAGTGAAGCAGTTCGCCAGTATTCACTCATGGCTTATGGAAAGTGGTATCAGTGTAGATGTTGTATTATAGTTTCTACGCTTGGATCTGAAGACAGCCGCCCCATATAGTACATTTTACGTTTCGAAAACGCTCATAGGATAGAAAACGCCAGATATGCCGCTTAAAAGCTCAAGAATCCAACCTCCCCTCCTCCGTAACCGATAAGCAGCACAGGCTATATTGAACCGCCTTTCGTCAAATACCTCTCATTAATCTCCTGACTCTCTTCCTCTTCTCCAATGCTGGTTTCAGTCTCCCGCAAAACCGCCGGCGTACCGTCAAAATCACTCCTCATTCTCACCAATCCCTCTTTCCCCCCTCGTTTCCTCCTCGCCCCAACACGTTCTTTTCCCTTTCCCCTATGATTTTCTCCCTCACCATCTACAGAACTATTCCCCGCCGTCCTCATTTCACGGAATTCACGCACTACCTCCGCAAACCCCTCTTCTAGCGTCTTCATACGTGCTAACATCAGCCTTCCCATCATCGCCTCTCCCTCTACCCTCTCTCTATCTGTATCACCTCTCAGACCTTTCAGACCACCTGTCGCCAACGCCATCTGTGTAGCAAAACTACTCGGTACCATTCCCACAATCGGTCCATTCTCAAGGCCAAGATCACTCATCCCCATGTCGAGACTACTTCTTCTATGCCGGATTTGCCGCTGCCGTTGGTGGAGAATGGGGACTGCAGTGCTAAAATTTGGCACCGTACCAGCACGACCAGGCATCGTGGGTCGGGTTTTGGCGACTGTAGTTTGGTTTTGGTTGGTCGCGTAAATAGAGTGACGTGGGGTGCGATGGCCGCTGTGAGAGGCGGAAGGATTTTGGGTCGCTGGGTTGGTTGCAGCCTGGCGGGATTTTGGTGGTGAGGTGTTGGACTGTTTTGTTCCGGTCATAGGACGGGATTTCGGGGGAGAGGCTGAGGAGGAGTTGTCGACTATGGGATTGAATAGAATCGTGTTTGTGGACAATTGCCGGTTGTGTTGACGGCGTCTAGGAGAAGATGCTCTAGGAACTACGAGGGTGTTTCCGGGATAGCGTTTGTTGGACGAGGTTGCTGAGGTGGATAGTTTAGAGGTATCGCGTTTTGTGGTTGCAGGAGTGTGGAAATAATCTTCCTCTGAAGCATTGTCTTTAGGGGATGAGGAGATACGACTACGGTTTGTGCTTGCCACTCTATCGAGCGTATGTTCATCCTCATCGTGCTCGTCATCTCCATCTGCATCAGTATGCCCCATATCATATGTTGCTTGGTCTACCTGAGATTGAGGCTCGTTGCTGTAGAAATCAGATTTCCGATTGAAATCGGCTGGATCACTGGCTACAGATCGAGTACCAGAAGCCCGTCGAATTGCTCTCTCTCGAAGTAATGTCGCTTTTCGTGCCTGTCTCCTGGTCTCTAGACGATCAACAACCGACCGATCCTGTTCTTGTGGAGGGCTCGCATCAGCACCTTGCTCCATCCAGTTATTAACTACGTTATGTTTCTGCCGCTCCATATCTTTTCGTGAGCCCTGAAGGGGGTTTCTGCGAGGAGCGAGGCGGAATACATCATCTAAAGCCTTATCTTTCTGGAATCCCGCCACGGATTCTTGTCTCAGTCGAACATTGGGACTAAACAACGCGTTGGTCACTCCTTGGAATGACACCAACCGTTTTCGGCCACGTGCCGTATTATCTATCAGATCCGTAGGTTCGAATACCGAGCTGGCAAGAAACAGCTTTTCATAGGCGTAGATTGTGAATAGAAGTGGAAAATGGGTGATTTTGATAGTGGTACGGTTCACTCTTATGAAGGTTCTGAACGGTAAGCAAAACCGAAATGGAGTAAGAAGCCATGCGAGAATATTGCTAGGCGCCACATATGAAAACAGGGCGTCATTTTTGACCATAGAGATCGTATTCACGGCAAATACAAACTGATGTTCCTCGTTTGCATTAGAGACGATAGCCATGAACGAGTTGGTTAGAACTGTAATCAGGATTGTGACGACCAAAAAGTGACAGATAATCAGGAAGAACACCAGAAGCGCCTTTCCAAGCATATTGTAGGTCGGCCATGCTTCCCAAGCTGCTGGAGTGAAGCCCATCAGGATTTGAAAGATGCGATACGCAACCTCTGCAGCATCGTATTCATTCTCTCCAAAAGACATGGTAAAAGCAACGAAAAATCCACTGCACGCAATGAGGATCAATACAAATACAGCCACAAGATCCAGAGCCATCAATCGAAAAGCAATCAACAGCTGGGAGAAATAGCGATAGTGATCCAAGACAGAGAAGAGTCGAGGGAAGAGGAGAACGGCATTTGCAGCGAGGACATCATAAGCCATATCATTCCACTCCTTCCGCCCCACATCGACCAGAAATATGCCATATAGTCGCATTGCATAGTAAATGATCAACATCAGTAAGATTCCAACGTCAAAGGTATTCCAGAAGCTCATTATGTAGAGCGAGAATCCCTGTTCATTAAATCCAACCACTTCGTCCAACATAAAGCCAGCACTCCAGAACCAGAATATCACCTCTAAGGTAGTGATATCCATGGTACGTTCAGCAAGCACGGCTACGAACAGCACAAGCAAGATAGCTAGGGAGCAAGTGGAGAAAAACTGACGGTAACGAGGAACTCGTAGTCTGGAAAGCTTGAAGAGGGAGGCATCTCTTGGATCGTAAAGTGTAACAGTTCTCCGCATTAGTATAGGAGCCGAGGCCGGGCTAATGGATTGCTTGTATGGCGACGGAGTCATTTGTTGCGTTGTACCGTATCCGAGATTCTGTGGAGGCAACAGATGTTGGGAGCTTTCATTTCTCCTTCGCATTTCTTGCATCTGATTGCGTGCTGCGTTCGGTCGATGAAGGTTATCTGCTGCGGAATGAAATACAATCGTTCCCGCCCAGATAGCTTCAAGCTGTTGAACAACAAGCGGATGGGCCAGAAACCGTTTTGCGGATGCTCGTATGGCTACCTCTAATGTGGACACGCGAGCAGCACCTCCCCTAGGTTGGTTTCTCTGTTCCCATGTCATTGTTGGAGTTGATCCCTGGGACGCTCCCTGGAGTGGAAAGAAGTCATAGGACAAAGCATCAATCAGTTCCCGCGTGTTGTATTCCTTCAATAGTTTGATGGCAAGCAGCTCGCAGACCATTGCCCTTGTCTTACTATTTCCAGCATTTCCTGGGTTTGCTTGACTCTCTTTCTGAAATTGTAAACAATTTGCGAGCAAGGCGTATAAAGTTGCTCGCGAAAAGTGGGAGGATCGTATTTGCAGCTGCATTGGTTTCACTAAGAACTGGGAAACCTGGGGAGATCTCAATTGATCCCAGGTCAGATTGGTTTCGGTTTTGGGGAGGACTATAAGTCGTATCGCGTGGGTGAGATTGTATACTGGCAGTGCATCTGACCAAGATGTTAGCACATATTTCGTGGAACTTGGAGATGCTAGTTACCAAGGTGTGCAGCAGAAAAGATTGGGAGTAGTGGTGACTCCTCTTCTCCGTCCTCATCTTCTTCTCCTTGGGCATCGTCTTCGTCTTCGTCTTCGTCTTCGTCTTCGTCCTCGTCCTCTTCTTCCTCGTCATCCTCTGGATCCGCATCGTCCTCGGTCTCTGTGATATCATCATCCACGTCTGTCTCGGTGAAATCTGCCGTAGCATGACGGGCTCCTAGTCTCTGGTTCCGCGCAGCAATTGGAGACGACTGCTCATTGAATTGGGACGAAAATGGCGAGTGCTCCACGCGTCTGCGGCCTCGTCTGGGACGAAGTAGTGACGATAACATTTTTGCAAGAAATAGACAAATCCCCTCCTCCCTAACTAACTAACACCTCCAACACAGGCTCGAAACGAATATGGGCAAAGTGAAGGGCGATTCAAGCATTGCAAGGCCAATATTCCAAGAATTGTCGACAATAAACACGCTACGAGAAGACGGGACGGGGTCCATGCTTTTCGGAGGGGACTTTGATATCCATATCTGCCTTTACTTATTAATAAGGCTCGCATGTCCAGCCTTGCACCCACACACACCGCTAGATTCGCATTTTAGTTATCAGAATAACATCATCGTTTTCTAGATTACCGCCCTAGTGCGCTAGCTTGGTAGCTTATCTTTGCAGTGTTGCACATGACTGTCAGAAGGGAAATGTGTGGCCGAATAGGTAACTTGGCCTGGCCTGGCCGGCGTACTGCAGGGAGGTGCAGGATGCATGGATGGTCAGCTGTAGCCAACCAAACCCAGGAGATACAAAAAAAGTTCTGTAACAATTGAAAGATATTAAAATCAGCAAAACACATAGAGTTGTCATTAATAGCTATATGATATTGAATATCATGTGTAGTCGTTTAGTCTTTTATATAGGTATATCTATAGACATACTATGCCTTCGCATCCTCTTGGCGTGCTATAAGCTAATATGATTGGCTGTAATTCTCAACCCTTGCTAGCTTCTGAGCTGCAAGGCTGCAAGGCTACAATTTTTACAAGGGTTTTGGATCGACCCCACTTCTCTTTTCTTTAGTGGGGAAGACTTCCGTCGATTTTTTTTTACTTTCCTCCTCCAGCTTTACCTTCTTAAAGGAACTCAACCTCCCTATTCAAGTCAATCGTTTGTCACTTTGCAAATCCAAATAGAGAGAACAAAGGGCATACAGTCCCTTGAGCTAATTGGAAGATGGCTGCCATTCCTCCAGCAACCATTGCCCATAATGTTGACGAACAGCTACTTACTCTCGAGCTAGAGGATGGCACTGCTTAGTATGTCACCAATTGCTATCTTTTCTTCCTAGATTTACTAACTTGATTGCTTCTTAGTCAGGGATATAGCTTTGGAGCCGAGAAGAAGAGCATAGCTGGAGAATTGGTCTTCCAAACTGGAATGGTAGGCTATCCAGAGTCTGTTACCGATCCCTCGTACCGTGGTCAACTCCTCGTCATAACTTTTCCTCTGGTTGGAAACTATGGTGTGCCTTCACGGGAGACTCTAGATGAGTTCAAGCTACCTGCACATTTTGAGTCCTCCGAAATCCACATTGCTGGTCTTATTGTAAGAACTCCCTCCTTATCAGCCATCATACATCAGATATTGCATTCTACCCTGCAAGTTTTGCCAATAATCAGTACTAACATTTCCTCCAGGTTGCTTCCTACTCCGGAGAAGATTACTCGCACTTCCTAGCAACATCGTCACTAGGAACATGGTTGAAAGAGCAGGGCGTCCCAGCTATTTATGGTGTTGACACAAGAGAATTGACGAAGAGGATACGAAACAAAGGAAGCATGCTAGGTCGCCTGCTGATCCAAAAGCAACTGACCAATGGAGCCATCAATGACACCAATGCATTGGCAAAAGATTGGAAAGCTTCTTTCGAGACAATTGACTGGGTCAACCCAAATACCCGGAACCTGGTAGAAGATGGTGAGTTCACTCACTCCATTTCCCAGTCCATTTCCTATCTACTACAAATCAAAATTGAAGCTCTTTTATCACAAACCTCCAAGCAAATACGCTCTACGTTTCGTAGATTTTTTTGAACGTGTGATTAATATCGTACTAGTCTCGATCCAAGAGCCAAAGTTATTCTCCCCCAACCCGTCCACTGCACTCAAACATTCTTCCGGTAGACCAATTCGAATTCTGTGTCTTGATGTTGGACTTAAATACAACCAGTTGCGCTGCTTCCTGAAACGTGGTGTTGAGGTAAGCTCCCTACCCAAAACCCATCCTATGACTTTTGCCATCCTCAGGAACATTGAATAGCGGGGCTTTGTGCGCAATCGTCTATGTGATATCGCAATATCTAATGCCGACTTTCATAGGTTCTCGTCTGCCCCTGGGACTACGACTTTCCAAAGTTAGCCGGCAAGGACTATGACGGACTCTTCATATCCAACGGACCTGGTGATCCAGCCATGATGGGGAAGACAGTGAAGCACATTGTCGAAGCTATGGAAGAGAACCGAACACCTATTTTTGGAATCTGTCTTGGACATCAATTACTTGCTAGAGCCGCAGGTGCAACTACTCGAAAGATGAAGTTTGGAAACCGTGGGCACAACATCCCTTGTACGAACATGTTGACTGGCAAATGTCATATCACTTCTCAGAACCACGGATTCGAGGTTGATGCAAGCAGTTTGCCCGAGGAGTGGACAGAGCTTTTTGTCAATGCCAACGATGGATCTAATGAAGGTATACGACACATCAGCAAGCCATACTTCAGCGTCCAATTCCATCCTGAGAGCACTCCAGGGCCAAGAGACACAGAGTTTCTCTTTGATGTTTTCATCAACACAGTAGTTGCTGCGACTACCAATAACCAAATACTCGCGACTCCAGTTGGCTTCCCAGGTGGTGATGCTCTTGAGAACGAGAGACTTCATCCTCGAGTCAGCGTGAAAAAAGTGTTGATTCTAGGAAGTGGAGGTCTAAGTATTGGACAAGCGGGAGAATTTGATTACTCCGGAAGTCAGGCTATCAAAGCTTTGAAAGAGGAAGGAATATACTCGGTCTTGATAAATCCTAACATCGCAACCATCCAAACATCTAAAGGATTGGCCGATAAGGTATATTTCTTGCCTGTTACCGCTGAATTCGTAGAGAAGGTTATTCGTCATGAAAGACCTGATGCAATATACGTTACATTTGGAGGGCAAACCGCGCTGCAAGTCGGCATTCAGCTAAAGGATAAATTTGCAGAACTTGGGGTGAAGGTTCTAGGAACACCCATTGACACCATCATTACTACAGAGGACCGTGAATTGTTCGCAAGAAGCATGGAGTCTATCGGCGAGAAGTGTGCCAAATCTGCTTCTGCTAGCACAGTCGACGAAGCCATGGAAGTAGTCAAAGATATTGGATTCCCCGTCATCGTTCGTGCAGCATATGCCCTTGGTGGCCTTGGCAGTGGATTTGCAGATAACCCTGAGGAGTTGCGAGCTCTTTGCACCAAGGCATTTGCTGCGAGTCCTCAGGTTCTTATTGAGAGAAGTATGAAGGGTTGGAAAGAGATCGAATATGAAGTTGTTCGAGATGTACAAGACAATTGTATCACTGTCTGTAACATGGAGAATTTCGATCCTCTTGGCATTCATACTGGAGACTCGATTGTTGTTGCTCCATCCCAGACCCTGTCTGATGAGGACTACAATATGTTGAGAACCACCGCTGTCAACGTAATTCGGCATCTGGGAGTCATTGGAGAGTGTAACATTCAATATGCCCTGAACCCAGATTCGAAAGAATATTGCATCATCGAGGTCAACGCTCGTTTGTCGAGATCTTCAGCACTTGCGTCAAAAGCAACAGGATATCCATTAGCTTTCATCGCCGCAAAACTCGGGCTTAATATTCCTCTGAATCAAATTAAGAACTCGGTCACAAAAGAAACATCAGCTTGTTTCGAACCATCGCTAGATTACGTTGTGGTGAAGATGCCAAGATGGGATTTGAAGAAGTTTACCAGGGTATCTACGCAGTTGGGCTCCTCGATGAAGAGTGTCGGTGAAGTTATGAGCATTGGCCGTACTTTCGAAGAAGCAATCCAGAAGGCTATTCGTGCAATCGACTTCCATAATATGGGGTTCAATGACACCAGCCTCAACGAGACCGAAGCTCTCATGTCCATTGATGACGAGCTACAAACCCCATCCGACCAACGTTTATTTGCTATCGCCAATGCCATGGCCAATGGATACTCCGTGAATAAGATCTGGGAGATGACCAAGATTGATAAGTGGTTTCTCACCAAGCTAAAGGGCCTCAGTGATTTTGGCAAAGGCATGACGAAATACGACGCTGGCTCTATTCCAGTCCACCTCTTCCGGCAGGCAAAGCAACTTGGTTTCTGCGATAAGCAATTGGCAAAGTTCTGGAACTCAAACGAAGTCGCAGTGCGAAGATTGAGACTTGAAAATGGCATCATACCTGTTGTGAAGCAGATTGATACTGTGGCTGCCGAATTCCCAGCTTTCACCAATTATCTATACATGACTTACAACGGCTCCGAGAGCGATGTCACGTTTGATGATCACGGTGTCATGGTTCTCGGCTCAGGAGTATACCGTATTGGATCTTCAGTAGAGTTCGATTGGTGCTCGGTACGAGCTATCAGAACTCTTCGCGCATGTGGATTCAAGACCGTCATGGTAAATGTAAGTTATGATATTTTATTATTCCTTCAGCGGTATTGAAGCGGGATGTTTGGAAATCCGGGGGCCTCTACATTGGACGCGCTTTACTGGACGTTCTTGTTGTTTCGCTTCCCCCGATTCTGTGCTTTCTTATTTTTTCTTCCTTTCTTTCCTCCTCTCATTCGCCTGCCTCTAAATCGCTTCTGGTTCCCTGCTGACAGATCCACAGTACAACCCGGAGACCGTTAGCACAGATTATGATGAAGCCGACAGACTCTATTTCGAAAATATCAATTTGGAGACGATTCTCGACATCTATCAGCTCGAGTCTTCAAGCGGTGTTCTCATGGCTATGGGTGGCCAAACCCCCAACAACATCGCTCTCCCACTGCACCGTCTCAACGTCAAGATTCTAGGTACTTCCCCAGAAATGATTGACAACGCAGAGAACAGATACAAGTTCTCTCGCATGCTGGATAACATTGAGGTTGATCAGCCAACCTGGAAGGAGTTGACTAGCTTCGAAGAAGCAAAGGAATTCTGTAACAAAGTGACCTACCCAGTGCTTGTTCGCCCATCGTATGTTCTTTCTGGTGCTGCAATGAATACGGTTTACTCCGAACCTGACCTTCAGTCATACCTTCAACAAGCTGCTGAGGTGTCGCGTGAGCATCCAGTTGTTATCACCAAGTACATTGAAAACGCCAAGGAAATTGAAATGGACGCTGTTGCCTTGAATGGAAAGATGGTTGGCCATTTTATCTCTGAACATGTCGAAAATGCTGGTGTCCACTCTGGAGATGCTACCTTAATTCTCCCACCTCAAGATCTAGAAGCTACCACCATTCAGAGAATCGAAGAAGCTACACGAAAGATTGGAGAAGCTCTTAACATAACTGGGCCCTACAACATCCAGTTTATTGCGAAAGATAATGACATCAAGGTTATTGAATGTAATGTTCGAGCATCCCGGTCATTCCCATTCGTATCCAAGGTCATGGGTGTCGATCTCATCGAGATGGCTACTAAGGCTATCATGGGAGTTCCGTTTCAGAAATACCCTCCACACGAATTACCACCCAACTGTGTTGGAGTCAAAGTTCCACAATTTAGTTTCTCCCGTTTGGCTGGAGCCGATCCTATCACAGGTGTTGAGATGGCGTCTACTGGAGAGGTTGCATGCTTTGGAGCTAACAAATACGAAGCTTACCTTAAGGCACTGATATCTACCGGATTCAAGTTACCAAAGCGAAATATCTTGCTTTCTTTCGGAAAGCAGAGCGACAAACTTGAAATGCTTCCATCCGTTAAACAGCTACATCGACTGGGATACAAGCTTTTCGGAACATCAGGCACGGCTGATTACTACAAGGATCTACACGGAATTCCTGTCCAGTTCTTAGAAATTCTTGGATCAGAGGACGATGATCAACGATCAGAGTTCTCGTTAACCCAGCATCTTGCAAACAATCTAATCGACCTTTACATCAATCTGCCGTCTAGCAATCGCTTTAGACGTCCTGCGAACTTCCTAAGCAAGGGTTATCAGTCTCGCAGAATGGCCGTGGATTACCAAACCCCTCTGGTGACGAACGTCAAGAATGCTAAGATCCTGATCGAGGCTATTGTCAGGCACTTTGACCTGGAAATTAGCAGTATAGATGCTCACACCAGCCACCGAACCGTGATTTTGCCAGGTCTAATCAACATATCTGCTTTCGTACCTGGTGTTGCTACTCGTGGAAGCCAAGATTTCCAGACCGTAACAAGTGCCTCGATTGCTGCTGGGTTTACTATGATCCGAATCATGCCTCTTGGACTTGATGGTTCTCTCACGGATGCTCGCGCTCTAAAGGCGGCTCAGTCCAACAGCAAACGTGGGGCTAATTGTGACTTCAACTTCTCTGTTGCAGCAACATCTGACAATGCGGACCAGGTCAGCCAGGTTACTGCAGAGGTTGGATCACTCTTCATTCCCTTTAACCACCTATCGGACAACATCAGCAAAGTTGCAGCAGTTATAGCACACTTTGAGTCATGGCCAACCTTCAAGCCAATTCTTACCGATGCCAAGAGGACCGATCTTGCATCGATTCTCCTTCTTGCTAGTCTGCATAGCAGGAGGATCCATGTTGCCAGTGTTACAACCAAGGATGATATCAAGTTGATTGCTCTAGCAAAGCAAAAGGGCTTGAATATTACTTGTGATGTATCGGTGTATTCATTGTTCTTTTCACAAAGCGATTTCCCGGCTGCCACCTTCCTACCTACACTCGCCGACCAGGCTGCGCTCTGGGAACATTTAGAAACCATTGATATATTCTCTATCGGAAGTATCCCATTCCAGCTTGCCCATATCGCGAAGCAAACACCGCATGCTGCCATTGGTATTGCTGACACACTTCCTCTTCTTTTCTCCGCCGTAGCTGACGGTAAACTGACTGTTGACGACATCAAGCAACGTCTTCATGATAATCCAAAAGAGATTTTTGAACTTCATGATCAGGTTGGAGCGTCGGTAGAAGTTGAAATTGATCGACCATATACAATGTCTGCAAATGTCGCTTGGTCACCACTAGTCGGAAAGACGGTGCGCGGAGCTGTACAGCGGGTAATATTCCAAGGGAAAACTACGTGTCTTGACGGCCAGCCTATCCCCGACATTATGGAAGGAAAGGACATGTCATCACACTTGATCGATTCCCACCTCCCAAAGCCTGTGTCGCCGATCATGAAAGCACAAGGTTCCCCACGAATCTTTCCCAGCCTAGACATATCTGTTCGCAGCCGTGGCGAAAATGAGCGTCCTGTTTCTCGTGCTCGACTATTAGATGGTCCCGCAGACATCCAATCACCACGTCGTAACATCCTCGAAGAATACCCAGCCCCTCTCTACCCGCAACCTACCATTTCGCCCTCCTTACAGACACTTCTCGGGCAATCCTCTTTCAAAGGTCAACATGTTCTCTCCGTCAATCAATTCACTCGACAAGATCTCCACCACCTTTTCACCGTAGCCCAAGAGATGCGTCTAGGCGTGCAACGTGAAGGCATCCTCTCAATTCTCAAAGGTCGCCTTCTTTGCACCATGTTCTACGAGCCCTCAACTAGAACCTCGGCCTCCTTTGACGCTGCCATGCAACGCCTCGGCGGTCGGACCGTTGCAATATCTACTGCGCACTCCTCAACAGTGAAAGGAGAAACCCTAGCCGACACGGTCCGTACCCTAGCTTGCTATGGCGATGCAGTTGTGCTTCGTCATCCTGAAGAATCCAGCGCCGCAACAGCAGCAAAGTATTCGCCTGTCCCGATCATCAACGGCGGAAACGGGAGTCTAGAACATCCTACCCAAGCGTTCCTAGATCTCTTTACTATTCGCGAAGAACTTGGCACTGTTACAGGCCTCACAATCACATTCGTCGGTGACCTCCGCTATGGGCGCACAGTCCATTCTCTAGTCAAGTTATTGCAACACTACACCGTCTCCATTCAACTGGTCTCGCCACCCTCTCTCGCTCTCCCAGCTCCAATCCTCTCCCTAATTCAATCAAAAATCAAATCCTCCTCGTCCACGCTCATTGTCTCCAATGAGCTCACTCCTGAAATTGTCGCTCGCTCCGACGTCCTCTACTGCACCCGGGTCCAGAAAGAGCGATTCGAGGATCTTGAGGAATACGAACGATTGAAGGATAGTTTCGTGATCGACAACAGGACATTGAGAGTTGCAAAACAGCATATGGTGGTTATGCATCCATTGCCAAGGAATCGGGAGATTGATGAGGAGGTTGATTTCGATCAACGGGCTGCGTATTTTAGACAGGTTTGTTCCCCTTATTTCTTCCTAGTAATCATTTTCTTTTCAGTTCACTGTGCTCTAATCTCCCCCAAAGATGAATTGGATGTTTGCTAACAATCATGCAGATGAAATACGGACTCTACTGCCGCATGGCTCTACTGGCCTTGGTCATGGCACCTTAGATATTCAAAATTTGCAATTTGGGCGTATCTATTAAAAACACAGAAATATATACAGAAAGTGGGGGCGTTGATATGGCAGTTTCAAAGGGCAAAAGCAATGGTTTTTAGTCTTAACTTGTTAAAATCGTTTAGTCTTTTAGCATAGAATTCCATCTAATTCATTTTGGGGTAAACAGGCGTGGATATTATTTGTTTTACATGGGAACGAGGAAGCAATAGCCTAGGTGATTGATATTATTAGGTGTATTATAATGAATAGATGTATGTTATTATCTGTGCGTTATGCGTGTTATGTGTGCTACGTGGTATGTATACGTGTATTTGAAAACGGGGGATAAACTTGGCATTCAGACAAGCGAGAATGCCCCTTTTTAACCCGATGGATCCACAAAAGTAAACAATCACATGAGATGTACTAAATTCTCCATAAAAGAGCCAGTTACGCAAATAGAACTATAAAAAGGTTATGACTACCATAGCTGAGGGCCTGAACCGATGCGCGTGTCGGTGAAATGGGGCAGAGAGAGCAAGACTTGCTATGTGTATTACACTCCTTTCAAGTCGACGCTTTTTAGATCGCTCTTCTCTTTGAACACGTCAGAAAAGCCGACCACCGCACCGAAAAACCACCATAACTGTTTATTCATGGATCCTGAATTGGGTGTCTTCCATCAATCCTTAAGTCAAACGCTTTAGCACATTCAGCGTGTGGCAGAGTCTGGCAAAATTGCTAGTACACTCGCATTTCCCAAAATAGAACAAAGCTTCATATTTTCCCAAGTACTTCAATATAATCCGCCCCTCAATGCTCATTTCAGTTAACAAGTTACGCTAAGAGCTCTAGTTATATCGCAACAACTGGGATAGCTTGCAGCATATTCTCCAGGTTCCCACCTTCTGGTTTTCAAACAATCCTCTGATATTTCAAATAATATAGCACAAGTGTGAGCCAAGTTCTGCTATTGGTTCTAGCATAGTGACACTATACTAGAGAACGGAGATAATATTTTTGATAAGCGAGCCAGAGTTTCAGGGTTTCTCGGGACGCCCATTTGAATACTAACGATTTGTTGCTGTTAAAACAGAATATATTCTTCTGAACTGGTTTCAAGGCTCAATTTGGTCAAAAGTGGAACCCAGTATTAGCACATAAGAACCTCCAACTAAAGAGAATAGAAGTAGAGAGGGAACACCAGTAATTGCTATGCACAGAGGCGCGTCTGATTAGCAAAATTCAGATGTAAAGTTGATAAATATATTTATTAGATAGAAATATACAAGAATAAGCACTTGCGAAGAAATGTCATGGAATGATTATTGAAAGCTTAAGACTCTTTTTAGAGCATATTTATATTTACTTGACTGGGGTGAAAATACCCTGCTGTGAAAACGCATTAACTTTAGTATTGCTACACTGAAGTAAATTGCGACTAAATAGACTACTCCATTGCAATTCTTGTTTTGGTCCTTTTAATTTCAAAGGGAATGATTCCTTAGTTCACTGTTCAAAACGCCGACTGTTACTGTTGTGGCCCCACCAACACTAGACTAGCATTACAACACATAGCATTACGAGAAACCTCTGATATTCCTTAGACTGCACCAAATACAATGCCTAACTTCTTTCTTTGAAGAACCTCCCCCGACTTGTGAAGTAGGGTCCCAGATAGTTACTTAACTCCGGAGTCAACAACATTAAAAATTACATCTGGCCATGTGATAGGAACGAGGTATAGGTAGGGAGGAAGATGATGTCATTAGAAATGAGTGTTATACATCTAAATTATTAGTCTATCTCGTCGTGATCTTGCAGTGGCCAATTCTCTAAAAAGTCCCTTCGTTCATCCTCGTTCTCCGCGGACTGTAGCATTTCATTCTTGAGAATATTGGACTTTTCTTTCGCCGTATCGAAGGTGTCTAGTGGCACCCAACCATCAATATTGACCCCGATAAACCCTCGTATCTGTTCCATTTGCGCATCTGCGGACTTCTGTTTGCTGTCGCGATCAAGGCACGACGTGATGTCTGTTTCTGAGTAGCCGATGGGTGGAGGGGGTAACCCATCTTCATCAAAATCTGCCCAGTGCTCCAAGGTTTTGATCAATTGAGCTTGCAACGAGGTATTATCACCTTCCCACGGTCGACCGGCAATATCAAATAGTTGATTTCGGAGAACAAGATGGTACTTTCCCATCGCATGAAAATGTGGCTTGTTTAGTTTACTCGTAAATCCAATATAAAAATAGTGAACTTGTCGTCTACGATAACGCTCCATTTCTTCTTGCTTTTCGTCTTCTGTCATGGATTTGAAGTTTGATGGGAGCTCCGGATCACGGAAGTTTTCAGAGTCTTCATCGCCGTAATTCTGGAAATGTCTAGGAACTTTGGCTTGTAAAAATATAGGTAAGATTGTGGCATGTTGCCAATCAATAACCCCAGTTATCTCACCAGATTCGGAGACGAAAATGTTGTTAGGTGACAGGTCAGGATGGCGGAAGCAAGGTGCATTTAGGTCATCTTGTTTGGGGACCATGAGCGGGGCAATTTTCAAATAATCTTCCAAAAAAGATATTTGCAACTGGGGGTCAACCTTTTGGCCATCATAAAACGCTTTGTAGAGCGGGTCACGGGGATACCGCGGCGCTCCATATTGTTTTAGCCAAAGAAGCTCTCGCTCACCAACGGCTCTCAAAACTTCATTTGGTGTGCGCCCTTTAGAACTTGGTTAGCTGGTCACATATAGAATGAGTGAAGAAGCTTACAGGGGCCTTTACAGGTAGGTAGATCCTTTCTGCGGTTGTACCACCAGAGATACTCTGTTGAGGGCCCGATACAGAATCTACTCAGATCTATTGAGCTGTCTGATGTCATATCAATGCTGCTGAACTCGGGACCCAGTGACCCTTTATAATAAATACTGCCATAAGCTGGGAGTTTCAAATTAAAAAGTTTTTGTTCCACAGCTACGATTTTCCCCATTATGGCCATCCTCTCTTTTACTGAAAGTGTGTACCATGTTTCTTCCAGTTCTTTGCCGGGAACGCGCTCCATAATTATATACTCTGAGCGGATTATGTTCGATGAAGAAGAGCTCCAGTCTAGGACCTTGGGAACAGCTATGCCATGACGGCGCAGGAAATCCATTGTGGCTACTTCGCTCGCAACGCCATGCGTATGAGGAATCGTGCATGGGTAAGGAATACGAACTATAACTTTTATACCATTGCGAAATGTTGCTTCAAAAACTCGGTATGATCCCCCCTCGGCAATTTTTTTGAAAAGAGCAATATTTGCGACTGGCTGGCCCACAGACTTTGACACAAGTATGCGTAAATTATCGGGATCAAACTGAAGATGGCGCTCGGGAAGGCGTAGATGCTCATTATAGCTATAGAAAGTGTGTTAGTGAACAAATCAATATGCTGGTAGATCAATGAAAACTTGCAGCCATCTGCCAGATGTGTAGTTGTAGAACTGGTAGTTCTCATAACTAGTCTCTGTCTCGGTATGATTAGAGTTGGGATATTGGCGTAGCTTTGTGGAAAATAACGATCTCTTCAGGCGCAAGCTTTGAAATACTCGCCAAGTAAAGCGTAAAGCATGACTAGTAGGACGAGCTTTTGACATTGGGAAGAAGCTAGACAAAGTCCTATAGGTGAATTGTAGATTCTCAGTCACACCCGAATTAGGTTGATTAGCTGGCGGTTTCCGAGCGATACTCCTACGGGGAACGACTTTGAATTTTTTTTTGGTTTATGAAACACGGCAGAACGACAAGAATTATACAGGTATTCGTCCTTCTGTAATAATTTATATCCGGATGAAACCTTATGCTTTACTTATAGAGCGTTCCATCGAAGTATTGCCTACAAGTGACGATACAGTATACTGATCCAGTTATTGCCAAATTGATACCATAAAGCAAATCCGGCCTGAGTACAAAACCTCTTCTTAACAGTGTTGACCTTGTTCTATATTTTGTGTTTTATTCATTCCCATTGGCCCTTGATCCCATTGGCCCTTTACACGGAAGACTGTGGGGTTTCGTAAGAGGGGTGTCAGAAACGATGGTGTAGTCAATTTGGAGGTTCATGCGTTGCTGCGTTACTTGTGGTAGATGTTGACATAATCCATGATATCTTGACTTATTAATTACGGCTGTCGAGGGTTATGATGATGAGGTTGTTGTGGTACAAGTGCCAAGGTAAATATATATCAAACGTCAGCCTCTCGACGAGGCTGGCCCCTGTTACCTCACGACAAACACAACAGAGTAACAATCTCTATGTCAAACGAAACAACCGACATCCAGATTGCACCTGCCCCGCCTGAAGTTAAGACATCTTAATGATAGCAATATCAATGGATTGAATATATTGTAAAATTGGATAGAAGGAGGAGACAGATCACACTCTCTCCGGATTGAGATCCTTCCTCAGCAACCAGCCCTCAAAGCTTTATCTTACAGGACTCTGTAGTTACAGATCAGGAAAACGATCAACGATAGACACTAGAGCCATGTATTCGCATGTTCTGCTATCAGCTCTTTGGAGCTTGGTTGTATTGCCAGTGCGCGGTCAGCAATACTCACTCGAGCATGAGCACCCATATGCTTGCCCGGATTACAAGAGATATTCCACGTATCCTCAGTACGCCCGCCCTACCGGTATCAGAAGAAACCCCAGCTGATGAGTGTATAGTCGTCCATTCTCAGAGGGCCCAATGGGTCTTCCATACCAACGACCTAATATACTATGTCGTACATTTACATCACCACGGGTGGAGAAGGTCATTGAGGAAATGACGGAGAAAATGATAGACAAGGATCTCGCTCGACTTTTCGAAAATGCTTTCCCAAACACATTGGATACAACTGTAAGATGGCATGTTGATGGGACGGTCAAGCATACTGAGTTGAAAGCGCGCGGCGGAGGCAGAGAAATGGGGAAGTGGGAAGGAGCACAATCATTTGTAGTGACTGGAGATATTAATGCAGAATGGCTCCGGGACTCTACAAACCAGCTTCTCCAATATCAGCCTCTAGCGAAATCTGATAAGAAAATCTTCAATCTGATTCTTGGCGCAATTAATACGCAAGCAGAATATATAATCGAATCGCCATATTGCAACGCTTTTCAACCCCCTGCACCGTCAAAACTCAGCACTACTCAGAATGGACAGGATGACTACGTACATCCTCTTTACGAACCATCATTTGTTTTCGAGTGTAAATACGAATTGGACTCCCTAGCCAATTTCCTGGCTCTTGGAAATACATTCTATGCGCATACCAAATCACTCGATTTCCTAACCCCGAGATGGTACAAAGCACTTGAAACCCTGCTTGTAGTACTTGACCAGCAATCACAGCCAACTTTTGATCCTGATACATCTCGCTTCATGAAAAACACATACACATTCTCTCGCAACACTAATCAAGGCACCGAAACACTTCCTTTATCAGGAGTGGGTAACCCGCTTAATGCTAAAACTGGACTTATCCGTTCCGCATTCCGACCGTCAGACGATGCGACCATTCTCGGATATTATATTCCTGCTAACGCTATGATGGCTGTCGAGCTGAAAAAACTATCCGAGGTATTACGTGCTGCGAAGAATCTAGTTCTAGCGCAAGACCTAGAAAGAAGAGCACAGGTGATCAACGATGGGGTATGGAAGTATGGTGTGGTGAATCATGGTGGATTGAAGGTTTTCGCCTACGAAGTGGATGGCTATGGAGGCCAAGTAATGATGGATGACGCAAATGTCCCCTCGCTTCTTGCATTACCAATTTTAGGATTTGTCGATAAACAAAACCAGGTGTATCAGAACACCAGGAAGTTGTTGTTGTCGAAAGACACAAATCCATACTATCTCGAAGGTCAAGATTTCCATGGTATTGGAGGTATTTGATCTGTCCCTACAACTTCGATTTAGTACTGACAGGAATAGGACCACATGTCGGCCCTGAATACGCATGGCCGATGTCTCTGCTCATGCAAGCCATGACTTCAGATGACGACAAAGAGATCATGGATTGTGTGAAGCTTGTCTTGAAAGCTTCACCTCTAGGACTGGTCCATGAGTCAATAAACGTGAACAATATTGATGATTACACCCGCAGCTGGTTTGCTTGTACGCCTAAATATTCTCTCAAATCTATCTATCAATCCTTTCTAAGAACCTCCTGCTGACATTAGATATAGGGGCAAATAGTGTGTTTGCGCAAACAATCCTAGATATAGCGAAGCGGAAACCGCATTTGATATTCGGAAAGGACGCGAAGCCTTACATAATCGAATAATGTCCATATTCTTTCAGAAGTAAAGTGTTCTAAAACAAATAAATAAATATATAAAAAGGTCAATTTTACCTGGCTATCGAGTCTTCCAGGACATTATTGTGTCAATATGTGCTAAGGTTTGAAGCAAGATGGTTTGCCTTTTAACATGAGAGGGTATCATGCCGATCATCACAAATACCCAATAGATAATTGCTCGTGCTCTTGTATTTGAAGAATTCAATATCTATTTGCAACTGAGAGCTCTGGACTATTGTTCATGACACGTAATTTGGTACTCAGCATGCTTTCTAATAATCTTGACGTGGCACAAACTACCGACAAGCTCCGAGGGCGCAACTGCCATCAAATTATAATTAGCACTTTAACCAGCACTAGCACTGAATTCATTCCTATCATAATAATCCTGCTACCATTAGTTTCACCACGATCTGTTATATAAATAGGAAAACAACTTTTGAGCAAGGTGGTGCAGTTGGACCAAGAAATGCGTGGGTCAGATTTCCAAGTACTATTATTTGTATTGACTCATTAATCTACGCTTTTTTACCGAAGAAGCTCATGATATTTCCTTGTCCAGGCTTACCAGCTCCCTTCTTGCCTTTCACTGAGCCAACAGCGGGAGCTTTTGGTTTCGGTACTGGTGCGATGGGCTCATCTTCTGAAAAGGATTCCCAGACTGCCTCTTCTTTGGTAACTACTTTAAATTAGCATTTTGGTCATGAGTATCTTCAACGCGAGGCGCTTACCAAGATAACCCTCATCATCCTTGACCGTCTTCTTTTTCATAACCCTTCTTTTCCCTCTTCTTCGGCCGCCACTGACGGTCGTGACCGGTTCGGGCTCCGTCATCGGCTTCTCATTTTCTAAGATCGTTTCCTCCTCCTCAGGCTCGGGAGTTGGAATGGCTTCTTCTTCGTCTGATTCTTCCATCATTTGCTTCAAAGCTGCCTCTCTCTCTTTCCTTGACTTTCTGTCTCCAGCTGACTCCTCAACCCCCGCGGCTTTCTCCTTCTTGATCTGCACTGGAGGAACATAAGTCTCTTCCTCATCATCGTCATCATCCATTCCCTTCATCGACACATCTTCAGCTGCAGAATCGGTATTCTCTCGCTTGACCTTCGGCGTCTTGGCAAAGCTCTTGAAAATGCTACTTGACTCTTTCTTCAATTTAGCTGGCGGCGCTGGTGTGCTTTCCTTGCTGCTATGACCACTTTCTGTTGTAGCTTTGGCCTTTTCTTTGCCTTTTCCAAAGAAGTCTTTAGCGGCCCCCGATTGGCTTCCCTTCCCATCTTGTTTTGTAGAGGTTGAAGCTTTCGCGGTTGCATTTACAGGTTCAACGGTTTTGGGTTTTGAAACTGGGGCTACTGCTTTAGGAGCTGCGACAGGAGGGGGACGGCGGTTCTGGCGACGCGTAACCAGCGGATTTATAACGGTACCATAGGTTGCGGCATGTTCGCAGGGGTCTTCGGATGCTGTAAGAACTTGTATTTCTCGAGTAGTATCAGACAATAGCTGTAGGTCCTTAAGTGGATGCGGTCCAAGACTGTATATTTGTATGGACGTTATGTTTTCGTATTGGGACTTAGTACCTAAATTATGTGGTTAGACTCATTTATTTTATCGCAAGGCGAACATACTTTCGAGATCCTCCTCACGGACTAGAGATATGGTAGTAGTGAACACGGGAAGAACATCCTCACGATCTGGCATAGAGCTGGTAACAAAAGGGCTACTTTGCATATATTCATCTTCGCCGTCCTTGGGTATGGGTTGTGTTGGAGTATGAAATTCCTCTCGTTTTGTACCACTAAGGAGATAGGTCGCATGGACTGTTCCTGGTTTCTTCGCATTTTGTTGGCGGTGGAATTCAAATAACATTCTACTCAGGTCAACTAAGGTTACTGAAAACGGCGCCAAACTGACCCTTTTGCAGCATTCACATGGACCTTGAGAGCTCGACTGAGGAGGCGGTAGGTGATCTAGATGGCTTTAGCTATTGCATTACAGCATTATTAGATCTTAAAATTACCACTTTATCCTCAGTCAATATTCCAGCAGCTAGGTAAGCTTTATATTCTGCCATGGTGTTGTGATGTATTTTGATAACTGTACTGGAGGTTTGACCTCAGTTGGCTGATCAAGTGGAGACGCGCCTCTGAACGCGTTCGCGAAAATCAATTTACGCCTCAACATCCGTCACGACCTCACATGCGACAACCTTTCTCGACTTCTTGGCTTAAGGTTTCTCAATCTCCCTTCCCATTAATAAAATGGCCTACAAACCTCTCAAAGAAGATGAACTCCCAGACTCGACAGACTGGCTCGCCACTCCTATACCCAAACTATCCCATGTCGATTCAGCCTTGCGCTGTCAAGTATGTAGAGAGTTCTACGACACACCCATGATAACCTCGTGCTCGCATACTTTCTGCTCGCTTTGCATACGAAGGTGTCTAAGTAATGACGGAAAATGTCCTGCATGCAAAGCGAATGACCAGGAGTCAAAATTACGGCAAAATTGGGCGATTGGAGAACTTGTAGAAGCATTCGGAAGTGCTAGGCAACAGGTACTAGATTTCGCAAGACGTGCTTTGATTGAGGTTACTTCCGATGGGTCAGGGAAGCGGAAACGTGATAATGAAGGGAATGCGAGGGAGGATAGTCCATTGAAGAGGACGAGAGTTTCGGGGAGGACGACTCGTTCTACACCACAGCCTATTATGATTCCAGACTCGGATGAGGATTATGCGCCAGGTACGTGCAGTACCAGATGGTGCCAGTAGTTAGCTAACAGATACCAGAAGACGAGCCCGATGACGGCTTGGTAGCATGTCCTGTATGCTCAGGACGCATGACTGTTCAAGCAGTAGAAGCTCACATCGATTCCTGTACTGGAGTACCTCCAACTCAAAAACAATCCCCCCAAATACCACCAACACAAAATTTCATGACAAGCGTGCCCACTACCATATCGAAACCTGTCCCCAAACCACAAGCACTCCCGCACCCCCACTACGCATCACTAAAAGATGTCCAGCTACGAAAGAAGCTTTCAGATCAAGGACTTTTTGCCGGAGGAACAAGACCACAAATGGAGAAACGTTGGTCTGAGTTTGTGATTGCAAATAACGCAAATTGTGATGCTAAGAATCCGAAGAGCAAGAGCGAGCTTAGGAGACAGATGGAGATTTGGGAAAAGACCCAAGGAGGCATAGACAGAGAAGGTGCTCAAATCAAGGACAAGAATTTTGATGGATTGGCATGGGGTGCAAAACATGGCAACGTGTTTAGTGATCTAGCTGCTCTTGCGAGGAGCAAGATCCCGAAAAAGTCATTACAAGAAACCAAGCCGGAGTCTGAGGTTCTAATCGACTCTGAGCCAGAACCCCGACTTAGAGCTCCAGAGCCTGATATTTACACCGGCCCTTCAGCTTCTGTTATAAATCCTTACTCGAGCCCATATCAAGGGGGTACAGCGTATATACAAAAAGAGTATCACACGGATTCAGCGAATGAACCGCCAATTTCTCAACCTATGGAAGTATATCAAAACGGCATCACTCCTCCTCAGCAAAACCTACCAACCTACTCTATACCACAAAACCATGTATCACAGCCAGGGGAGGATTATGGTATTCCACCATCCTCACAATTGCAAGAAACGCCAACAAGAAGTCAGAATCACGATACCACATATAGTTGAGACTCTTAACACAATTAATACCACACCACCATAGCTTGCTATGAATAAGGCCATGTCCAAACTCCTGCCCCATAATACCTATGTGCAATGCTAAATCCAATCATACGTCATACACCATACCGTTTATTCCTGAGCAGGCTCAAGTTGCATCCTCTTTAGGTCTTCCATGCTCTTGTTTAGATCTCTTTCCAAATTGTCCGCCTTCTTAATATCGTATTCTTCCTGTAGGTTCTCTCTCTCTTTGGTAACTTTGTCTCCTGCGGCCATGCGTTCCGCTTCATCTAACTGTGCCAGCTTCTTCCTCGTCTCTTCTGCCTCCTTCATCTCTTGCTGCTCTTTGGCTTTGCGATCTTCGGCTTCCTGCTTTTCTCTTTCCACGCGTTCCATGGCTTCAAGCTCTTCATC
>Ga0247734_1000298_pt1 | contig 44155 bp, 44 predicted proteins | sample UWRJL103311B2_FD_180933 | JGI IMG/M metagenome (GOLD analysis project Ga0247734, IMG submission 180933) | Plant litter microbial communities from Arlington Agricultural Research Station in Wisconsin, United States - UWRJ-L103-311B-2 | ecosystem: Environmental > Terrestrial > Plant litter >...
CAGCGCCCTACGGGTACTGGACTTCCCGTTACTGGAATGGGATGAAGAGTCTGAGCGTTACCATGCGATGCACCATCCGTTTACCTCTCCTAAACCTGAGGATATTGCGTTACTGGATACTCAGCCAGGCGAGGTTAGGGCAAATGCATACGATATGGTAGTAAACGGAACGGAAATAGGCGGTGGATCTATCCGTATACACGACAGGACTCTACAGGCCCTTATGTTTAAGCACCTGGGATTTTCTGCTGAGGAAGCACAAAAACAGTTTGGCTTCCTGATGGATGCTTTTGAATTTGGCGCCCCTCCACATGGCGGGATAGCTTTTGGTTTCGACCGTCTTTGCTCTATTTTTGCCGGTTTAGAGAGTATCCGAGATGTGATTGCTTTTCCTAAAAACAATTCAGGAAGGGATGTGATGATTGATTCACCTTCTACAATAGATGAGAAGCAACTTAAAGAGCTAAAAATCAAAAGCAGTTTATAGCACTGAATATGCAAGAGCTGCCCGCATGCCGGGTAGCTCAAAAAAATAACCCCTTTCCAAACCTACAACATTGTGGATTTTGGAAAGGGGTTTCTTTTTAGGCTATTCAGCAATTACGCTATGCCGGTAATTAATATGTTTCGCTATCAGGAGGAATTCCGTAATCTGCAAACGCAGGCGATTTTACTTTCTTTTTTTTCTTGAACAACCCCGTAACAGAATTGAAAATGGATGAAATATGCTCGGCATCCAGTGTTTTCCCTACTTTACTTGTGGCTAGACCGACAAGTGCTTTTGTAATAAATCCTGAACCACGGAAAAGCGTACCGTTCATCAGTACAGGAAGGACAAATGACATCACCTTGCTGCTGATATTCAATTTATCATCTGCCTTTAACAAAGACGTTGGCGTCACGTATTTTTTAATCAGGTTTCCAGGAGTAAACTGTTTAATATAGGCTTGTGCATCCTGTTTCAACATAGTCTCCTGCATTTTATAGTCGACCTTAAGACTGATTAACTTAACATTTAGATCCTGCAGACCATTGATATTATACTTTTTGCTCATCGTCTTCGTCCTCCTCTAACTTTTTAAAATACTTTTTGATGGTAAAGTTAACTATCGCTTTTTCAATAAAATTTTCCTTGGTCAGATACACAATAACTGCCACAAAAAGATATAGCAGAGCAACGGTACCAAAACCGGCGGTATAGCTATGGAAGATATCGGATAGAAACAATGCAAGTGTTACACTGCCGAAAATAAAGGCCAATGTAAAACAAATAGCCACGATTGCAGTGGTGATCAGGTCTGCAAATAACTTAGAGCCCCTTTTGATCAGAATTAACCTTGTATACTCTACCCGGGTATCCAGATATACTTTCGCCTCCGAGAGTATATCCTGAAAATCCTTTTCTTTCTTTTCTTCCATTAGTATGTTTATCTATAGCGTGATGGTGACCTGGTTATCTTAACCCAATATTATGCGTGCTCAACGTCGTCGATGAATTCTTCTTCGGTATCGTTCAGTTTACCTTTGACAGAACTTACAACTTTGTCTTTCAGGCTTGCAAGATGATTAATTTCATCGGCAGCCCTGTCTTTAATAGAATCTCCAAGGTCTTTTAGCGATTGGCTTAACCTGTCACGCGTTTCAGTTCCTTTTTCAGGAGCAAACAACAATCCTAATGCTGCACCTGCAGCTAAACCAGTTAATAGTCCAATTAATACTTTTGAGTTATCGTTCATGACTTTGATTTTAATGTATAAATAAATGATTTTGTAGCGGTAAAGATGCTATAAGTTTCAATGATTGTTATAACTCATCAGGTTCAGAAATTGTTTTAATTCTTTCTAATCTTTCCGAAGCCATAGCACTGGTTTCGTAGATTTTGATGAGGAGTATGAAGTACGATAACAAAAGTGGGCCGAACACCAGTCCAAGGATACCAAATAACGGTATGCCGATCACGACGCCGATGACGGTAATAATGGGATGGATATTGCCTACCCTTTTGGCAATCATAAAACGTATGACGTTGTCAATATTGATAATCACCACGAAGCCAAATATAATCATTGCCCAGCCGGCAAAGTTATTGCCATCTGCAATTTGCAGCAAGGCCGCTGGAACAAAGACAACAGGTGGCCCGAGGATGGGGACAAAAGAAATGAATACAGTAATGAGCCCCCAGAAAACAGGATCTGTATAATCCAAAACAAAAAAACAAAGGCTGACCAAAGAACCCTGGACCAGTGCGATAAATCCCTGACCCAATACATTTGCATAAGTAGTATTTCTCATTTCCAGTGCAAAACGCTGCGCATTCTGCGCCCTGAAAGGTGCATACTTTACCAGGGCTGCTTCAAACCTCTCGTTCTCTACCAGCATAAAGTAGAGAAGGAAATACATCAGCAACAAACCCAGTACGATGTTAAAAGCACCACTAATCAGCGAAGGAAATAATTCTGTTGCCCAGGTACCAGCTTTTCTGATCCCTTCTTCCAGCAGTTGCTGTGCGTCTGTGCCCACAGGGACCAGACGTTTTAATTTAGTCAGCAGGTGCTGGAAATAAAGGTGGTCGTTCTGCAGCTCGTTGATCTTTTGAATGACCATACTGCTTAGGGCATAAAAAGGAAGGATAATGAGGATAACCGAAATAAACAGCAAAAGGATCGCGGTAAAACTTCTGTTTAGTTTTTTTTCCTCCACCAGGTAAATAAATCCCGGCCGCATAATGGTATAGAGCACAAGAGTACTTAGGATAGACCCAAAAATGCCCTGCAGCGAATAGGCAATCAGGCAACCTAGAGCGATTATAATTACCAGGTTGATTGTATTACGCTGCTTATAGGTAAAAATAGACATACAACGCCTGTTTTTAGGTATCCAGATTGATTGCCTTCATTTTATTGTACAGTGTTTTTCTGTCGATATTTAAAATCTTCGCCGCTTTGGTTTTGTTAAAATTGACCTCTCTCAGCACTTTTAAGATCGCTTCATATTCAGCTTCAGAAGCTGCGTTTTTCAGATCTCTCGACTTTTCGTGATTCCTGTGGATTGTGTTTTCAATAGCAGTCACCTTTGCATCGGTTGAAATTTCCAATGGCAGTGCCTTCAATTGTATCTCATCTGTCTCGGTCAGCAAGGTTGCGCGTCTGACAACATTTTTAAGTTCCCTAACATTTCCAGGCCAGTTGTAGGTGAGAAAGCATTCCTCCACATCTTTAGAAAATCCCTGGACATTTCTACCCAGCTCTTCATTTGCAAAATCAAGAAAAGTTTTTGCAAAAACCATAATATCCCTTCCACGTTGGCTTAAAGGAGGCAGATTAATTGAAAACTCGTTAAAACGATGGTACAAATCTTCTCTGAACCTACCCTTTTGTATAGCGCTGGAAAGGTTTTCGTTAGTAGCCACAATAATCCTCACATCAAGGTCAATTTCTTTTGTACTACCTATTCGTTTGATCTTTCTTTCCTGAACTGTACGAAGCAATGCCGCTTGTATTTCATAGGAGAGGTTTCCCACTTCATCAAGAAAGAGGGTACCGCCATTGGCCATTTCAAAATGTCCGATCTTGGTATTTAATGCACCCGTGAAAGAGCCCTTCTCATGACCAAAAAACTCACTCCCTGCCAGCTCTTTAGTTAGAGAACCGCAGTCCATTGCTACAAAAGGGCTATCTTTTCTAGGACTGTTCAGGTGAATAGCCTTGGCAACAGACTCTTTTCCTGTGCCACTTTCACCTGTAAGGATCACACTATAAGAGGTTGGTGCAACCAGCTGTATTTGCTTTAGCAAATCTTTTGATGCCTGGCTTTGCCCCGCAACAAAGTTTTCAACCTGGTTATAGACCGGCTTTACCGGTTTCACTTTTTGCACCTCATTTCTGGCATTTTCTATGAGGGAATCATTTAGTGCAACCTGGGTATCTATCGCTTTATTGATAGTATTTAGTATTTCGTCCGGATAAAGGGGCTTGGTGATATAATCGTACGCACCCAGTTTTATCAGCTCTACAGCGAGTTTAATATCTGAATACCCGGTAATGATAATCACACCAGTCTGAGGATAGCTTTCCTTAATTTTGATCAGCATCTCCTTTCCATCGGTATCTTCCAGCCGGTAATCACAAAGAACAAGATCATAGTGCTCCTTACTCAGATACTCCTGTGCCGAAAGCCCGCTGGTAGCTGTATCCACATTAAAACCATTTCTGGTTAAGAATTTCGAAAGTAGTAATCCTATATTGACCTCATCATCTATTATTAGTATTCTTTTCATATTTGGCACAAATTCTAAACTAATTTGATGATAAATATAAAGAAATATTTTCGATGGGAAATATTTTCTACACTTTTCCGGACTTATTTCCCCTTGAAATCTGTAAAATGTTCATTGCATTTTAAATAAACGACATTATCAAATTTTAAACCACTTATAACAAGCAAGTTACAAACCCTTGAAATCCGGCACACGTTTTTCAAGAAATGCCGCTACACCCTCTTTAAAATCCAGATTACCGAAACATTTACCAAATTCCTCAATTTCAAGTTCATATCCATCTACTTTTTCTGACCAAACTGCATTGGTTGCAGCTATAGCTGCGGCAACGGCTTTCGGAGATCGTTGTTTGATTTTGCCTAAAATCTCTTCTGCCTTGCTAATCATTTCGGTAAGTGGCACAACATAGTTAACTAATCCGATTCTCTCTGCCTTTTCGGCCGAGATCATTTCTGCGGTGATAATCATCTCTGTGGCCCTTCCTTTGCCAACGAGCTGAGTAAGCCTCTGGGTTCCTCCGTATCCTGGAATCAGCCCCAGTGAAACTTCCGGCAGCCCCATTCTGGCGGTATCTGCAGCAACTCTGATATGACAAGCCATGGCCAGCTCCAGGCCACCACCCAATGCAAATCCGTTAATTGCCGCAATAAATGGCTTGGCAGATTCCTCGATTGCGTTAAAAACGGTTACCTGTCCGTTCCGGGCCAGCGCCTCCCCTTCTTCGGTAGAATAAGATGAAAATTCTGAAATATCAGCCCCGGCAACAAAAGCTTTCTCACCTGCACCAGTAAGCAAAACTCCTTTTACTTCCTTATTATGGTTCGCAAATGCTACCGCGTCTGCAAGTTCCAGCAAGGTTTCCTTATTAAGGGCGTTTAGCTTTTTTTCACGGTTGATAGTGATATAAAAAATACCATTTTTGATCTCTGATAATATATTTTGATAGTCCATGGCCTAAAAATTACGGTTTTCGATAGTCCAGTTACGGATATAATTTACAATAGTAAGCATGGTTGTACCGGGCGCAAATAACTCCCCTACCCCAATTTCTTTTAACTTTTCCATATCAGCCTGTGGAATGATCCCTCCGCCGGTCAACAATACGTCTGTAAGTTGCTTTTGTTTCATCAGGTCGATGATTTTAGGAAAAACGGTCATATGCGCGCCAGAAAGGATAGATACCCCGATTGCATCCACATCTTCCTGCAGCGCAGTATTTACTACCATTTCGGGAGTTTGACGTAACCCTGTATAAATCACTTCCATACCGGCGTCACGCAGCGAAGTCGCAATCACCTTTGCACCCCGGTCGTGACCGTCAAGTCCAACTTTTGCCACTAAAACACGGATTGGTCTATTTAATGTATTGCCCATAAATTATGCCAATAGTCATACGTAAATGTAAGTAAATTAGCTCTTTTATATTAACTTTGAACACAAAATTACAGTTTTTATGAGTGAGGAAAGATCATTGAACTTTATTGAAGAGATCATTGAAAACGATTTAAACAGTGGAAAATACGAGACTTTAGTTACCCGTTTCCCCCCTGAACCAAATGGTTATTTACATATTGGCCATGCCAAGGCAATCTGCCTCAGTTTTGGGCTTACCCAGAAATACGGCGGATATACTAACCTCAGATTTGATGATACAAATCCTGTAACTGAAAAAACTGAATATGTAGATAGTCAGCAGGAGGACATCAGATGGCTGGGCTTTGAGTGGAAAAATGAATTATATACTTCAGATTATTTTGATACGCTATATGGTTTTGCCGTTAAACTGATAGAAGAAGGGCTTGCATACGTAGACAATGGTACTGCCGAGGAAATTGCTGCTTTGAAAGGGACACCGACAGAGCCTGGAACAGACAGCCCTTACAGAAACCGCAGTATTGCAGAAAACCTGGACCTGTTCAGCAAAATGAAAGCCGGAGAATTTGAGGACGGCTTCTGTACCCTGCGCGCAAAGATTGATATGTCCAGTTCAAATATGATCATGCGTGATCCTATCATCTACAGGATCAAACATGCTGAACATCACCGAACAGGCAACAAATGGTGTATTTATCCTATGTATGATTTTGCACACGGCCAGAGTGACAGCATTGAAGAAATTACGCATTCTCTCTGTACGCTTGAGTACGTGTCTCATCGTGAGCTGTATGACTGGTTTATAGAGAAGCTTAATATATTCCCTTCACACCAGTATGAATTTGCGCGGCTGAACCTTACTTACACGGTAATGAGCAAGCGTAAATTGCTGCAATTGGTTAATGAAGGCGTTGTAACTGGTTGGGATGATCCGCGGATGCCTACAATCAGCGGCTTAAGAAGAAGGGGTTATACTCCTGAAAGCATTCGTGAATTCTGCGAAAGAATCGGGGTAGCAAAAAGAGAAAACCTGATTGAACTTAGTCTGCTTGAATTCTGCGTGCGCGAGCACCTGAATAAAACGGCAAACAGGGTAATGGCAGTACTTGATCCGATTAAGCTGATTATTACAAATTATCCCGAAAGCCAAATAGAAACGCTGATTGGGGAGAACAATCCTGAAGCAGAAGACAAAGGCGGAATAAGGGAAATACCTTTTAGTAATGAATTATGGATTGAGCGCGAAGATTTTATGGAAGAACCGGCCAAAAAATGGTTTAGACTGGCGCCCGGAGCAATGGTGCGCCTAAAAAATGCATACATTGTTAAATGTGAAGACTACAAGAAAGATGCGGAGGGCAATATCACAGAGGTCCATTGCACTTATATCCCTGAATCGAAAAGCGGTGAAGATACCAGCGAAATCCATGTAAAAGGAACCATCCACTGGGTAAGTATTGCACATGCGCAAACTGCCGAGATCAGGGTATACGACAGGCTGTTTTCGGTAGAATCTCCAGATAGCGAAGAGGGTGATTTCAAAGATTACCTGAACCCGGATAGTGTTAAGGTCATTAAACAGGTATACATTGAACCTTATCTGGCCAATGCTGATATGGGATCCCGTTACCAGTTTATCCGCAAGGGCTATTATTGCCTTGATAAAGATTCAACGCCAGAGAAACTCGTATTTAATCAGACTGTAGGACTAAAAGATGCCTGGGCTAAAGCAAAAAAATAAGCGCTGAGAGACCATGTCTGTTCGTTAGTCACCTGGCAAGAAAAAGCCCTCAAGTTATACTGTATTTATACATGTATTACTTGGGGGCTTTCATTTTTAACCAATTCCAAATTCTTACATATACTTTCTATACAGGTTGTACAGAATCATGGTGTCTGCCTGCGTAAGGACAGGAGTAATATCCGTTCCGACGAAGTGACGCTTAAATGCAGTTATAGCTGCAGGCATATTGCTGATGTCGTACCCGATAATGCGCAAGGCTACTGCTGTATCAAATGTGAGTGGCGGAATCTGCAGCGGGATGGCGGTATCATACCATAGGCCATATCCCTGATCAGCCAATACCTTCCACGGAAATTTATTCGGGTCTGGCTTACGTTTAGGTGCAATGTCTGCATGTCCGATAAAGTTCGCTGCCGGAATATTGTATTTTTTTTTAAGCGTGCCTAACAAGGAGACCAGGCTGCTGATTTGCGAATCACTATATGGTTCATCACCATTGTTATCCAGTTCGATCCCCAGAGAACAGGAATTAAGGTCAGTCTCATTCCCCCATTTGGCTACCCCGGCGTGATTTGCCCTAAGGTAATCATTTACCATATGTACAACCTTCCCATCACGTCCTATTACATAATGAGCACTGGTTTGGGTTGATTTAAGCGTAAACGTCCTGATCGTTTGATCCGTAGATTTTTGCGCCGTATGATGTATGATTACAAAATTAGGCTTACGGATACCAAAATTCACCGATCCAATAAAAGACTGCTGGTCTGCCGGCATCATTTCTATCTGCTGACCAAGGGGAGGCATTTCCTTTAATGTGTTACCAAATACTTTGGCTTGTTCTTTATATATCTTATTTGTGGCCGCATATTTATTGGTAGAACAGGCAGCGAGAAAAATCAGAGGGATGCCAAGCATCAAACTATATTTGCCCTTTAGTAGTTGTTTCATAGCAGGTATTTCTTAAAGATGTGAAATTACTAATATTTACATAAATGCACCGTAAACCGCTAATTTTTATGCCTGCATTATAATTTTTCCTAATTTAGTTGCGTTATAAAAAACTACCATGAATAAATCCACCAAAGCAGCATTATACTTTGCCAGCTGCTCTATAATCGCAGGTATAGTATCCTGTACCAGCAATTCTACCACCAGGAAACCCGAAGCGGCAAAAACCGTTGCCGTTGGAGATAGCCTGCAGGCGTATGTTCACAACAGGGTAAATATGTACGAAGTTGTGAAGCTGAGTACTAATCTGAACGCCCTTACTGTGAACGAACGGAAATTGCTTCCCTTGCTTATCCAGGCAGCCCAGGTAATGGACGAACTTTTCTGGAAACAAACATACCCACAGCGCGACAGCCTGCTGGCAGCCCTGAAGGATGAGGATGCCAAAACATTTGTAAAAATTAACTATGGCCCCTGGGATAGACTAAATAACGATAAACCATTCGTGGCAGGCATCGGCGCAAGAACTTTGGGTGCTACTTTTTACCCGTCAGATATGATTAAGGCAGATCTGGAAAAGTCTACCCTTAAAGACAAATTCAATCCCTATACGGTGATTCAGAAAGATTCTTCGGGCAATTTAAGTGCCGTACCCTATCACGTCCTTTTTGCGGCAGACCTGCAAAGGGCGTCCTCCCTGCTTAAACAGGCGGCGCTGCTGGCGGACGATGCCGGCCTGAAAAAATACCTTAACCTCCGGGCAGATGCACTGGTAACAGACAATTATATTCCCAGCGATTATGCATGGCTGGATATGAAAACAAACACGCTGGATATTATTATTGGTCCGATTGAAAATTATGAGGACAAACTTTTTAACGCCCGAACCTCTTTTGAAGCCTATGTGCTTGTAAAGGATAAAATATGGAGCAAAAAACTGGCAAAGTACGTCAGCATGCTGCCAGAATTACAAAAAGGGCTTCCTGTTGCCCAAAAATATAAACAGGAAAAACCCGGTACCGATTCAGAGCTGAATGCATACGATGTTGTTTATTATGCGGGCGATTGTAACGCCGGTTCCAAAACCATTGCTGTCAATTTACCAAATGATGAGCTGATCCAGCAAAAGAAGGGAACGCGCAGATCGCAGCTCAAAAATGCAATGAAAGCCAAGTTTGACAAGATTTTGGTACCGATAGCAAACGAACTGATTGCGAAAGAACAGCAGAAGTATATAAATTTCGACGCTTTTTTTGCAAATGTAATGTTCCATGAAGTTGCACATGGACTTGGTATTAAAAAGACTGTTACCGGCAAAGGTTTTGTCACGGATGCCCTTAAAGATCAATACGGCTGGCTGGAGGAAGGCAAGGCAGATATTCTAGGCTTGTATATGGTAACAGGTTTACTTAAAAAGGGAGAGCTTAGCGGCGATATTAAGGGTTATTATACCACCTTTATGGCCAGCCTGCTGCGTTCGGTTAGATTTGGTGCATCGGAAGCACACGGACAGGCAAACATGCAGTGCTTCAATTTTTTTGAACGTCAGGGTGCTTTTGTAAGAACAGCACATGGAACGTACCAGGTGGAATTTGCCAAGTTTGGCACTGCAATGAACGATCTCAGCAAAATGATTTTGACTTTACAGGGAAATGGAGACAGGACCGCAGTAGAAAAAGCCAGAAAAGAGAATGCCGTGATTAGCCCGCAATTGCAGTCTGATTTAGATCGTTTGGGTAAAAAAGGAATACCTGTAGATATTGTATTTGAACAGGGAGTAGATATTCTGGGTGTAAAATAATATTACCCGATACCAAAAGAGCCCGTTCACTTATTTGTGACACGGGCTCTTTTGGTATCGGGTAATTACTAAATATCGCTTTTAACAGTAAGGTGTTTCAAAATAATGTTTTCCAGTTCCTGGATATCAAAAGGTTTGGATAGGTACCCATCAGCACCTGCCTGATCTGCAAGCAACATCACATCATTATTTGCAGAAAAGTAGATTACAGGGATATTTTTAAGCGTATCATGCGCTTTTAGTTCCCTTGTGGCCTCAATTCCTCCCACATCAGGTAACCAGTTATCCATAAAAATAATATCTGGTATATACGCTGAAACCTGATCAATAATATTATTCGAAGTAGAAGACGTCTTAATTTCATATCCTGCGTCCTCCAGAATGAATGTACATAATTCAAGGATGTCGGTGTTGTCATCAAAAATGAAGACCTTTTTTTGTTCAGCCATTTATAATATTATTAAGACAACAAATTTATGAATTCTGCCATATCTTCAATGCGCAAAGTATAATCTATTTTTGCGTGTATCAATGCTTGCTCCGGCATAAATGATACCTGTGCCGAAGCCGGATCCTGAACCAGGGCAGTTCCACCCCATGCTTTCACACTGATCAGCCCATTTACCCCGTCCGCATTTGAGCCTGACAATAGCAAACATACCAATTTTTCCCGGTAGATCTCTGCGGCCGACTGAAAAGTAACGTCTATAGCCGGCCTCGAATAATTGACCTTTTCAGAATAGTCAAGTGAAAAGCTATGGTCGTGCTCAATCAATGTATGGTAGTCCGACGGTGCAATGTAGATGGTGCCCGCGGCGATCTCCTCTTTTTCATCAATTTCTTTCACTATCAATTTGGTCCTGCCTGACAGTAATTCAGGGAGCAGGGAGTCAGTACCATGTTTTCTATGAATAACAATGACGATAGGAAAACTTAATTCATGATTAAGCAATGGAAGTACCCTTAGCAATACATCCAGACTTCCGGCAGAACCGCCGATGATTAAAGCGTCGCACTTTCCCATCAGCTTACCTTTCTCCAAATTTTTTCTGATGGGATCCTTTTATAATTTGGAGATATAGGAGAAAAATCCAGTGTCTCCTTTGTGCCCAGCGCAAGGTAACCAAGCCCCTCAAGACTATCATCAAATAAACGCAGTACTTTATATTGTAAGTCCCGGTCGAAATAAATCAGCACGTTCCTGCACAATATCAGCTGAAATTCATTGAAAGAATGGTCAGATACGAGGTTATGCGTAGAAAATATAAGTTTACTTTTCAGCTCATCATCAAATTTGGCCAGAGAATAGTTGGCTGTATAATAACTGGAGAATTCATTTGTCCCTCCGGATAAAATATAGTTTTCAGAATACTGTTTCATCTGGCTCATTGCAAACATCCCCAGAGATGCCTTTTCAAGGACTACAGGATTCAGGTCTGTCGCATAGATCAATGATTTATGCAGCAAGTTCAATTCTTTCAGTATAATTGAAATAGAATAGGCTTCCTCACCGGTGGAACAGCCAGCCAGCCAGATCCTGATAAAGGGATAGGTTCCCAGTTTTGGTAACACAACGTCCCTTAATGTTTTAAAAAAAGACGGATCCCTGAACATTTCAGTCACATTTACTGTGATCTGCTCCACAAAACGCTTAAAATAAAAGTTATCGTTATTGATTCTATACCTGAATTCGGCAAAACTCAATGCTTTGTCCAACGAATATAGCCTAAGTATCCTGCGTTTGATGGATGCCTTTGAATATCCTGTAAAATCGTACCCATAGTTCTCCAGAAGGTCAGCAAGCAGGACCTCCACCTGTTCATCATTAATTGCAGGTAATTCCAGGTTCATTTAAATATATTTAACAAGTAAATCGGTTAAGCTGTCTACATTAATGGGTTTAGAAACATATCCAACCGCACCGGCGTTTAAACACCTTTCTTTATCTCCCAACATGGCTTGCGCAGTCACAGCAATAACCGGGATATCTTTTAATTGCGGATTTTCGCTCATCCTCGCGATGGCCTCGTATCCATCCATACCGGGCATCATCATATCCATCAATACTACAGCAATGTCTTTCTGTTCTTCCAGCAACTGCAATCCCTCTTCACCTCCAATGGCAGACAAACACTGATATCCCTTTGCTTTCAATACCGCTGTTAACGCGAAGATATTCCTGTTGTCATCATCTATTATCAGTACTTTTTTCTTACTCTCCATATAAATTAAAACATGGTAAAATTTCAAACTTTATCATACAACCACACCCGTAATAAAGAGATAAGCTGATCTACGTCAACCGGTTTAGAAATATAATCTGACGCGCCTGCTGCGATACATTTTTCACGATCGCCCATCATTGCTTTCGCAGTAACAGCCAGCACAGGCAAATGTTTGAACGCACTTATCTTTCTAATTTCTTTTGTACTCTCATAACCGTCCATTTCCGGCATCATCATATCCATCAGGACCACATCCACTCCAGGGTTAGCTTTAAGCACCTGGAGCGCCTCCCTGCCATCAGTGGCAGCAAGCACTTTCATCTTATGCTGTTCCAGCGCCTTTGTTAAAGAAAAGATATTTCTAACATCATCGTCAGCAATCAATACCGTTTTATTAGCCAGGACTTCATATAATCCCCTAAGCCCTTCAGTTGTTTTTAACGCTTTATTTTCAAGAGATTTTTCTTCTACCAGGTGGAGGAAAAGACCTGCTTCATCCAAAATACGCTGGTAAGAATGCGCTGTTTTAACCACGATAGAATCTGCATACTGCTTAATTCGCTGTTCTTCACCTTTAGAAAGGTTTTTCCCGGTAAAAATTATGATCGGCAGGTTTTCAAGTCCTTCACTTTTCTTGATTGTTTCCAGGGTTAAATAGGCATTTTTATCCGGCACGCCCATGTCAAGTATCACGCAATCCACTTCTTTATTGTGCAGGGCATCCACACTTTCCGAGACATTTGTTACAACCTGGGTTTGTATATTATAATTGCTGAGGAAAAAACTCAGCGCCTTGGCATGCTGTTGGTTTTCTTCTACGATCAGCACCTTTTTAGGATGCCTGCTCAATGCGGTTTCCAGTTTTTGAAAGATCTGCTTCATGTGTTCCAGCGCCACAGGCTTGTTGATAAAGTCAACAGCCCCCATCAGCAAGCTTTCTTTTTTCACCTCAAGAGAAGACATGATGTGCACAGGGATCGGGCGCGTTGCAGGATTCGCTTTCAGCTCCCCCATCACCTGCCATCCATCTTTTACCGGCAATTGGATATCCAGCAAAATCGCCAGTGGCTTGTAGATATTTGCAAGTTCAATTCCAATATCGCCCCGTACGGCCACTATACCCTTATAATTTCTCTTCCTGGTAAAACTTAGCAATGTTTTTGCAAACGGCGTGTCATCTTCAATAATCAGGATTACTTTATCCCCTTCAACAATATTGGCACGGTCGTCTTCAATTTCGTGAGGAATATGGTCAACAGTAAAACGTTCGGCAGGTACTACCGGAAGCTCTCTGTAAATTGTTGCCGGAACGGGTACCGGAACCATCTCTTCAACAAATTCTACCCCTTGTACTGGCAGTTTGAGGGTAAATACACTCCCTGAATTCTCTTCGCTTTTTAATTCGATCTCACCGCCCAGCAATTTGGCCAGTTCACGGCTAATAGATAATCCGAGACCAGTTCCCCCAAACCTCCTTCTTGTAGAGCCATCAGCCTGTTGAAAGGCTTCAAAAATAAGCCCTTGTTTGGAAATCGGAATACCAATACCCGTATCTGTTACACTGAACAATATACCAGAACCATCTGAATCTTTTTTCATGCTTAGGGTAACGTTGCCTTTTGTAGTAAATTTGATAGCGTTGGACAATAAATTCTTGAGGATTTGTTCCAAACGCATTTTATCGGTAAAAATTGTCGGCATCCCCTCCTCCATTTCAATCTTCAGTTCCAGGTGTTTATTTTTGGCAATCGGACTAAACAGCGAACGCATATCTGTAGATACCTCTGATAGTGCAACATCAGCCAGTTCCAGCTTCATCTTGCCAGCCTCAATTTTGGAAAGGTCGAGGATTTCATCAATTAAACCGAGCAGGCCCTGACCCGAACTCTGGATAACCTCTGCGTACTCTATATATTCAGGATCCAGTTCTTTATTATCAGACATTAATTTGGACAGTAGCAAAATCGAGTTGAGCGGCGTCCGCAGCTCATGCGACATATTAGCCAGAAACTCCGATTTATATTTAGTACTCTGTTCCAGTTGTTCAGATTTCCGCTGGATTTCAAGGTTATGTTCCTGTATCAGCTGGTTTCTTTCTTCCAGGAGCGTTGTTCTTTCTTCCAATTCCTGATTACTTTGCAGTAATTCCTCCTGCTGTACACGCAACTCCTCTTCAGAGGTCTGTATCTTCTGTGACTGTGCCTCCAGTTCAGCATTTAATCCTTCCAGTTCGCTGTGCTGTGCTTGCAGCTCCTCTGCCTGAGCCTGCGTTTCCTCCAGAAACTCCTGAAGTTTCTTCCTGTTTTGTGATACATGCACCGCTATGCCGATATTGGTAGATATACTATTCAAAAAATCAAGCTGCAGCGGGGTAAAAACGTTTAGAGAGCCAACCTCTATTACCCCAACGACTACGCGGTCCCTGATAACCGGGACAGCCACAATATTTCTCGGCCTGGCGTTTCCAGCAGCATAGCTAATTGTTAGTTCACCATCAGGAATATCATTCAATAAAATCTGCCTTCCTGATTTCACGGCCTGCCCCGCCAGTCCTTCTCCTGGTTTTAAGATCTTTTTCTTTTGCTCTTCCATCAGCGCATAACTTCCGCTAAGATGGAGCAACCGGTCTTCTTCAATCAGGTAAAACGCTGCGACCTGGGCTTCTGTATGTTGGATTATATTTTCGAGAATATCATTTGATAGTGTTTCCAGCGATTTCTCACCCACCATTTTATCATTTAAACTGGCGATACCGGTTTGAAGCCACTCCTTATCAGCAAGCAAGGCGAAAGAGTATTGGAGCGATTCGGCCATCGCGTTCAGTGATCCCGCGAGGCTCCCTAAGCCATCTTTTGTCTCTTCATCGAGCCTGATCTGGTAATCACCATCAGAAATTTGTTCAGCTATGCCCCTAATCACCTGGATCCGCTTGTCCGTCTCCTCATTTTTATCCTGCAGTTCCTTCTGCAACAGCACTCTTTTGTTAAAGTCTGACGAGACTTTTCTATAAAAAAAGATCGTGATCAGAATAGCCAGAAGTGCCGCAAAAACGATGAGCATTGGTGTATAACCTGCCAGTTTATTCTGATCTGCGGTACGTGTCTCCAGCAGCCTCCTTTCTTCAGTTTTCATCGCCTGGATAACTTTTCTGGCATTATCCATGTATTCTTTTCCGGTTAAAAGGTCGCCTACGCTAACTGAACCGCCATTCTTTTTAACTGTGATGGTTTTTTCAATGATCACAAGCCTGGTCTCTATAATTGTGCGCAGTTTTTTGATATTTGCCTGCTGGACCGGGTTATCAACAGTTTGCTGTTCTGCATTGTCAAGTAAATCAACAGCAGCTTTTCTGGCCCCAATATAAGGTTGAAGAAAAATATCGTCTCCTGTTAACAGGTATCCTCTCTGGCCCGTTTCGGCATCTTTGAGTGTTGAAATAATTTCATCCAGATTGGTGATCACCTGGTTACTATGGGAAACCATTTTAGAGCTTTTCACCAGGTTACTGATACTGATCAATGAAGCGAGAGAGCTGATAAAAAGCAACAATAAAGATAGCCCAAGACCAATCCGAAGGTTATTTTTTAAAGTTTTTTGCATAATGAGAATATATTAATCTGATTCAGTAGTTGAAGTTACGGGGATATTGAAATAAAATTCAGATCCTTCACCAAAAACGCTATTTACACCGACAGTACCGCCGTGCCTCCTGATTATTTCTGCTGAAATATATAATCCGATCCCGAGGCCCTGGAAATGTATAGCGGTTTCTTCGACCCTATAGAATTTATCAAAAACACTGGCTTGCTGATCAGGGTGTATGCCTATCCCAAAATCTTTTACGGCAACCATTACACGGTCGCCTTCCTGTGCGATATTTATATGGACATCGGAAGTCCCCGGAGCATACTTTATCGCATTAGTCAGGAAATTTACAATGACCTGCTCAATCCTCATTTCGTCAGCAAAGACCTGATCGGAAATCACTCCCGTTCTGGTAATTGTAAAGTCAGGATTGGATTGATGGATAATTTCTGTGATACTGTCCAGCAGCAAGTTTATATCAAAATATTTTTTATTGAACTTGAGTTTTCCACTTTCAATTTTAGAGATATCAAGCAGGTCTGCAATGAGATCATTTAATTTATCAAGCTGCAACTGGGCTTTCTCGAGATGCTTTTTTACCGTTGGAATATCACCCTTATCTATGCTGCGCTCAAGCAGCTGTACATATCCTTTTACGCTGGTAAGCGGGGTTTTTAATTCATGACTGGCAATACTGATGAATTCATCTTTTTTCCTCTCCGCCTTTTTCCTGAATTCGATTTCTTCCAGCAGTGCTTCCTGAATTTCTATAAGTTTTCTGCTTTGTTCGTAAATCCTGTAGAAGGTTTGAACTTTGAGCAGGAGGATATTCATATCAACCGGTTTGGTGATATAATCGAGGCCGCCCGAAGAATAACCTTTAGTAATAAAATTCAATCCGGTATTGGCCGCAGATAGAAAAATGATAGCTGTTTCTTTTGCCTTGCTGTAGCCCGAAATCGCTTCAGCAACCTCGAACCCATCCATTCCGGGCATTTGAACATCTAATATGATCAGCACGTAGGCATTTTTCAAAACCTTTTTCAGCGCCTCTTCTCCTGAAGAGGCCGTATCGACTTCAAAATTGTGTTTTTCCAGAACTTTTTTAAGAGAAATTAAATTCTCCGGTGTATCATCTACAATTAAGATCATTGTTAGGAATAAATAGTACTAAAGCATTACTATCACTGAATAGCTCCGTAATAGTTTGCGCTAAAGTTATACAACTTTAGAGAATATATCGTTTTCAAATAAACTAATATGTAACATTCAAATAAATTAAAGCCTGTCAGTGTTAAAAGTATCCCCCTGACTGATGTCGCCGGTGTCAAAACCTTTCCTGAACCAGTACATTCTTTGAGCAGAAGTACCGTGGGTGAAGGCATCAGGGACTACCTCGCCCTGGGCCTGTTTCTGTAACTTATCATCGCCAATGGCATTAGCGGCATTCAATGCTTCGTCAAGATCACCTTCATCAAGGGCAATGTCTTTCATTTTTTGTGCATTATGGGCCCATAATCCTGCATAAAAATCAGCCTGCAGTTCTAGTTTGACAGAAAGTTTATTGTATTCTTTTTCACTCATAGAAGAACGTGCCTGCTGCATTTTTTCGGATGTTCCCAGCAAGTTTTGTACATGATGGCCTACTTCATGAGCAATCACATATGCCTGGGCAAAATCACCGCCCGCACCGTAACGTTCCTTTAAATCATTATAAAACTCTAAATCGATATAAACTTTATGGTCTGCGGGACAATAAAATGGTCCAACTGCCGAGTTTGCATATCCGCAGCCAGATTGCTCACCACCAGTAAATAATCTAAGTGCAGGCTCCTCATAGGTCTTTCCTGCCGATTCAAATTCCTTTATCCAAACCTGATTAGTAGATTCCAGTACATTTGCAACAAATCTGCCGGCACTATCAGTAGGTGTGCCCCTTTGCACTGCGGCCTGCTCTGTATTCCCTACAGGCATTTCCGAAACAAGGCCAGTAAGGTCTTTTCCAAAAAACATCCCGACAATCACTATCAGGATACCAATTCCCCCGCCAATTACCTTTCCTCCGCCAGAACTGCCACGGGCATCTTCGATATTATCACTGCCTTTACCGAAAAACTTCATAGAAACCTTTTTAAGTTGGTACAACAATTCCATATGTCAATTGTTATACCAAACTAAAATAATGGTCACATTTAAATAGTGGCTGTATGAAATGCCCTAAGTACGGAGGGATCTTCTACGACTGCTTGATCTCTATTCAAATGCGGCTATTGCTGCAGAAATTCTTTCTTTGGTTTCAGTAGCACCTAATGCAAAAGCGATATCAAACACGCCTGGCCCAAACTTACCTCCTACCAACATGATCCTCAACGGTAGCATGAGTTCTACTGGCTTAAGTGAATTTGCGGCTGCAAGCGCCTTAAATTTCTCTTCCATAACGGCAGCCTGCTCGTCTTCTGCAAGTTCAGTCTGAAATGCGCTAAAAAATGCGGCCTTTTCAGCCGTCCATTTAGGCTTTACAGCTGCCACGTCATATTCAACAGGGGCATTAAAAAAGTATCCGCTCTGTGCTACAAAATCAGGCAGCAGGTTACACCTGTCTTTTACCAGGTCGATCACCTTTAATGCATAATTATCATCGCCGAGAGTAATTCCGGCTGCGGCAAATTCCTCCTTAACAGATTCAAGCAAATTAATTGCGGGCGCATTTTTAATCCATTCGTGGTTATACCATTTGGCCTTTTCAAAATCAAATTTTGCGCCGGCCTTACTGATTCTATCCACCGAGAACTTCTGGATAAGTTCGTCCATAGTAAAGATTTCCTGATCAGTACCGTCATTCCAACCAAGCATGGCCAACAGGTTTACAAATGCCTCTGGCATAAAACCAAGTTCCCTGAAACCTTTAGTTACATCACCACTTTTAGGATCAGTCCAGTTTTGTGCATATACCGGGAATCCCAAACGGTCACCATCACGCTTGCTCAGCTTACCATTTCCGTCCGGTTTCAAAATTAATGGTAAATGGGCCCATTGCGGCATCTCGTCTTCCCAGCCCAGGTACCTCCACAATAAAATGTGGATTGGGGCCGAGGGCAGCCATTCTTCGCCCCTGAACACATGACTGATTTCCATCGCCTTGTCATCAGCAACCACGGCAAGGTGATAAGTAGGCATCCCATCAGCTTTTAACAGAACTTTATCGTCCACAAGGTTGGTATCAAAACTCACATGCCCGCGGATCATATCAATAAATGACACATAGCCGTCTTCAGGCATTTTTATCCGTACCACATGGGGTGTATTTTTTTCGAGAAGTTCAGAGACCTCTTCGGCAGAAAGCGAAAGGGAATTTCTCATCTGCATTCTCGACGCCTGTCCATACAGGAAATTAGGAATTTCCTTGCGTTTGGCATCAAGTTCTTCGGGTGTATCAAAAGCATAATAAGCATTTCCACCGGCAATAAGGAATTCTGCGTATTGTTTGTAAGATGGTTTGCGCTCACTCTGACGATAAGGACCAAAGGCTCCGCCGGTTTGAGGGCTTTCATCAGGATGAATGCCGCACCATGCCAGGCAGGAAACAATATACTCTTCCGCACCAGAAACAAAACGGGTTTGATCTGTATCCTCAACACGTAAAATGAACGTGCCATTATGTTTTTTTGCAAACAAATAATTAAATAAAGCCGTACGTACACCGCCTAAATGAAGGCCTCCAGTAGGGCTGGGGGCAAATCTTACTCTAACTTTCTTTTCCATATTATGAATTACAAAGATATATTTTTTAAACGCACACCGTTCTATTGATGTCTTTTTGAATGCTATTTTGTAATTTGCCAGCATATCTATGAATCCCTACGAAAAAAAACGCCGCTGGAAGTTCTTTCTTCTCATTTTTGCAATTGTGATTGGTACGGCGTCTGTGTTTTATACCGACTTCTTCGTTAAAAAAATGCAGCGTGAAGAGCAGGTCCAGTTTCAGCTTTATGTAAAAGTAACGGAGCAGACGCTGGCTATGTATGACGATGACAGGTTCACAGATCTGATAGAAACCATTACAAAGAACACGAAACTACCCGTAATTATGACAGATGGAGACGGTATTATTAACTCTTATCAGGGCCTGGACTCCACAAAAACGAATTATAACGTAGAAAAACAAGACAAGCGGACATATGATCCCGCCTATTTTGAACGGGAATTGCGAAAAATGAAATTGCAGCATCCGGGAACGCCTATCATTGGGCTGGATGGGAAGATCTGGCATATTTACCACAAAGATTCTTCTATTCTTACGCAACTACGCTATTTCCCCTATATCCAGCTTGCTGTGATCGCACTGTTCCTGCTTACAGCTTATGTTGCCTTCAGTTCTGCAAGAAGATCGGAACAGGACCAGGTGTGGGTTGGGATGGCAAAAGAAACTGCTCACCAGCTTGGTACACCTATCTCCTCCCTTATGGCCTGGGTGGAGTTGATGAAATCACGCTTTGACGCCGAAGATGACCCCTTGATTGCAGAGATGGAAAATGATATCAAGAGACTGGAAGTTATTACCGACCGGTTTTCTAAGATCGGCTCCAAGCCTGTGCTTGAAGATCATGTTGTATATACTGTTATCAGTAATTTCATCCAGTATTTCCAGTTACGTACGTCTGATAAAGTGATTTTCAGCATTACGGGCGATGATCAGGTCCGCGCCCTGTTAAATGTTCCGCTTTTTGACTGGGTGACAGAAAACCTGTTAAAAAATGCAGCGAATGCTATTGAAAATGAAGGCAGCATAACAGTCAATATTATTGAGCATCTGGCTAAAGAAGAAGTATTTATTGATGTTTCAGATACTGGGAAAGGCATCCCGAGGTCAAAGTTTGATGCTGTTTTTCAACCTGGTTATACCACCAGGAAGAGGGGCTGGGGGCTGGGGCTCTCTTTGACGAAACGTATTGTAGAAAACTACCATAGCGGACAAATATTTGTAAAAGATTCTGAACTGGGCAAAGGAACAACCTTCAGAATTGTTTTAAAAAGCAGTATCACTTATGAACCAACCTCAACCTAAAAAGTACCGTGATTACCCATCATTGGTCACCGGCGATGTAATGGAGGTCCTGCAGGCGCAGGCTATAACATTTCCTGAATTCCTGAGCGGACTTACGCATCTTGCGGATTACGCCTATGCACCAGGCAAATGGACATTGAAAGAGATGTCGGGCCACATCATTGATACCGAACGAATTCTTGTATACCGCCTCACGGCCATCGCACGTGGGGAACAGGTATCATTGCCAGGCTTTGATGAAGACGAGTATGTAGCCGGGGCACATTTTGCTGACAGGCAACTTAGCAGCTTTGCTGAAGAGTTCTCGTCACTTAGGAAAGCCAATCTTTACCTGTTCCAGTCATTAAGCTCAACCGAGTTGGGCCGAAGTGGAATAGCCTCTGGAAAACCAATCACAGTGGAAAGGTTACTGTATACAATTGCAGGGCACCTGATTCATCACATAGAGATTATCAACGAAAGATATATAGGATCTGATAGGCGATAAACATAAAACGCCACGTCCTCCGAAAGGACATGGCGTTTTTTATACGTTTTTGCTTTATCTACTTAATTGCGAAAGGAACTTCTACTGAAGTCTTATCCCAGCCAATAATTAATTTAGCTCCGGTTTCAGTAGGACTGAAAGTGATAGCTAATGCTTCAACAGCAGTTGCAAGCGGCTTAACAGGCACAGTTACCCTAAGCAGGTCTTTTGTTTCATCGTAGGAATAAGCACCCCAGCGATCTGCCTGCTTGTTGATGATGATTACCCAATTATCTTTTTCAGGAATAGCGAATAAACTATATGTTCCCGCTGGAATTGTTTTACCAGATATATTGGCCGGTTTGAAGAACCTGATCTCTGTGTTTTCATTCGCACCTAAACGCCAAACCTTACCAAAAGCTTCAAGTTCACCAAACGCAACGCGGCCTTTGAGAGCAGGTCTGGAGTAAACTACTTTTATCAGAGGAACTGAGGCATCGCCTTTTTTTGCATGTGTAGCATTTAAAGGAAAATACGCAATATCTGCTGGGCTGGCATCCAAAGCGGGAAATTTTACATCCTGTGCATTAGCGGCCATGCCGAATAGTGCAAGCGCAATAACTAGATTAAGTTTTTTCATACGATTAATGTACACGTCCTTTAACTATAGAACCAAGGAAAATTGCTGCGAAGATAAATCCGAAAATCGCACACAAAATCGTCCATCCAAAACTTCCTGTGGTTACCACACCGGTTAATCCACCGAAAAACAGGCCTAAAACATAATAAACCCAGTCAAAACTCTTGATATTTTCTTTATTAGTCATCTTAAAATACTTTGTTCCAAAGGTATTGAATTATTTCAAATTACCAATAACGACATCACCTGTACAAATGTATTGCCCCTATCCATTGTCAGCACTTTGTAATTAATACCCAAAATTAAGAATTCCCTAAAAACCAATCAATCGATTGATTAGTTTTGTAGCATCAAATCAGTAATGGAAAAGCCAGACAAAAAAAGTAGTATTTTAGCCGCAGCAGAAAACCTGTTTTCTGAATTGGGATACGAGGGTACTTCTACCCGTCAGATCGCAAAGGCAGCAGGCGCTAATATGTCAATGATCAGCTATTATTTTGGTTCTAAGGAAGGTGTCTTTCTGGAAATCATGAATAAAAGAATAGAGTCATTTGCTGCTGAGCTTACCAGTATTAATCAATATCCGATCTCTCCAATGGAGAAATTACATAAAGTAATTGAAGGATATACGAACAAAATTTTATCAAATATTTCATTTCATAAGATGATGCACAGGGAACTTTCACTGGCGCAGCGTCCCGAGATGTATTGCAAGCTAAAGGACGCCATGTCCGGAAATTTACAAGTAATCGAAAAAATTATCCATGAAGGAATAGCTAAAGGCATGTTCCGGCCGGTGGACGTACGCATGCTGATTGCAACCATTATGGGCACCATCACCAGTGTTGCCACTATGCCCTCGAAAATTACAGAAGGATCGGTACTGGATATCACTATTCCCAAAGACAGGGAAATTCTGACCCAACGTTTAATTACACACCTTGAAGATCTTGTTACCACGTATTTAACACCCCAAAAATGATACACAAAACAATTAAAATGAGTTGCTTCGCTCTCCTGCTGCCTGGTATGCTCTATGCGCAAAATGTTAAAAAGCTCACCATACAGGAAGCGATTCAGCTTGGTGTTGATAATAGCAAGAACCTTAAACTCTCACAGAATAAAATTGAAGCATCCATTGCTCAGCTGGAGATCACAAAAGACAACGCACTTCCAACTGCTAGTGCAAGTGCCATTTATAACCACGCTGAAATCCCAACAAACACCCTGGTGATCGGTGGCGGAGATCCGATCAATTTACCGAAACGTGCAGATGCCTTTATAGGCCTTGCTTCTGTGCAGCAACTTGTATACGGCGGTGGAAAGTTGAAATATGCAAAAGAAAGCTCGAAACTACTGTCAGATGTAGCAAAACTGGACGCCGATAAGGTTAAGGAAGAAGCGGTTTTTGCAACGATCGATACTTATTATTCTTTATATAAATTGTCGCAAAGCCATAAAGTAGTTGACCAGAACCTGGCTTCGATTGCAAGCCAGCTAAAACAGGCCGAACGCTTTTTCGAACAGGGAATTGTTACAAAAAATGATGTCCTCCGCTTTCAATTGCAGCAATCGAACGTTACATTGACCAAGCTGGAAATTGAAGGGAACCAGAAGATTGTAAATTACAATCTTAACATCCTGCTTGGTCTGCCAGAAGATACACAGATAGAAATTACAGATCCTGCAGGCGATGCCCAGGCCGTTTCTCCTTTAATAAACTATCTGGATGAGGGAATGAGTACCCGCCAGGAACTTAAACAGCTGGATTTGCGCAATAAGGTAGCCGATCTCGATGTGAAAACTGTAAAAGCAAATACCCTTCCTACGTTTGCGCTTGGAGCGGATGTATACTATATCAACCCAAGTGGTAATTTTATTCCTTCCAATCACCAGTATATAGTTCCAATGACCGTTGGAGCCACGCTTTCATGGAACATCGGCAATCTTTGGACCAATAAGAATAAAGTAAGCAATGCGAGGATACAGCAACAGGAAGTATCCATCCAAAAGACGATTCAGAGTGACCAGGTAAAAACCGAAATCAACCGGAACTATCAGAATTATCAGGTTGCCAGAAACAAAATCAATGTCCTGGAGACCTCCATTGCACAAGCTACTGAAAATGACAGGTTATTTGCATCCAGGTACAAAAACAATGTTGCTTCAGTAATAGACAGAATTGATGCCGAAACACTCTTGTACCAGGCAAAGATCAACCTCGAAATTGCTAAGGCCGATGCCGGCATTGCCTATTATACTTTATTAAAATCAACAGGAAAAATTTCTCAATAATACCAAACCCACTCTAGTAATGACAACAGAATCCACAACTGAAACGACAATTGAAACTAAAAAGAAAAGTAAAATTGTCCCTATAATATTAGCTGTACTAGTTATTATAGGTGCCATCTTCGGCATAAAAGAATACATGTACTTTAGTAAACACGTAGATACAGATGATGCGCAGATTGATGGCGATATCAGCACCGTAGTTGCGCGTGTTGGGGGTTATGTAAATGAGATTAGATTTGAAGAAAACACGATGGTTAAAGCTGGTCAGACGCTGGTTACCCTTGACGACAGGGATTACAAAGTGAAACTGGAACAGGCGATGGCCGGTCAGAAAGGTGCCGATGCTGGTGTAGGCGTATCACAATCGGAGATCATTGCAATTTCTGCTAATACAAGCACGGCAAAATCAAATATCGAATCTGCGAAAGTAAAATTATGGCAGGCACAAAAAGATTTCGACCGTTACGCAAACCTGATTAAAGACGGGTCTATTACCCAGCAACAGTTTGACCAGGCTAAGGCCACGAGAGATGTTGCTCAGGCGAATTACAATGCATCCAAAGACCAGTATGTAGCAGCCCTTAAGCAGGTAGGCGCGACCAAATCCCAACTGGCAGTGAGTAGCAATGGTGTATCTCAGCGTCAGTCGGATGTTGATTTTGCCAAACTTCAGTTATCTTATACTGACATCAAATCACCTGCAACAGGAATTGTAGGCAAGAAAAGCATTCAGAAAGGCCAGTTGGTGCAGGCAGGGCAGTCTTTGTTTTCAATCGTGAACGAAAACAGCTTGTACGTGACCGCAAATTTCAAAGAAACACAACTCGAAGAAATCAAAGTTGGATTAAAAGTAAACATCGTTGTTGATGCCTATTCGGATCAGACTATTGAAGGTGAAGTGTACAATTTCTCTCCGGTAACAGGTGCCAAAGGATCGTTACTTCCTCCTGATAACGCAACTGGTAACTTTGTAAAAGTTGTTCAGCGTGTGCCAGTAAAAATCAAGATCAAAGCCACTCCAGAAATACTGAATAAATTACGTCCTGGCATGAGTGTCGACGTTTCTGTTATCACAAAAGATTAATAAAATGGCCGAGCAAGGTTTAAAAAAATGGGTAATCACATTTACGGTAATCACAGCCTCCTTACTGGAGCTGATTGATACAACCATTGTAAATGTGGCTTTACCACAAATTCAGGGTAACCTGGGTGCGACCTTAGAGGATGTGGCCTGGTTATCAACAGGGTATGCCGTTGCAAACGTAATTGTACTACCTATGTCCGGCTGGTTGGGTAGTCGTTTTGGACGGAAGAATTATTTCCTGACGTCCATTATAGTTTTTACAATAGCTTCGTTTCTTTGCGGAAACGCGACAACCCTGGAAGAGCTCATTCTTTTCCGCATATTGCAGGGGATAGCCGGTGGAGGATTAATTTCAACAGCACAGGCCATCCTGCTGGAAACCTGGCCGCGCGAGGATGTGGGTATTGCCACCGCACTATTTGGACTGGGTGCCGTAGTAGGCCCTACCGTAGGCCCAACAATTGGCGGTTATATACTTGATATCAGCTCATGGCCATGGATATTCTATGTAAATATTCCCGTCGGGATCCTGGCTGCATACTGTACCTATACATTTATTAAGGCCACCCCTAAAGACGGACAGGGTAAGCCTGTTGACTGGTGGGGAATCGCGTTGCTTGCCATTGCGGTGGGTAGTTTGCAAACCGTATTGGAAAAAGGAGAAACAGAAGACTGGTTTACTACACCTTATATAACAGCATTAAGCATTGCGTCTGTCCTGGGCCTGCTCCTGTTTATCTGGCGTGAAACAACAACAGACCATCCTATTGTAAACTTCAAAATAATGCGCCACCGGAGTTTCTCGATAGGTATGCTGACCTCGTTTATACTTGGATTTGGTTTATATGGATCAGTGTTTGTATTCCCGGTATTCTGTCAGAATTTGTTAGGTTTTTCTCCTTTACAAACAGGAGAACTGTTATTCCCTGGAGGGGTTTGTACTATTATCATGATGCCATTTGTAGGTATATTCCTCAAAAAGGGATTACCGGCTCAGTTTATGGCAACAGTGGGTATGTTTCTGTTCTTTGTGTTCTGTAACATGCTAAGTAAGTCTACGCTGTCTTCAGGTACTAATGATTTTTTCCTTCCCTTAATTATAAGAGGTATAGGAATGGCACTTTTGTTTGTCCCACTGACAACACTTGCCATACAAGATCTGAAAGGCCCAGAACTGGGCCAGGGGTCTGGACTGAACAATATGATGAGACAGTTAGGCGGTTCATTTGGTATTGCCGCACTGACCACACTTATCCATACCCGTCAAGGTTTTCACCGCAGCAGCTTGCTGGTAAACATTAATGAAACCAACCCTGCGTTTACCCAACGCTTCACTGCTTTTATCAATAATTTTATGAGTAAAGGTTATTCTTATCTCGATTCAAAAATTATGGCGACCAAGGCGATAGAAGGAACCTTAATTAAACAGTCATTGCTGTTAACCTATAGCGACGCATATTGGGTTGCAGGAATGGTTATGTTATGCTCAATTCCCCTGTTATATCTGCAAAAATTTAAAAAGAATGTAGATATACCTGTTGACGTTCACTAGAAGCAAAATATCTGACAACAAAAACAGGCTGTCCTTTTGAGACAGCCTGTTTTTTTCCAAAAAAATCACATTTTACTGTGACCGTTGCTACACAACAACTGATTATACTTTTAAATGTTTAAAACCTTTCTGAAAGCAATTTATAGTTTATTTATCAGCAAACCAAAATAAATTTATTAACATTATACATAGAACTTAACACCATTTTTCTTAGCTTCAGCCCATAAATTACTATTATTATCATGCAGAAACACAGATTTACAGGTCCGAGGGAAGCAATCTTCAACAATGAAGTGGTTTCCAGATTCGAATTGTATAACAGCCTGTTCTTAACCCTCCCCTTTTATAAAATCAAGGATACAGGCACCCTCCTGCCCCTTTTTATTAAATATTGCGAAGACGGGGTCAAGAATCAGAAGACACCTGCTGAAATTATAAACGTTTTTTTTGAGAAGTATACGCAGGCCTCAAGCCGTAAAGATGTTATAGATTTACTCTTTAGGTTTATCCAGTATATTGAACGTCAGGTTGTCTTATTTGACGCAGTAGAAGATGCTTCATTTAATAAATTAAATACTGCCGAAGGCCAGAATTCTTTGCGTTCGATGTTGAAAAAAAGCGAATCAACTGAAGATGCATACCAAAAAACTGTTCAGCTGATCGAAGAACTTTCTCTACGCTTGGTACTTACCGCACACCCGACACAGTTTTATCCCGGAAGTGTCCTTTCTATAATTACAGATCTGACCTCCGCCATCAAAATTAACGATATTGTTAGCATCAACCAACTTTTGCAGCAGTTAGGAAAAACACCCTTTTTTAATAAAAAATCTCCCACTCCTGTAGATGAGGCGCTGAGCCTTTCATGGTATCTTGAAAATGTATTCTATTTTGCTGCCGCCAATATTCAGTCGGAAATTGACAGCAGCCTGGAAGAATACAATATACCTACTAAAAAAGCAATTGAACTTGGCTTCTGGCCGGGAGGCGACCGTGACGGGAACCCGAACGTACATGCGGAAGACACCATGCAGGTGTCAAAAATGTTGCGTCAGATCCTTTTCCGCTGTTATTACAGGGATTTCAGAAAATTAAAACGCAGGATTACTTTCAGGGGAGTTGAAGATACTATCTATAAGGTACAGGATGTTTTGTATCAAAATGCCTTTGACACCAATCTTGTGCCTGAGAACATTTCGGCATTCCTTACAGAAAACCTCAATCAGATTAAAACTACCCTGATTGATTCTCATGATGGTCTATTTTCAGATCTGGTAGATGACCTGCTGCGTAAAGTTGCCTTATTCGGCAGCCACTTCGCTTCTTTAGACATCAGACAGGATAGCCGTGTACTTCGTGATGTACATGCTTACTGCCGTCAGAGCAAACCTATCATATCCCTTTTCCCGGAAAACTTTGATGAGTTGGGCGAGGCAGAAAAAATAGAACACCTTTCTTTTAAAAGCGCTAAGGTAAATTACACCGGAGAGGCCGGGCCTCTAATTTTGGATACACTTCAGACTATTTCTGAAATTAAACAGATACAGCAGAGTAATGGAGAACTTGCCTGTCACCGCTATATTATCAGTAACTGTCAGCAAGCTTCAGATATTCTACAGCTGATTGAGCTGTTTTTATGGAATGGCTGGGAAGAGGAAGCGCTCAGTATCGATTTTGTGCCACTATTTGAAACTGTGGGCGATCTGAAAGTCGCCTCGGAGATTATGACTACCTTGTATTCTCATCCATTTTACAAAAAGCACCTGGAAAGCAGGGGCAACAAACAGGACATTATGCTGGGTTACTCTGACAGTACGAAAGATGGTGGTTACCTAATGGCCAACTGGTCTATTTTTAATGCCAAAGTGGCCTTAACTGCAGTATCGGAAGCGCATAATATACGCCTTGCATTTTTTGACGGTCGTGGTGGCCCACCATCACGAGGCGGTGGCAAAACACACTTGTTTTATGCTTCTATGGGCAAAGAAATTGCCAATAAAAATATTCAGCTCACCATACAGGGTCAGACAATCAGTTCTCAGTACGGGTCTATTGACAGCGCGAGCTTCAACATCAGCCAGTTGATTAACGCTGGCATATCGGCTGGAATGAAGGAAAAGCATAACATATTGCTCGATCCATTGCACAAGGATGTGCTTGATGTCATGGCCAAAGAAAGTTTTGATACGTTTGTCAAACTTAGAGAGCACCCGCTGTTCCTGGCATACCTTGAACGCTTTTCGCCATTAAGCCTTCTGTCGAAAATTACAATCAGCAGCAGACCAGTAAAAAGAAGTTCGGGAGAGAAACTGAAACTTGAAGATCTACGGGCAATCAGCTTTGTAACCGCCTGGGGACAGTTGAAACAGAATATTCCTGGATTTTATGGAATAGGTACTGCGCTGAAAAGCCAGGAAGATTCGGGCAATTGGGAAAATATCCGTAAAACGTATCAGGAATCAGGCTATTTCAAAACGATCATTGATAACTGTATGATGTCTATGAGTAAAGCTGATTTTTCAATTACAGCCCACTTCGAGAACGACCCGGAATTCGGGGATTTCTGGAAAATGCTGAACAGTGAATATGAGCGTTCAAAAGAAATGCTGCTGAAACTTGCAGGACACGAAACGTTGATGGAAAACTATCCTGTAGAAAAACGCTCTGTGGCCGTGCGCGAGAAGATTGTACTTCCATTGGTACTTATACAGCATTTTGCCCTTGAGAAGCTTCAGGAAGAGTTAACAGAGGATGAGGTACAGTCGTATCAGAAACTTGCTATAAGGACGGTATATGGTATTGTGAATGCAGGCAGGAATTCTGCGTAACAGCTCTTACGGTCTAGTTATCAAAGAGATTAAAACAGAAAAGGCAGCCATTAGCTGCCTTTTCTGTTTTAATCTCAGGACTAGTAAATAATTTTACCGGCAGAAGTAACGATAGAAGCAATACGTACCGCGTCAAAAACACGCTCTTCAGTAGCGCCTAAAGCCAGGATAGATTTTTCGTGCGCATTCACACACATCTCACATCCATTTACCGCAGACACAGCAAGACTCATTAGTTCAAAAAATTCTTTGCCTGTAACCGGACTGCTCATTAGCTGCATCCTTACACGGGCAGGGATTTGTGTATATTTTTCTTTTCCGGTAAAGTGACGGAAACGGTAAAATACGTTGTTAAGAGCCAATAAGGAAGCACATCCTGCAGCTTCAGCAATTTCTTCTGCTGTAGCTTCTTTAGCAAGTGACTGTTTCTCAAAAAACTCGGTTAAAACCTTGTTATTATTATTCACTGCTATACTTAAAGCTACCAGTGCACATTCCTTTTCGGATAAATGCGCCGATGTTAATGTACTGGTAAAATTTAACTTAAGGTCTCTTACATACCTTGAATTACCTTTTTCCAATAAACCAATACTGTCATTTCTGTAATCAGCATCCAGACCAACTACGGCCAATAATTCTTCTATTGTTTCAGTGATTTCGCTCATTTTATATTTTTTTTATTACAAAAAAAGTCCCTGCAAAATGCATTACAGGGACTTTTCTATAAAGAATTTAGATTAAACAGTTAATGTTGCTTCACCTTTTTCCCAGTTACAAGGACAAAGTTCGTCAGTTTGTAAAGCATCAAGTACTCTTAATACTTCTTTAACATTACGTCCAACGCTTAAGTCGTTAGCACTTGCCCAACGGATAATACCTTGTGGGTCAATAATGAAAGTTGCACGGTAAGCAATTTTTTCAGTTGGCTCAAGAATATCAAGTGCAGTAGCTAAAGATTTAGAAGTATCAGCAAGCATCGGGAATTTTAATCCGCGTAAATCATCGTGATTGTGTCTCCAGGCCAAATGCACGTTTTCAGAATCAGTAGAAGCACCGATCAGAGTAGTATCACGGTCACGGAATTCACCAAAATTAGCATTGAATTCAGCAATCTCAGTAGGGCAAACAAAAGTAAAATCTTTTGGCCACCAAAACATGCAAGTCCATTGGTTGTTCTCGTTTACTAAAGAATCTGAAGTTAAAGTTTCAAATTCTTTTCCTTTTTCTATACTAACTACAGCTGGTTTTGAATACGATGGGAATTGTTCGCCTATGTTTATCATAATATATATATGTTTTTTTTCGTAGTGCAAAAATACATCAATAAAGCTATTCCGGCAACAGAATTACAGATATAACAGATACTTAATATTGATAGGTATATAGACCAAAACTATAGTGTTGTAAATAACAGTAGACATTATCTATACACCGAACCAAAATATCAACCAATTCGCACTGAAGTCATCGTTAGCGAGCCTCCAACGGCTTTATCATTAAATAAAGTAATTTCTTCCCTCTCGTTTTTTAATCCGAGGGTATAAAGTAACGGCAGATAGTGCTCAGGAGTAGGAATAGCTAACAAGGCCGCTTTTCCGAGTTGTGAATAATTCATCAGCGGGACATGGTCGTTGTTCATAATCAGTGATTTGAACTGATTGTTGATGTCCAATGCCCAGTCGTAACCACCCCCATCCATCATTTCCCAGCTCAGCATCCTGAGATTGTGTACCATATTACCGCTACCCATTATCAGAACGCCTTTTCTTCTCAACTGATAAAGTTCCCGGGCAAGTTCATAATGCGCCGCAGGATTTTTGGTGTAATCCATACTCAATTGCAGCACGGGTATATTGGCTTTTGGAAACATATGCCTCAAAACCGTCCATGCACCATGGTCAAGCCCCCAGTCGTGGTCAAGCTCTACAGTTATACTACTAATTAACCTTGATGTTTCTGCAGCAAGCTCAGGGCTACCGGGCGCCGGATATTCTGCATCGAATAAGGCCTGGGGAAAACCGCCGAAATCATGAATGGTTTTAGGGAAGTCCATTGCCGTAACTGCTGTGCCGCGGGTAAACCAATGCGCAGAAACAACAAGCACAGCCTTGGGTACCGCTATTGTACGCCCAATTTCCGCCCATTTTTCACTAAACTCATTGTCTTCAATACCATTCATAGGTGAACCATGCCCGATAAATAACACGGGCATCAGTTCATCCTGTAGGGGAAGGTTTCCAGTCAAATTTTTCAGTTGAGACAAATTAGCCATAGTCTATTTGTTTAGTTATACAAACGTAATACTAATCCAGCCCGTAAGAATTGATATAGGGTAAGAAACTACCTCTTACTGATTAATTCTTTAACAGAACCACAGTCTTTCATGGCACTTCCATAATACGGATTTTGTATCTCCTTAACCTCATTTAACCAGGTACTTTTGGCCATTGGGCAATACTGCACAAAAACAGGTGCAGTATTGATCTTTAGCTCCTGGGTTAAAGTAACAAACGCTGTACTAATTCCCTCAAAACTTTTACGCTGAGCTTTAAGGTCATTAGACTGGATCAGTTGACTGGCCTGTGCCTGTATTTTCCCCGACTCAAGTGTCCATAACTTCTGCTGTTTATCAGATGCGAAACCACTATTGGGCATCTCCTTCACCGTTTTTAAAAGTGTTGCGGCCAACGCCGGTGCTTCTGCTGACTGATCAGTCGCCAACGCATTTTTTAGTGCGTAATAACTATTCAGGCTTTTATTGAAATTTTGTTTTACATCTGCATTCTGGGCTACTACTGGCTGAATGAATGCAAGCAGCAGAAAAGTACATCCTGCCATCATTTTTTTTGTATTGCTAATTAAGTTATTCATATTGATTATTTTAAAACATTAAAAAAATTAAATTCAGCACGCAACAAGTACATATTTTTATTGTACCTGCCATCTATGTCCCCAGCAACCTGGAAACGGTAACCAAGATCAATACGTGTCCGGCTATTGAGGATTACCTGAAGTGCCGGGGCTAAATCAAGGTAAGATCTTCCTGTTTCCGGGTTCGTCTTGCCTAGCACCTCAAAGTACACATTGAAATTTGGCTGGTTGTAGTTTTTGTAGACAACAGGTAATAACAAGTAACCAGAAGACAGGCTATAGTTTAACAGGTGGTTTGGAACAGGCATCCCTGCAACCCTGTGGTCGTCTGTGTCAAAAGCCTTGCTGTATCCAACTGTGGCCGATAAAGCCAGTTTGTGGAGCAACTGTGTTACTACAATCCCTCCCTGGGCACCACTATTATCTCCCTCAAGGTTAATGTCTTCAGAATATACAGGTCTTTTGCTGGTACTTAACCTTCCAAACACCGCCGCACGCAAATGTTTCTGATTGCCATCCACAGATAGAAAACGGTATTTTCCATATAGACTTCCTCCTTCCAGACGATACTTCCCATCCATATCAGAGAAAAAACCCTGTACATGTGCCATCAGGTTTTTGTTGAGGCTGACCATAAATTCAGGGATAGTCCGGTTCATTTTTCCTCCGCTAAAAATCCCTTCATTAGTCAGTCTTACACCCAAAGACTTGGCCGCCATGTTACTTGCAGGTTCCGTAAAAACATATAACTCCTGTGCTTTTCCATGCCTACTCAAGCCCAGCAGAAAAACTACTGCTGCGAATAAAAAAAATCTCATCCGGGCCTGTTATATACTTAGATGGAAAATACGTGTGTCTTTCCCCCCAACATTACCTCTTCCGTTAAGGTAAGTATCTGATTTTAATTCCGCGGCCTTTTTCTTAAAGGCAGAGCTAGAAATGAAGTCCTTATCTAACACTTTTGCAGTAACTGCACCGTTCAACACCTGATTTTTTGCGTTGATAAACTTAAATACGGTTCCGTCAACAACTGCCAGTCCGGTTTCATTTACCTTAGTCTGGTCAAAATTGATTGTGGCCGATAGCTCCCCTATCGAAAACCCTGCGTCTGTTACCTTGTCTTTAATCTGGTCAATGTCCACTAGCTGTCCTGTTTTGAACGTAAGTATAAACACGTTTCTATTGAGGTCTGGTGTAACGGCGTCAATAAAATCAAGGCTTTTTAATGATGTTTCTGTAGCTCTGGAGCACATTGAGCAGGTAAGTCCGTTCACCTGCACTTCGGCTTTAGACAATTGTTGGGCAAAGGTATTGCCACCAAATAATATGGTGAACAAAATGAAAAATCTGATAGTTTTCATATGTGATTTCTTAAAATAAGTTCTGGAATAAGTTTAATACATTGACCATACAGGAGCGTTCCTGCAGGTACACTAAATTCTTCCTGGTCTAATTTCTGAAAACACAATTATAGGCATAAAGGGACACCCGTGCTGAAAGCGGGGGCGCGTCATCACTAATTCTGCTGGTGAATTTGGGCAAAATAATCCTGAACACATCCGAAAGAAAGGGCGCTAAAAACAGTTCTATACTGTATTTTTTAGGCACATTTACTTTACTTCCCGACTCATGACTATCTTTAATCTTTGCATCAACAGCAGTATTTTTGCAGCAATTATCGCTTTTTGCGTTTTTTTCTGCAGTGATACATGCCTTACATTTTGGGGTTTGATTGAAATGAACAGCAGAAAGGGTTCCTCCACAAAAATGCAGGCTCAAGGCTACACCAATTACGCTAATGAGGTAAAAGGCACACAATCCAAGGGCGAATTTTTGTTTCAGTTTCATCTGATTGTTCAGCGGATTAATTGTATAAACGTAGCAAACACCACGCATATCATAAACAAAATTAACAATAATATTTTTGTAAATACTAATATCCTTGCTAAAACTAAAAACTACTGAGATTAGCGTCAACATTTCCAAAAGCAATTTTCTGTCTTAACTTAGCAAAAATTAATCCTGCAAATGAAACAAACGATTACTTTTGTCCTCGCACTCTGCTGCACTGTTGTATTTGCTGCCAAACCAAAACATCAGTATGTACGCGTAAAAACCGGGCAGGGCGAATGCATTATCATGCTGTATAACCAGACACCACGGCATCGGGACAACTTTATCAAACTGGTAAAAGCGCATTTTTATAATGGCACGCTGTTTCACCGGGTGATTAACTCCTTTATGATCCAGGGCGGAGACCCTGATTCTAAAAATGCGGCTCCGGGTAAAGAACTGGGGAATGGAGATGTTGGTTATACTGTTCCTGCCGAATTCCGGGACAGCTTATTTCATAAAAAGGGGGTACTCGCAGCCGCAAGAGAGGATAATCCGGATAAAGCTTCAAGTGGCTGCCAGTTTTATATTGTGCAGGGAAAGACCTTTACCGACCCGCAACTGGATAGTCTTGAGATTAAACGGCTGCACTTTAAACTTCCGGTATGGCAGCGGGAAGTATACAAGCAACTTGGCGGCACTCCTCATCTGGACAGAAAATATACAGTATACGGCGAAGTGGTACAGGGACTATCATTGGTGGACACCATAGCTGTAACCCCTACCGATGCCAACGATCGTCCCTCAACAAATATCGCCATGACAGTCAGCCTGCTGAAAAAAAGAGAAGCACGTAAACTGGAAAAGGCACTTAGAAAAGAACATATAACTACATCCGAATGAAAATCATTTCTTACAATGTAAATGGCATCCGCTCTGCGTCAACCAAAAACTTTTTCGGCTGGCTGCAGTCTACGGATGCAGACATGATCTGCCTGCAGGAAGTAAAGGCACTTCCGGTACAGATTCCCGAGATCATTGCCTTAATAGAGCAACTGGGCTACCACCATTATTGGTTTAGTGCAGAAAAAAAAGGATACAGCGGCGTGTCCATCCTTACTAAAATAAAACCCAATCATGTCGTATACGGTTGCGGAGAAGAGTGGATAGACAAGGAGGGGCGCATTTTAAGGGCCGATTTCGATACTTTTTCCCTAATGAGCGTCTATCTTCCGTCCGGATCTTCTGGTGATGACAGACAAGCTAAAAAGTATGAATTTATGAAATTCTTTGAAGGCTATATCAGCAATCTGAGGATTGCTATTCCCAACATGATTATATCGGGCGATTATAACATTTGCCATACTGCTATAGACATCCATAACCCAAAGACAAATGCCAATTCTTCTGGCTTTTTGCCGGAAGAACGTGAATGGATGGGACTTTTCCTTGAAAGTGGGTTTATCGATACTTTCAGACATTTCAACAAAGATCCTCATCAGTATACCTGGTGGAGTTTCAGGGCAAACTCGAGGGCAAAGAACCTGGGCTGGCGTATCGATTACCACCTGGCTACCCTTCCCATGCTCGCCCGGCTACAAAACGTAACCATACTACCCGATGCGGTACATTCAGACCACTGTCCGGTATTGCTTGAATTAGAAGTCTGACTGACCATTAAATATCGATTACGCCTGATCAGGTAAAGTAAATTGTTTTACAAGGCGTGAGGCAGAGATCAAGGCGCTGATCATTTTCGTGGATATCAGCAATGGTATCCACGCTTTCAAATAGAGAAACGCCCACTTTAAGAGCATCCAGTCCTTCCAAAAAGCGGTCGTAAAAGCCCTTACCATAACCTACACGATATCCGCGCTCATCAAAGGCTAGCAATGGTACAATCACCATATCGATCTTACCCAGATACTGTTCATCCAGGACCGGCTCAAGGATATTAAAGAGATTTTTCTGAAGATCCTCTTCTCCCCGATAAGGATGATGAGTCATTAGAGAGGTGGTGAAATCAGCCTTAGGTACAATGATTCTGATTTGCGGGTGCTTTTCAGCGAGCCACCTGATCAGCATGAAAGTATCCGGCTCGTTTTTTTCTTCAATAGGCAGAAAGATGTGAAGGGTATGTATGGTTCTGAAATCGAGTAGTGTAAACTGATGCAGAAGTTTCTCACTTAAATGGATAACCTCTTCGAGGCTGAGTTTTTTTCTGCGCGCCGATTCTACTTTCCTGATTTCCGCTTTGGTCATGTTTAAAGGTTTTGGGCCAAGGTAAAAAAAATATGGCTCCGGGAACCACTCCGAAGCCAAAATCAACCTAAACCTAAAACTAAACTATGAAAAATTCTTATTTTACTCTTTCTATGTAATCGCCTGTCCGTGTATCAACTTTGACTTTGTCACCCTGGTTGATAAACATTGGCACTTTAATCTCCACTCCTGTTTCTACAGTGGCATATTTTAATGCATTTGTAGACGTATCCCCTTTTACAGCGGGCTCCGTATATGTGATTTCCAGCTCAACACTTTGAGGTGTCTGTGCCATAATAGGCTCGTCACTCTCAAATGAAATAATCACATTCATTCCTTCTTTCAAGAATTTAATGGATTCACCGAATAAATTACGGGGAATATTAAACTGTTCAAACGAAGTGTTGTCCATTACCACAAGGAAATCACCATCCTCATATAAATATTGGTAATCACTTGTTTCCACACGGCAAATCGTTACCTCTTCATCCGTACGGAATCTGTACTCAACCAGCTTGCCGGTTTTAACATTACGCATTTTAGCCTGGTAGAAAGCCCTTAAATTTCCAGGAGTACGGTGAAGAAACTCTTCTACCTGAACCAACTCGCCGTTGAATCGCAGGATATTACCGCTTTTTACTTCTGATGCTTTTGCCATTTTATCTGAAATTTCTGCTTTAACCTTCAGCGCTATTTCGTGCCGCAAAGGTAAAAACTATTTATGATTCTACAATATTATTTTTAATAAATTATTTACAAAGCGATTTTGCGGACAATTCCTGACATTATTCTTGCAATCGCAGGCAATATCAGACCTTATAATCCGTTATACTTATCAAATTGTCGCAGAACGAATACTCATTTTCCTGGTTAGAGCCTACTATAACCAGTTTATTCGCAGCAAAATCCCTGATTAAGCCATGATACCACTCTATTCCCTGTTTATCAAGGTTAGAAGTGGGTTCGTCAAGCAAGAGCAATGGTGAATCAGTACAGCAGGCCAACGCCAGTTTGGTACGCTGCTTCATTCCTGAGGAAAAGTATTTCAAGGCCTTGTCCTGAGATTTGGCGAGGCCGAGAACCGACAGCAGGTCCGCAGCAGAAAGCCCTGGATAATACCCCTTGAATTTAAAGTGGAAATCGATAGTTTCCTGCAGTGTGAACTCTTCCACAAGATCCAGGTAAGGTGCCGCAAAACTTATGTAAGTGTATATTTGTTCTACGGGTATATCTATGTCGTCTGCGTACAGAATAACTCCTTCAGAGGGAGCCAAACTGCCTAAGATCACACTAATCAGCGTCGATTTTCCTGAACCATTGGGTCCGAGGACAGCATACTTGCCGGCAGAAGAGAACTGGTAATTGAAATTTCTAAAAATCCATTCCTGGTTAAACCTCCTGCCGGCATTCTGTAAATCGATCTTCATTAAAAAGATTAGCTATTGGTACCGAAACCTTTCATTACGCCCCTGTTGGAATTCCTGATGAAATCAACGATCTCATCGCGGATCTCTGTTGGTGCAAATTCGGCCTCTATTTTGTCCAGCGCCTTGGTTACATTATTATGTTTCACAAACAGGACCCTGTATATTTCCTGGATTTCATTAATTTTTTCAGAAGAGAAACCTCTTCTACGCAATCCCACAGAATTAATCCCTGCATAAGAAAGAGGCTCTCTTGCCGCCTTTACATATGGAGGAACATCTTTTCGTACCAATGAACCACCGGTAATAAAAGCATGGGAACCCACTTTTACAAATTGATGAATCGCAACCAGACCGGCCAGTACAACGTAATTACCTATGGTGATGTGCCCGGCAAGCGTAGTGCTATTGGAAAAAATACAATGATCCCCTACTTCACAGTCGTGGGCAATGTGCGAATAAGCCTGTATAAGGCAGTTACTCCCAATTACTGTTTTCCACTTGTCTTTTGTCCCCCTGTTGATCGTAACACATTCCCTGATCGTGGTATTGTCTCCGATTTCTGCAGTAGTAACTTCACCTGCAAATTTAAGGTCCTGAGGAACACCGGAAATTACAGATCCCGGAAAAATTTTACAGTTTTTTCCAATCCTTGCCCCATCCATGATTACCACATTAGAAGCTATCCATGTGCCTGAACCAATCACAACGTCTTTATGAATAACCGCAAATGGCTCAATAGTAACGTCATCTCCTATTTTTGCTTCCGGATGTATATATGCTAAGGGTTGTATCATGATACGCGTTCGCTTTCTTTAACTTTTGAAATTTGTGCCATCATCTCTGCCTCGACAACAATTTTATCTCCTACCATGCCCACACCTTTCATTTGTGCAATGCCCCTGCGGATTGGTTCCATCAGGTCGCATCTGAAAACAATAGTATCTCCAGGCAACACCTGGGCCCTAAACCTCACTTTATCAATCTTGAGAAAGTAAGTTAAGTAATTTCTTGGATCGGGAACAGTACTCAGCACCAGAATTCCGCCTGTTTGTGCCATTGCTTCGATCTGTATTACACCTGGTAAAACCGGCGCGCCAGGGAAGTGTCCTTTAAAGAACTCTTCATTCATCGTTACATTTTTCACACCTACCACATGGGTTTTTGACAATTCTAAGATCTTGTCAATAAACAGGAAGGGCTGTCTGTGCGGAAGGATATCCATGATCTGCACCACATCATACAGTGGTTTTACAGATGGATCATATACTTTTTGGACTTTTTTGTTTTTCTCTTTTTTAATTGCAGCCTTGATTTTTTTGGCAAAAGCAATATTTGCCGCATGTCCCGGGCGGGCTGCCATGATATGCCCTTTAAGGTGCATCCCAACCAGTGCCAGGTCGCCAATCATGTCCAGCAATTTATGTCTTGCAGGTTCATTCTGGTAACGCAGTTCCATATTGTTCAGGATTCCCTGAGGGGCTACCTCAATTTTTTCCCTGTTAAAAATTTTGGCCAGGTGATCCAATTCTTCCCTGGTTACCTCTTTGTCTACAATTACAATTGCATTATTGAGGTCACCGCCTTTGATCAGGTTATTCTGTAACTGGTACTCCAGTTCATGTAGGAAACAGAAAGTCCGGCACGAAGCAATCTCGTCCTTAAACTCAGCAATGCTGGAAATAACAGCATGCTGGCTTCCCAGCACGGGTGAATTATAATCTATCATACAGGTGAAGCGATAATCCTCGAGAGGCATCGCCACAATTTCAACCTTTCTGTCAGTTTCTGTGTAAATAATATTATGAGGGATCTGAAAATACTCACGGTCGATACTCTGCTGCAGTACACCTGCACTTTCCAGTGCTTCCACAAATAAAATAGCGCTTCCGTCCATAATCGGAGTTTCAGGGCCATCGAGTTTCATCAGGATGTTATCCAGGTCCATTCCAACAAGAGAAGCCATCACGTGCTCTACAGTGCTGATGCTGGCACCGTTCTGTGTAATGGTGGTACCCCTTGCCGTGTCCGTAACATTGTCACAGTCGGCATCCACTATTGGTTGTCCCGGCAAATCAGTCCGCTGAAATTTAAAGCCGTGGTTTTCCGGTGCCGGACAAAAAGTTAAGGTAACATTAGCCCCTGTATGCAAGCCTACCCCCTGCACAGAAACCTCGCTTTTTATGGTTTTTTGTTTAACGTTCATTATTATTGTGTGTGGTACTAAATGCTATGATCTGATTCCCGCTTTAATTCAGCTTCTATCTTTGTAATACGTTTTTCCATATTGGGAAGATGTTTAAATAACACTGACGCTCGCATCCAGTCCCGCAAAGGCTGGGCCGGAGAACCATGCCACTGTTTGTTTTCTTCAACAATACTAAAATTAATTCCCGCCTGGGCGCCAATTTGCGTGCCGTTTGCCAATGTTAAATGACCGGCGATTCCAACCTGGCCGCCTACTACAGCATTTTTACCTATTTTGGTACTTCCTGAGATTCCTGCCTGGGCAGCCACCACACTATTTTCGCCAACCTCTGCATTGTGTGCAATCTGAATCAGGTTGTCAAGCTTTACGCCTTTCCTGATAAAGGTAGAGCCCATCGTAGCCCTATCAATTGCAGTGTTTGCACCAATTTCAACATCATCTTCAATTACCACATTGCCAATCTGCGCAATCTTTGAGTAGCTGCCGTCAGGCTGTGGGGCGAAACCGAAGCCATCACTTCCAATTACGGTATTCGAATGGATAATTACCCTGTCGCCGATCACCGAACGGTTATAGATTTTTACGCCAGGATGAATGGTATTTGCTGAACCGATTTTGGTGCCGGTCCCAATAAACACCTGTGGAGAGATCTTGGTATTGTCACCAATCTCCACATTTTCAGATATATACGAAAATGCACCAATAAATACATTTTTGCCCATCTTTACAGAAGGATGCACAAAAGCAGGTTCTTCCACCCCAGATTTATCCAGTGGCGCGTTGATCACCTCATTGTACTTTTCAAGTAAGACTGAAAAGGCACTGTAGGGATCTTTTACTTTTACCAGTGTACAGCGAACAGGCTGTGCAGGAAAAAAGTCATCTCCAACAATTACAACGGAAGCATCGGTTGTATATATATATTGTTCGTACTTACGGTTCGATAGAAAACATAAGGCGCCCTTTTTTCCGTCCTCTATTTTTGAAAGTTCTGAAACTGTAACATTTTCATCACCCTCAATCGTCCCACTTAAAAAGTCGCTTATCTGCTTGGCAGTAAATTGCATTCTACAAAGTTAAATGTTAAATTGATATGAACAAATATTCCCGTCAGGCTAATTTAACCGTACGTTTGTAATCGGAAACTAAAAACGGGAATATAATCGATTTATTTTGTTAAAAAATGCTAAATTATTCTCGGATAGCAGAGTATGTGCTTTGTAACAGTCTTATCAAGCGATTCAAGGTTTGACAGGTCAGAAGCTTTTGCAATATCTGTGGTCTCATTATTTTTCATCAGAATATTAATTGTGCTGTTTCCGCCACCTGTATTATAGGCCCGGTTGCTGATTACGTCTGTAAAAACAAAATAAAAAGCTTCGTCCTGGTTAATCTCCAGGCTGATTTGCGCATTCTCCCTGATCATCTGTACTCTGCTCTCTTCCGGGGCATCATTGCTGATTTCAGTTTTATACAGGTGCCGGTCTACCAGCATATTGCACAAAAGTGAAAGTATACGGTCCGGATGGTCGCGCCATACTTTTACCGAAGCAAAAATATCCTGGTCGTCTAGCTTTGCAAATTGTAAAAGGTGAATACCGCCTTCCAGGAACTCGTCTTTCTTTACGTCGTTTTTCAAAAAATGCTGCAGGGCCGGGGTAGCAAACATCTCTTCTCCATCCGCCGCCAGCTCTTTAGCCCTTTTCAATATTTTAACCAGCAACTGCTCCCCTGCGATAACCGTTTTGTGCAGGTAAACCTGCCAGTACATTAACCTTCTTGCGATCAGGAACTTTTCAATAGAATAAATTCCTTTCTCTTCTATCACCAGGTGATCGTCGGCCACATTAAACATTTTGATGATCCTGTCATAACTAATTACCCCTTCGCTTACCCCCGTAAAAAAGCTATCCCGGTTCAGATAGTCCATTCTGTCCAGGTCAAGCTGGCTGGAAATGAGCTGATGAAGGAACTTTTTGTGATACCTACCAGTAAATATTTCGATTGCGGTGCTTAGCTGCCCTTTAAATTCTGTGTTAAGGCGTTCCATGATCAGCATTGAAATATCCTCATGGTTGATTTCTTTTACAAGCGAGTGTTCAAGTGCATGTGAAAAAGGACCATGACCAATATCATGCAGCAGGATTGCAATTGTGGCAGCTTCTTCTTCAGTCCTTGTAATGTCATGTCCCTTGCTCCTAAGTATTTCAATAGCAAGGCTCATCAGATGCATTGCACCTAGGGCATGATGAAAACGGGTATGCAAAGCACCTGGATAAACCAAATGGGTCATTCCCAATTGTTTGATATACCGCAACCGTTGAAAAAATGGGTGTGCAATCAAATCAAAGATCAGTTCTGAAGGTATATTTATGAATCCGTAAACGGGATCATTTATGATTTTCTTTTTGTTCAATCTGTATTTAATAAATTATCCGGTACAAAAATTGCTATTTTTATCGGTACTTAAGAAAGAGATATCTCTTTTTAAAGTTTTATTTACACCCTTATACATATCATAATGCAGGAAACCAAGATTCTATGGGCCGATGATGAGATAAACTTATTAAAACCACATATATTACTGTTAAACGAAAAAGGTTATCACGTTACTACATTCACAAACGGGAACGATGCGCTGGAGGCTTTTGGAAAAGAGCACTTTGACCTCGTATTCCTTGATGAAAACATGCCTGGTATGAGTGGATTGGAAACCCTCTCCGCCATCAAAAATATAAAAAGTGACATCCCTGTCGTACTCATCACGAAAAGTGAAGAAGAAAACCTGATGGAAGATGCAATTGGATCAAAAATTGACGATTACCTGATAAAACCTGTAAATCCTAAACAGGTATTGCTGACCATCAAAAAGATCATAGATAACAAGAGACTTATTAGTGCAAAAACTTCTATGGCCTACCAGCAGGACTTTAGAAGATTAGGAATGACACTCAATGACAGGTTAAGTTATGAAGAATGGGTTGACGTCTACAAAAAACTTGTTTTCTGGGAACTCGAACTCGAAAAACTTGACGATCCCCAAATGCATGAAATTCTAACGATGCAGAAATCTGAAGCCAATACGCAGTTCTCCAGGTTTATTGAAGACAATTATCTGGGATGGGTAAACGGAAAGGAAAAAGCGCCATTGTTATCCAATGAATTGCTGAAGAAAAAAGCATTTCCACATATCAATTCTACAACACCTGTATTTTTTATTCTGATTGATAACCTTCGCTATGACCAGTGGAAGATTATCAATCCGTTGATTACCGAACACTTCAGGCTGGATGAAGAGGATATTTATTCGAGCATCCTGCCAACGGCCACCCAATATGCTAGAAACTCAATATTTTCGGGATTAATGCCCCTTGAAATGGAAAAACGTTTTCCTTCTCTGTGGCAGAATGACGATGACGAAGGGGGAAAGAACATGCATGAAGAAGCATTTCTGGCCGATCAGATCAAACGCAGTGTCAAAAAGGACTGTAAATTCAGCTATCATAAAATCCTGACTTATGATGATGGAAAAGCACTGAGCGAACAGGTAAATAACCTGATGCAAAACGATTTCAATGCAATTGTCTACAATTTTGTAGATATGCTTTCGCATGCAAGAACTGATATGGCTATGATCAGGGAACTTGCGAATGATGATGCTGCCTATCGT
>Ga0247734_1000299_pt1 | contig 44011 bp, 38 predicted proteins | sample UWRJL103311B2_FD_180933 | JGI IMG/M metagenome (GOLD analysis project Ga0247734, IMG submission 180933) | Plant litter microbial communities from Arlington Agricultural Research Station in Wisconsin, United States - UWRJ-L103-311B-2 | ecosystem: Environmental > Terrestrial > Plant litter >...
TGGTGGATACGGGGTTGCTTGAGGCACGCTTGTGGTCTTCTTGAGAGCGCGAGACTCTTATATACTTCTAACATCTTTTCAAAGTCTTCAAGACAAGGTAAGACTTACTACCTCAAGGCCAAATCTAGAGTAGTTCAGCGTTACGATCTAACTATATTGAGGTTTAGCGCGGACCTGGGTAAGACTTTATTTTTGTAGCCAACCAAACATGTCAACAGTTGCGGCATAACAGTTGTCCGTATCTATGAGCATGAGACATATTACTATCCACAATTTGGATTGCGATAACCGCCCGGATGACGAAGAGGTGGAGGAAATGGTTTTTGAATTGGTTCATTCATACATATGCCGTCCTAGGTCGATCATATTGGCAGTTGTCTCTGCGTTGAGCGATCGTGGACAGTACTTGAATTCAACCTGAATGCAAACTTCCTGGCAACTCCTTCTTCAATCCAAGGATCAGAGTCGACGGATCTTACTGCCAAGCCTTTCGGCCACCCTGACCCAATACATTATCACGATCATTGACTTGCCAGCAAGCCTTCAGCCTTTGCATTATGTATGTTGTGGAGCTCAGCTTCTGCCGCCTCCCTCTGGGTGTTTATTCTTAACTGTAAGTGCGCCACGATGTTTTCCAACTCCCTGTGCCAGTTCAGGAGCTGCGTGGCTCGGAAGTCGTCTTGCAGTGCTTTAGGGACAGCTGGGATGATCTGATAGCCGCCACGTGACATAGATAGAAGCTTCCAGAGGAACGCCAGACTTTGCATAGAATTCATAATTATTATCATAATTAGTGTTGCTCGAAATACAGGCAGTCCTGTAAAACATATTCCTCTAATCTCAAGTGCTTGATACTACTCGTACGCATTATATCTGGAGAAGTTCGGTATCCACGTCTCCGGGGTTCTGGCGTGACTAAGCTAGTGAAAAATTAAGGTAGGAACCGGCACTACTGATTTAATATCCCGATTGCACTAGAAAAGCCAAGTGTAGCAAAAGGCCCAGCCTTGAAGGTGGGATAACAGTTAACACTGTTATCAATATTACAGATATCACAACCATAGCCATAAAAAGATGCACTGTAAATATGATCATTATGAAGAGAAATATAGTCAAATTTTATTCCGTATCTATCTTTAAAAACTCTTGTGCAAAATTTTTGCTGCCCCTAAATATGAAAGCCGTCTCAGCACATAGGGCGTCTCGGCACGCAGGGACGGACGTTAGCATTCAAACTACTCTTTGTCAACCCTGATCTAGCCTTGACATCCCACCACCTGACCAGCACGTTCAGTTTGATTATGATACTTGTTTTCTCGGATGCACTCGTGTTCGGATGTCTGATTGCGCTATGCCTGATATCGATACCTTAGGTAAATGGATGGAGACCTATCAGGGATTGGAAACGAAACGAGGTGCTTGCTCTTTTGGCAAAGTCTAAAGACGAGGTAAGACAAGACATCTCTTTTGAAGCAGATGGTTTCCCAATAGAGTCCTATTATCTACTCTTGTAAACCGCGTCTGAGATATGCTCATATGCCGATCACAAATATTCAGAATAGGAGAGCTAGGAAGTATTCTATAGGTGGTGACTGAGAAAGTTTGAAGTCCTATAAACATTCTGACGCGAACCGCACGGGATGCCAACGTGGAGTACACCTACATTAGGGTTGATGGAAAGACCTAATCCCCATGACGGCGGGAGAATACCAACATCGACCCCTTTGATAGGACTCAGTCGCCCTTTCCCAGACGCATAATTAGCTACCTACTTAAGACGGACTCGGAGAGAGTCCAGAGAATCAGACACTTTTTCCATACAGATTCCACTATTGTGAGGTCTGATACCCTTCCAGGTGCCTTCTTGAGAAGAATATTGTGGGTGGAATATGTGTGAATAACAGAGTATTTAAATCAGTACCTGGTGGGATTAACTGCTCATTTCTTTCTCTTTCCTCTGCACCTGCTAGTTTTGCACTCTTGAACATTAATACCATTGATCCTCCTTTGATCACCTCTAGCTTAGTCATCCGGGTGGAGTGAAACACCAGGTTGCACTAAATGATGCACCTCTTCACAACCACAAGGTGAAATACTCAATCATGGACAACTGGAACAAGTAAGCAAAGGCAAATGAAGCCGCTGTATTACCAAATGGGTTGACGGAATTGCCGTAGATAGAGAAAGGCCAAAGACATGAGGGGCATGTAAAAAATAGCTGTCATATATATCAACGCACTTCTCATGCTCAATTTGAACATAATGGGAAGAGCGGACGGAATGGGAATGCGACTTCGGTCAGTTGGTTACAGGCAATCAGCCATGAAAATATAGAGAAACGCCGAGGGTACGTTACCTCCATGGTAGATTCCAGTGTTCGTCTATATTAACTATACGAGCATAACCTTTCTCCTCAAAAGTGTTGCAGATGTCGTTTACATTGAAGGATGGGTTTCCGAAGTCAAGTATTCGATTTCACGCTAATTACAAAAAAGTAGCTTTAATGTCGTGAAGCTAGCTAAGGGTAATTCTATTCACAACTGATCCGTCTTCCACCGCGTACATAAAGGCGGGCACACACGTGCCCCAGCAATCCCTATCTAGGGATAGATCTGCCCCAGCCTCTAATATTATACTTATGCATTGAACTCTAATACTTAATTTATATAATTATAATTTATAGATTATAGATTAAAAGTTCTAAATTATGAATTAATTTAGATAGCTATATATTTCTTAAGTTTTAATAGTTTTCTAAATTTTCTATATAATCTTTATGTGAGGATTAGTAGTGACAGAGAAGTATAAGCCTGGAACAGGTATTCTAATTGATACAAACATAATCTATGATTCCTAATTACATCGCCAGGAGGCCGATTGATATACCCCTTCGTTCCCCTGGCGCTAGCCCCATTCAGGAAGGCCATTCCGAACCATCACAAAAACCCCTTATTCTAACTAGCCAAGGATAAAGAGCCTCACACTTTAATAAGTAATTTATCTTTATAAGGTTTTTTCAAGATAGAAACTTAGTATTTGATTACTTTTAGGATGGAATCCCAGGCTATAACTTATTAGAAGGTATATATAATAATATTAGTTAAGTTGCTTGATTTCTACTGAAGGGAATTTACGTGATATATATATAAAAATATGAGGCTGGAAAATATTGTCATTATCCATTTGTTTCCATATATAATGAATGTCCCAGGTTACCCTTTTTAGTAACTTTAATGTTAGGCTAATTTCGCTCAGCTTTATATAATATCATAAAACAAGACCAAAATATATTTATTTGCGCTTATTATACTGCCGGTCAAGCAATCATATATCAAAACCGCGCCTGCCTTTTCCCTACTAGACTGGTCAATCTACCCTAGTTCTCGATTTTACTACGCTTCGTCACAAGATTACAAAGGGCCGCAACAGTAGCACCGCCCATTATATCGAAAACCGCAACGTCCGCTAAGAACTCTTTTGCGATCCAATTTCTTAACTCAACAGCAACCAGAGAGTCGACACCATATTCAAATAACCTTTTATCGGCATCTATATCATCAGTTGATATAGAAAGAGATCTCGCAAGCTTTGTTGCCAAAGCTTGGATCACAATTTGAACCTTGGCTTCCTCTGTTTCTGCTGCCTTAAAAAGTGTGGCTGAATCTACTTCGTCACCACGATCCGTACGTAGCCCAATATCCAATTCTTGCGTAAAGCTTGAGAATAAAGGACGATTCATATCACCTGGCGGTGGAATACCCTTGATTTGGCAATCACTGGGAGTTACAACGCCAACGAGTAGCTGACTTCTAGAGGGAGGAGGTACTGGCTGGCGAGAATCACAGTAAATCTCTAAGAGCGACAATAGCTTCTCTTCCTCCACATGGTTCATGTTTGCCGAGATCTCTCTTAGCTTTTGATAATCTTCTTTCTCCGCAATTATCCCAATTGTACGCATCCAACCAAGATTAAACGCGATAGCCTTCTCACCTTGCAATATACGATAGCGCGCCAGTGCATCCTGATACGTGTTACCAGCAGCATAATTTGCCTGTGAAACACTTCCATAGACTCCTGATAACGAGGATAGCAATATGAAGAAATCAAGTTGTCGAGGAAGCTGTTCGTGAAGATTCCAGCCCATTGGGCATGAGTCATATTTTCAAAGATTGAGTCCTATCACATGAAAGTGTTACAAAAGGAGGGGATAGAATTGGAATCTCGTTTACTCACCTGGAGAACCATAGCAGCATTGATGCATCCTTTAATTGGTGGCATTGTTGTTGAGCACTCTGAGAGAAGTTTCGATAGAGATTCTGGAGACAAAACATCACAGGTGGGCGTTAATATGTTGACTCCTCCCGCTCTAAGCTTCTCAACTGTATCAAAGGCAGCAGGTGATTCTACTTCAAATCGCGAAGGGAGGATCAGGTGTTTAACCCCTTTCCCTAGCATCCAGCGGTTAATTGCACGTCCGATACCACCTAGTCCGCCAACAATAAGATATGCTGCGTTCTCATCAAACTTCCAAGTATGGCGAGTCACTAGTCGTGTCTGTGAATCTTGTTAGATTATGAGAGTGGAATGACAAGGTGAAACCTCACCAGTACTATATCAGCTGGATTATTATTTATGACGATTCGCCCACTGTTCTTGCCACTCTGAAGATAACGGAAAGCATCTTCAATGGCTGATACAGGATAGATGTGAAGCGGGCTGGGAGGCTGAATGTTTCCACTTGTAAGAAGTCTCATAGCATCGGCGAGAAGCTTAGCTGTGATTTCTTTTCTAGATAACGCAACATGATGAAGGTCAACAGCCGAGAAGCTGACATTCTTCGCAAAAACCAACATTGGCAATCCGGAATTAGTCTTGATATCAATCTTGCCGATCTCGATAAAACGCCCGTATGGAGCTATGCATTCCCATGAGGCTCTAAGCCCATCTCCAGAAAGGGAGTTGAGCACGACGTCAACTCCGTAACCATTTGTCATCCGCATTACTCCCTCAGCAAAGCTTGTATTTCGACTATAGAAAATATGGTCGGCTGGGATGCCAAATTTGTCCACAAGCAACAGTTTTTTTTCGTCCATTCCTACTGTGGCAAAAATCTCTGCACCAACCATTTTGGCAATCCACACAGCAAGTTGTCCAGTCGCACCAGATGCCGAATGAATCAGTATTTTCTCTCCTCTCTGAAGGCGAGCAATATCTACGAGAGAGTGATAAGTCGTGATTCCAGGAGTTATAATCGCTACAGCAGCAACAAATCCATAAGGTTCGGAGACTTTGATAATTTCTAACTGGTGCGCGCGGGGGTATTTTCTCATGCAGCCAGCACAAGCCATTAGCACACGATCTCCCAGGCCAAATGATGTACAGTTGGCACCAACTCTAGTAACTACACCACCGCAATCAAATCCAAAGTCGTCTTCATCTAAGCAGCCGAGAGCGATGAACACGTCGCGAAAGTTTAGACCCCACGCTGTTGCGTCGATTTCAACTTCATCAGCCCCTAAGACTTGTTTGTAGATGGGATCCTCAACAAACTGTAGAGTGTCTAGTGTTCCTGGTGTACCCACAGTAAGCATAATGCCCGTCTCTTTCCCCCATGGTTTTTCTTTGACTCGCGGATGGATACTGCGAAGCATATTATCATTTAGAGTCACCTCCTCCACTAGCCTGCCTATCAAAAGATGCCCGTCTCTAACGATATACTCGACCTCGGAAGAAGACAGCTCAAAAGATTGCACGAAGACAGTTGAAATGTGTTTCACACACTGCAACAAGTCATCCTCTATGTCCTCCAATAAAAGTAAAACAATTTTTGCATTTACCGTCTCAGTACGCATTGTCCTAAGGAAGCCATTCACCATTCCGGAATGGGCATAATCCTTATTATGTGTTGAGGTAGAAGTTATCCAGAGCATATTCTTTACTCTTTGGAAGACGTACTGGAGTGACTGGAACATTGGCGCCAACAGAACTCCAAACACTGATTGACCGAACTCAAGGAGGGAAACAATGGTATCATCAGTCTTCAAGTCTTCAAACTGGAGGTCTCCTAGCCTAATTGTGCAGATGCGATATCCTGCACGACTTAATGTGCTGCTGGATAGAGCGTAAGCCAGATGCGCTTGCGTTGTAGAGTTGCAGTCTACCACTAGTAGAATTCGACCCTCCCTTCTGATAGCTTCATGGGTTGTGTCAGACGTCGAAATAATAATACTGAAGTTATGACAGATATCATCATGGAAATCTCTGAGAACCAGATCGTTGCCGGAATATCCGTTCTCTTTCAAAAGTATGCTCCACCGATCGACATCTACAGCCGGACCGTTTTCTCTCCAACTTTCGACACTCTTGCACCAGCCGGGTAGGATCCCAAAACCATAGTTGAGTGGCAAAGATACTGGGTTTGTTACCTCAAAGAAAACCAACTTGCCTCCTGGTTTGAGAACTTTATGTATATTCTGAAGCGACCTGCTAAGGTTTGTGGTTGCAAGCAAAACACCACCTGCAATAACCATGTCGTATGAGTTAGCGTTAAATCCTTGAATAATCATATCTGTTTCTAGGTCCAAGGTTAGAAATTCCATGCGGGTTGTGAACCGTTGGAACTTGGATTTTGCCCCCTCGAAGAAATCTGGGGACACATCTGTATAAACATACTTCGAGAAACGAGCTCCACCGTTTAGAGTCTCGAAGTCATGTAATGCCGTGAGGATCGGAGCTGTAAAACCTCCTACACCGGCCCCGACTTCTAGAATTTCCAGATTTGGGTTTTCGTGTGATGCCAAATCTAGAAAAGTGCGGAATGTTTCTGTATCAGCTAGATTCTTAAATATATCATTATAGAACTGCTCCACTAGATCAGTTGAAATAAGAAGAGCGAGTGGATCTACAGTTCCTCGAATGATAGAATGAAAATTGCGTGCAGCCTCTACAAACATTTTCCAAGCTGGTTTTGCCTCTTCTATTTCCAGCATCAGCTGATCAATAGCATCATTCTCCAGAAGATCCATGGTTGAAAAGAGGTTGGAATCTTCCCAGTGGTAGTTTTGAAGCCACTTTAGATATATCTGTAGGTGTGGCTGTGATGACTGCTGCTCAAGTAGTGAAATGTTTTTAAGGCTTGTTTTGACTGTACTATGGAGCAGCCGGTGTAGATTGTAAGAGTAATCTATCATACTCGTCTCGTCATCAGTGATGCTATTAAAGTTGGAAAGGTTCTGAAGCTGTGATGCACTTAGTGTAGCTAGGCAAGGCTTCCAACGAACTCCATACAGCAGCTTCTTGTCTGCCTGTTCTTGTAGCCCGTCATCCGCTACAGCAGACATCTCTAATTTTCGTACAGTGGACAAAAGTGTGACATCGTCAGAAATAGCAGTAAAAGAACCCTCGACTCCTTTTCCTACTGGCCTAAACCGAGACGTTGCAAAAAGGCGAACATGTGTTGTCTCGGGATATTTCCAACATGATGCGGATATATATGCATCATATAATCGAGTAGGCATTGACTTGGAGAGCCCCTTGGAAGGCGCAGTGTAAAATATTTGACATGCAGCATCGATTACTGCTGGGTGTACCAAGCCATCATACTGGGTGATCTTGTCAGATACATTCAGATTACCGGTAGCAGTTTCTCCACCATCCCACATAATATCCTTCAACAGCTTGAAAGTATTTCCATATACTAAGCCTCTTTCTCTGACGTACTTATAAAAGCGAACCGAGGCTAGCGCATTGTTGCATATTTTCTTTACATCTACGTAAGATCGTAGCGCATTTTGCTGAATTAGTTTCTGTTCTAACCCTCCATCAACTTGCGTTTTATTTTCATGATAATGTATTTGAATTGTAGAACGAAAACATTCAGTCCACTTTCCATCCTGATAGCTGCAGATCCAGACTTCCGACCATACTGACTCCTTTTCATATGACTTTTGAAGTCGCTTCAACGTTAATACTGCCTCGACTACATCGCCACCTTCCAAGTCTGATTTGAGTATTATCGGACTCGAAAAGGTCGCTTCCTTCACATAGTACCCAACGATGGATCGACCTTTATGAGCACTTTGCTTTACGGCCTCGATTGCCATGACGAGCATGCCGGTAGCTGGGAAAACAGGACTGTTGCCAACCTGATTATATCAGTTCCTAAGCTTGGTGATGGTCTCGATAGGCATTACCTTGTGATCTGCAATCCAGGGAATCTCTTCCACGCTTATCAACTTTCTCCATTTAGGCTCCAAAGGGTTCCAATTTTGGGCGCGTGCTCCTAGTACGTCCCTAGGGACCAAACCCCGCATCCTATAATCAAAGCATAATCTTGATTCATACCAGTATTTCAGCGAATGATCGAATGGATACTGTGGCGTATCGACTAGAAATCGGGGTGCGCTAACATTGTCCAAACACTACTAGTTCGCCTTCGAAAATGAAACGGGATATCCATGAGTGAAAAGCTTTCCAACAAGCTCCAAAATCGCTTGTTTAGATGGTTTGTGCCTCTCAAGAGCTGAAGTGTAGCGAATTTCTTTCTTTCGAGTTACCTGCTCTAAAATGTCTTTACAAGGTCGGCGTAGGGCAGAATGTGGTCCAATCTCGATCAAATCATATACGGTTCTCGAGCGAGAAGTACCTAATTTGGCTTTTGAACTGATGTGCGCAAGCGTACGTAACGCATCATTGAACAAAACAGGTGAGATCAGGTTGTCTATCCAATACTCTGGTCGAGTCACTTCTTGTGACTCGATCACTTTCCCCGTAACCGTTGAGATCATGGGAACCATCAAATTTCTCGAATATTTTTGCTGAAGCTCACCCATAAGTTCTAGGTATTCTGAGATTATTACTCTCATCGCTGGAGAGCGATAGGCTACGCCTGTCTTCAACTTATGGGCGAAGATTTCCTCGCTTTCCAGTTTATTCTTCAAAATATCTATAACAAACTCATCTCCCGATAAAGTATATTGAGGTGACTATTAAAGCATGCCATAGTGATGTCCGGTGCTGTCTCAGGGTCTGGGAAGACCTTGGCAAGATAATCGGAAACCTCGGGCTTTGAGAGGTTTACCGATAACATTGAGCCTGCGACTGGAGTTTTGAGAGCAAGTTGGCCAGCGAGGAGACCTCTACAGTATGCTACTTTGCACGCAGAAACGAGATTTAGAGCCCCAATTGTGTATCTGCTTTGGTTAGTACATAAGGGAGGCAGCAAGATTGTAATAAATGAACCTACGCTGCAGCAATTTCTCCGGATGAGTGTTCAATGACTGCCACTGGGTTGATATCTGATATCTAAACTCTTAAGAAGCTCTACCAGAGCAAGCTGTAATGCCGTAAACAGCGGCTGGCTGTACTGCGGCTGATTCATGGTTCTAGGGTTTTTTATCTCATCTGTGCGCGTGAGTATGAAAGCTCAAACATTATGACGATACAATTGCTATGACTATAAAAAGACTGTCTTAAAAAATAAGTTACCGAATAGTGACCATTCGCAGCCTAGAGTCGCAAAGATTTTGTCGACTTTAGTAAGTGTTTCACGAAATACGGAATACCTGGAGGAGATCTGTGCCCATCCGCACATACTATCCTCCCTGGCCTGTGAACAAACTTGCAATGCCTTTAGAATTAGAAGATCTTTTTGGCTTTGAAACACTCAAGTCTAGCTGCTGACCATCTGACATTGGATCTAAGACAGCAAATGTTTTCCATGGCAATATAGTGTGTCGAACAGCCATCGTGTACACGAACTCGTCCATGTTTATCAAATTGAACAATATCCTCTTTGCGTCATAAAGCCAGCAATTCATGGCCAAGGACGCGAACTCATAGAATCAAGCAAGACAGTCTATTGACAGACTTAGACAAAAGTTCTTTTGTATCTCTTGCAAATATTGATGGAGAATCTGATTATGAGCTTCATGGGTACAACCAAAGGTCTCGGTCTCATCAAACAGAAATCATTGCCTTGCAGAACAACCGGCTCGATGTTTAGGGATAATCTCTCACCACTGCACATATTTTTCAGGCTTAGGGCAGGAAGAGAACCACAAAAAGAGCAAGCGATGAAGTTCAAGGATGGGGATAATCGTTTTGTATTTTCTTTGTTGGAAAGAACTGGCAATTGTTGAAATGAAGCTTTTTCATTTGTTAATTCTTGTTAACTGGGTCGTTTTTGATTTATCTGGCATAGCTTTGAGAGCGAATTCTGATATCGAAATTGTCCTATCACAAATCAATCCACAATCTCTGATATAATGTTGATTTGTCCATTTGAATACCAAATGCGTCAAAACCCTAGTCCGCTTGAAAACCGTTGCATAAAGTGACATATGTAAAGTGCAGGTACAATGTGATATCTGTCTGTTGAATAATCCTTCCACAGATTCCCGCCAAGATTTTTGCCTCTGACAACTAAGTAGTCATCGGCATAGAAGGTGGATATAGGAGGAAGCACACAGATCACCCAGGCGGGGGGAAGGGAAGTTTGAGGGGGAACACACATAAATGAAACACATTGCACATGTTGGTACGTATCTTGTCTTAGACACCGGTCTCCATAGTCTGAAATGATTTGTAGCTACGGGCCTTCACAGGGATCACGGCACTTGAGTTGGGAAGGGTTTATTACCAAAAGGAAACTAGCCCCTGGAATTTACAAGATGCCGGTGAATCAACTGCCTGTGCTTGCACCCTGCCGGTGGACAGTATTGCTGTATCATCGGCATTTAGCCTTAAGAGCCAAGGGCGCTTCGTCCGTAACCAATCTCAGAAACGAGTCTATTTGTGATGTCTCGCATGCCTAGTGTCATATGTATAACATAAAAGCTCCATATGTTATAGGAATGCTGTGCCTCACGCAGACTGATGCCACCGAGGAGGATAGGTAGCATTGACACATCAAATAAGACGTCATTTATTCTCTATCTCCAATAGGGTGTTGTGTTTCGCAAGCCCAGGTGTATCTGCATACCATTGAAGCCTGTATGTGGATGTTCTTTACCTTGCAGGAACGTTGAGGATTACACCACCAATTTGTACGACGCTATGGCGAGAGTTACTATCCACCGATAACACGGAGCCTTTCATTGTTGATGGTCATCTTGTACCACCAGGAACAATTGTCGGTGTCAACATCTACTGTCTTCATCACAACGAGGCTTACTACCCAGATCCGTTCATCTTCAAACCAGAACGATGGATCTTCCCGGAAGAATCTCAAATGACGAAGGAAGATATCACTGCTAAACGACTTATGTATGATGCATTTACACCATTCTCTATTGGGTCAAGAGGTTGTGCTGGTAAGTCTATGGCATATCTCGAGATGAGTCTTGCTATGGCGAAAACACTCTGGTCATTTGACTTTCAGCGCCCTAATGGCAAGGAGGATCATGTTGGAGAAGGAGCCAGTAAATACTTTAAGGATCAAAAGGCAGGACCAACATTCTTGATAAAAGACCAGTTTGCCTCGGTGCATGATGGACCCAATTTGCTGTTTCGACCTAGAGGAAACGCTACAGATAACACGAGTGAGCCTGAGAGCGACAAGACTTACAATTCAATGGAAGGCATACTGGCAGAAGGGTGAAGTTGTCTCTGATTTTCCACGTCTGTGCTAGATAGACCTTCAAATAGTTTCATTTTGAAGAATTGATTAGTTTCCAAACATTTTGATTAATGAGGTCCTGAGCTCCCTCCAAACAAAGAGATATGACCACAAGTGTAAAGATATGTCGGGGTTAGGAATAGTTTCTAACCACTAGCAAGAATCTCCGTTATTAATTGACCTAGGGGATGAAAAGACGTGTTTTAATAGAAATTAGTATTAGTAAATCAGGCGCTAGAATTTGCTTGTAATAATAATCTGGGTTTATTTGTCCAAGAACAGCTATAGAGAGATATTTATAACAAAGAATAACAAATAAGATATTAATAATCGTACTACTGCTTATCGCTCAAGTTGGAAGGCTTCTTTTATATATTCAATTATTGTTACTTTTTTCTTAATAAACCAAGCGTCTTTATACTTTGATGTCATATACTAACTTTGCTCACCTTTGTTAATTAACTCCTGATTTACCATATGCCACATAATCCTTTTACTTTTCCAACCCTTTAAAATGTTTATAAGTGGATCAAAGCGTATTATACTTTTGAAGTATATTAATATTACGGTTAGTATCAATTTGAATGGCGAACAATAAAGCCACCAGCGTTGTAGCTTTTATCAAAATCTACTAGTGTGGGCCACACCCGACACCCGTAGATAGTGGCTTGGTCAAGCCACCATCTATCTACCCTACTTGTGAAGCTATATTTGTAGAGTGGGGGTACTAATTTCGGCTGCCGAAAGAAAGGGGCTGATATTTTTCACTTTTTATCACTTTCCACATTGATTTTTATTATTAGTATATCTTCAATGTTTCTGTCATAGAAGATATTACTCTATGTAGTATGGAAATTACAATTTTCGAGTTCTCGCCGTGGTGAAATATAAAGTATTATAATATGTGATAACACGTAAATTTTGTTTGACGAGGAAGTGTCTAATTAATGCGCCCCTAATTGGCCCGTAGTGCCTGCATTTTTATGGATCGATAAATTGTATATTATAAAGGCAAATGGCACCATCCTGCCAAGAGTGAAAAATCTTCGAATAGTTAAGCGTGATGTTGAATTATACAGGTGGCTCATATATATCAGTGTAAACCTCGATCACTTTGCTTGGATCAAGGAATTTTTGCGACCAATACACCTATATCGTATACCACCACCAGAATGCCGTTCCTCAACAGTGCCAAGAAGCAAGACGAGGTCACTGACCAAGCCATCCCTCGAGCTGAATCTCCAGAACATATCCCTGAGAAGAGAACATGGTATCGAACAACGCTCTTCAATGCATTTGTCATTGGGACCGTCGGGTTTATGGCACCCGGTCTATGGAATGCCATGAATTCATTAGGAGCGGGTGGAGCGCAAAGTCCGTTCCTGATTAATGCTGCCAACGCCCTCGTTTTTGGTCTGAGTAAGATATTCTTGCAAAGGCAAAGTATTGATGATTCTTATGCTAAATAATACAGTGGGAATTGTGTGTTTGCTTGGTGGTCCAATTTCTAACCGCATCAGTTTGAAGTATACTTTATTACTAGGTGCGGTTGGATATCCAGTTTACTCGTAAGTCTTGCTGCGTGGCATGGCTGTGCGGATCTTGTTAACATTGATAATAGCGCGGGTCTATACACAAACAATAAATTCGTATGTTGTTATCTTCTTAATCATGTGATTATACTCATAGGATATATTTAGGGCAATGTCTGGTTGGTCTTGGTAGGAGCTGTTGCATGCGGTATCTCGTAGGTTTCCCCCTCCCCAAAATAAAATATTGTATTTACTAATCTCCGAAACAGCGCAGGAATGTTCTGGGCTTCTGAGGGAACAATCGCACTCGGATACCCAGAGGCCTCAAAGCGAGGAAGATATATGAAGTATGTTATCGAGCTTGATAGAAGCCTACCAGAACTGACTTTTCTCAAGCATTTGGCTAGCATTTCGTACCGGGGGACCGCTTATTGGTGGAGCCATCGTCCTTGCTCTGAACAAGTATTTGCTCCGATTATCTAATACCTAGTCCTCACAGCTAATTTGTCGGTAGCAACGCGGCTGCCAAAAAGAAGGGCAAAGTCCAATCGAGTAAGCTTATTCAGGAACTAGAAATGAACCCTTACTAATAGATCTTGCCTTTAGATGTCTATCTGATATTTGTTGCCTTACAATGCCTGGCAGTTCCTGTCGCCTTGTTGCTCACCCCGCCAGAGAAGGTCCAACGCAGCGATGGAACTAAAGTAAAGATTGAACCTAGAATGTCCTTTAAGAAGGAAATCATTGCGCTCTGGAACACCTGCAAACGCCGAGATGTAAGCTAATTTGTCATCCTGGAATATGTGTCATTGCTGATAGTTCTAAGGTTATTTTACTACTGCCCATTTTCTGGGCTGCATATTTTAACCAGTACAGTGGAAGTATGTATTTCTTGAAACCAACCTAGCAAAAATATATAACTAACAAGTAAAGACTTCCAAACTTACTATTTCGGCGTGCGTGCAAGAGCTTTGATCGGCTTTGTCAGTAAGTTACACACATTGGTAAAGAGGAACGCAGAACTGACTGAATAGGCAACTTCGGAACTCTACTCTCATCTTACCTCATAAGCATCTTGCTTGACCACAAAGGTTTCAGCATCAAGAAGCGTATTGAATACGGGTATGTGATCAGAATACTTTGACTGAAATCCATGCTAATGACGTCTAGTTTCTTCTATGTGGTTGTTTGGCACGTGATAGCCTGGGTCTACGGTTGGGTCATTCAGGAAAGATATACAGCCAACCCACCAGCCTATGACTGGGAAGACGCCGGCTTCACTGAGGGATTCTTCGTTTTGCTTCTTTGGGGTATTATCCCCCATCTCGATTTGGTAACACCGAAACTAACGAAGGCTGTCCAGATTTCGCACGACAATCTCTCCAGAACTGGCTTTACTACCTCGTTGCTTCCAAAGCTGATAACATCTCGGAACTTTGTAAGTTAATTAACCCGAGACAGCTTTGAGGATATGGCTAACATGATATCAGCACGGTTCACCGGTATCCTCCGAGGTCAAGAAAGTTTTGCTCAAGCTATCTCCTTCGGCTTGAACACGCGAAAATGGACAGGTGGACGAGTTCCACTCGCCGTCAATACTATTCTCCTTGGTAATTATACAATATCTCTCTGAATTCTACATCAATTTGCTAACATGTAGAAGGCCTTGCTGTGATTCCGACCTGGATGGTTGTTAGAGAACACGTACCCCACGAGACACCAAAAGAGGAAGATGAGGAATATGCTGCTAAGACAAACGAGGAGCAGGTTGGGAGTGGCTCCGAAGATGGTGTTTCTTTGAAAGCGGCCGCGATTAAGGCCCAACAGAAGTCTACTACTCCACAAGGTCTAAGAGGTGTGCTTCTATAAAGCTACGTGCGATTTGGAGTTGGACAACGCAACGTCTGTTAATAGACATGGGCTACTGATTGACCTAGTGGATGAAAAAGACATATTTTAATAGAAGTTGGTATTAGTAGATTAGGCGCTAGAAATTGCCTGTGATGATAATCTGGGTTTATTTATCCAAGAACAGTTATAGAGAGATATCTATAACGAGAATGTCAAATAAAATCTTGACAGCCGCACTGCTGCTCATCGCTCAAGTTATAATGTGCTTCAAAACCCCCCCTTCTCTCAATGCTAGGCAGAGTAACTTGTCCTCCTCAGCATCGGATAGACATAGTTTCCCTTCTCTTGACTTTGATTTGCATTTGTCCGTCTCATGAACATTGCTTCAGAAACTACTAAGACTTCTTTTCGTTTTTAAATATCTCGTGTTAAAACTGTCCGCTCACAACCTTTTTTATTGGAATATCACCTGCTTTTCTAATTATTAAGTCGCTTGGTAGCCACTAATCAGCAAGTGCTGAGGCTGGATACACAAGAAATCAGAAATTTCACACGAGGCTTTCTAAATCCTAGAACTCCGAACGTATTCTAGTCCTAATTCGACAACCCCCCAAAGCGTAATACACATCTCTATTTTATAGTGATTTGAGACTTATGATTGACTAGATCAAGGAGTTAGACCAATTCTCCTCAGTCTATGGTCGTGTGTAGCAGATATTCAAATGTTCTCAGTGTACGTGTTAGCTAACCACTCCAAACTTGTAAAAGTGGGTATAGTAAATCCCTCGATTTACACGTGCCCTGTATTATTTATGAAATTGGCTTAAGTGTATTCCTAAATTTTGTGAGAAATCTGCTCGTTTATTGTAAGATGGCTTCGGCGGCAGGTTGGGCTTACGGGGAAACTGACACAATGCTGTATATATATGAATGGATTCTTTGAAGACATCAAGCATGCCCCTAAAGATTTGCAACTGCTGCATAGAGAGGTCAAGATCCTCCTCAACTAATCAAAGCTTATTGAACAACGACTAGAGACCTGTGTTGGGACTGGACCGTTAGAGGAGGCAGTTTCCGCCCAGCGATCGAATAATGTGACAGTACAGTCGAGAATAGTGGAAGGCAGGTAGCAGAACATGCTCGCAAACTTCGAAGAGGCAAAGGCAACAGGTGTTAGGAAGGTATAAATTAGAACGGGGATAATTAGACGACAGCAATAAGATATGTAAAGAGGTATTAAACGCGTTCTTATCGCGTGTTTTTGTTAAAGTGTAGATCTATTGTAGCGAATATTTGTACCTATGCGGGGTAGTCCGCGCTTGGCCGAACTGTTACATGATCTTGGCAATTAACTAACTTTAGTTCTTTTGGCAATGATTTTATCAATTGTAAACAAAGCTCATGTCAGGCACGGTCATGTGATCACGATGATGGGGTTGTAAGTTGACGCTGTGATATCGTATTTCGTAGGGTGATAAGAAATCATATTGCATGACGAGGTAATAACACAGGCTTCCTTAATGAAGGTCTATATCGTGTTTAGTAAGCTTACAAGGGAATACCGACTTGTATATAGCTATGAGAGGTTCTTAACTAGAGGGTCAGAGCTTAGTCTGTTTATTGCGGTCAATATACGTATCACTATTGAATTGTATCACTGTATCACTGAACCTCACAAATGTTCGGTTTCGCATACCCACCGCATTCTCAATTATAAATTCTCGCACAAGGCTACGGCCACGTGCTAACAGTATCACGTGACCCTTACAGACATGAAATATTGTAACCCTATTGAGTCTCCTCTAGCATTTTGATAACTTTATCTATATATCTTTATATATGTTACTATATATATAGTACAAAGCTAATCTATTATAGATAGATTCTGTTAAGTTCATATAGAAATACGTATCGCATATATATCATAACAAATAACTTATAGGTGCTAATTTAATTGGCGAATCATGACTTGAATCCTATTTCTACCAGCCTTTGCGGTGATTGGTCTACGGTCTAGCTACACAGGGATAACGAGCCTTTGGTGGGGATTTGATCTACAAGCCCAATTTCAACAGTATACACGGGCCACCAGGAAAGGGGTTTTCAACGGTCCAATTTGCTTTTTGTTTTAGGTTTCGTTTAGGTTTTTGGGGTACATAATGCCGCTTACATGACATGACTTCATTAAAGTGAATCCTCTCCCATCACCAACGAAACTGATTTATCCTGTATCACATGATACAGCTGACCGTGAATCAAAGATGCCAGCCGCATCTACAGACAGCCTGAACGGAGTCAATCTGAGCTACGTATCCTCCCAGCAGCCGCTGAGCAAGTCAAGGCAGGAGATACGACTTTTGGAGCTGCAGCCAGCCGAGAACATCTCGGATCCGGTAGTGTGTCGCCTCGTGAACGTGAAGCTCAAGGACCATCCAGACTTCATTGCGCTATCCGCGTTATATGGTGATTTGGGCGAAACGGAGCGCATTTCTATAAATGGCACTAGGATTTCGATTCCACGAGCGCTCGGAGATGCCATAAGGCATGCCCGAGCTGTGTTCCTACATTCGTCAGTTCAAGCAACTCAAGAATCGCAAAAGGAACCAACGCCGATGCGGACGCCCGTGAAGAGACCTGGTTGGTTATCACGCTTTTTTCGCACGTTGCTGTCGGACGAGAAGACTAGTTATAAGCCTTTGATGTTATGGGTAGATGCATTATGTGTGGACAGGAACAACACCAGCGAGTATGAACAGTGTTTACAAAACAAAACCATAAATATGGTCTATTCTCAGGCTCGGATGACCGTAGGTTGGTTAGGTATGAAGGACGACACCACCGACCTAGGCGTCGAGACAGTGAGGGCAATCGACGCAGTCATACCGCCACACTGGGGAGAGCCTGAAGATCGCAAAGAGAACCCTCAGAATTATGCACCGCGTCACGAGTGGATGGTGCAGATCCAGCACTTTTGGGCCGACTCACCGTCCTTGGAGCACTTGCTGCAAACACCCCCTTATGTCGGCCTCTTCAACATCTTGATGCGCCCATACTTCCAACGTGATTGGATTTTAAAAGAGCTCTCCTCATCGCGCTATCCAGCTTTCCTCATTGGCGACAGCATCCTCTCTTGGGAGCAGATCCTGAGACTAATAGTCCTCATGGAGGAAGTACGGGAATGCGACTCGGATATCTTCCCACGTGCAAACCGCGAAACGGTACCGAACCACAAGATGCCTCTTGAAGGCATATATACACTTCTACGTGATTTTGAAAGGCGGAAATTAGAGCGCGGATTGAAGCTGGAGCAGAGCTCGAAAGACAAAAACGATAATTCTACGCTAGCTCCAGACGAAATTGCTGTCGGCCGTACTTCTAATGTCGCTAGTAGCAGGTCTTTTTCTTCTGCTGGGAGCAAGGGTTCTTCGAAGTGGGCGTAGGGTCATGGTCATGGTCATGGGCATCGCCATGGGCATGCGCGGCTGTATTCGGGCATCAGGGCGGCGATACGGGACGGCTCCATGTACTTTGGCATATATACAGCGCTGCATTTGAGATTCAAGACCTATTCAATTCATGTAGTTATGATATTATTGGAAATACCCGCTTTATTATTGAATGTTTTGGATATTTAGGTTTAGTTTAGATAACGAAGAAATAGATCCATGAGCACCCATGATCTGTCGAAATATGTAACATTCATATAATGGTCACTTTACGAGTCCTCTTCACTTCTAAGGCCTTAGAACCAAAGTATCTCTGTGTACCGAAGCTCCACTCGTAGTTGCCGCGTATAAGATCCGCCAATATCCCGATGTACTCGACCAACTGCCGGTCCGAGTCCTCTCCCCAGGATGGGAATCCGTTTTGGTGGTGGATCGCCTCATCGAAGATAAGGTCGAATTCCGCCAAACACGTGTCATGATATTCTGATATCCACTGAATAGCAGCGTCAAGATCAAGACCTAGGTGCTGTATGACAACGGTGATAGCATTATAGTCGCAGTCACCGGACAACACTTCCTTGCGATATGAGAATAGATCCTGTTATAAATTTAGTCCCCCATACCTAGTAGAGCGCTTGACAACAAATTCACTGAAGCTTACGTTTGAAACAGTGATGATATCACTACACAAATCTTGTAGCGTTTTGATCCGAGGATGATCAAGTATTTCATCGGCAAGTGCCAACCCAAGACAGTGCTCTCCAACCGCAATGGTAGGCATGGTGCCAATGTTATCTCGACGAGACTCCATATATTGCTCAAAGGTGCAGATATATCCTTTCTCTCGATGTTGCGCCTGAATCTCTACCGATCTAAGATACTCTGTCCAATATCTCTCAAATCTTCTAATGATTAAGTCAGGCATCGTGCTCGATGCACGCCTCCAGAACCTTCATGCTAATTTAGTAACATGCAATTTACAGCACAGGAGAGTGTCGTAACCTTACTGTCTTGTAATTTTTCCTATGATATCCTCACCCTCTGGGTCTTTCTCATCAACTTGTAGTACCGCTTTGATTGAAGCATCGCATCTCCGCTTTACCACATGATGTGCTTCATTGTCTGTTAATGCATCTATCACGAAGAAGGTATTCATAAGATCACAGCAGCTTCGGAAGTTGACTAGGATACACCAATCAGTATGGGACAAGATAAGATCTGTGTTGAAATTTAATGCTTGCTTACAGTGTGATGCTTTCGGAAAAAAGACGGCGCACAAACGCGCAAAATTGCACTTGTTGAACGCTAATTGTTCTCTTGGGGAGAAGGGCATCAGCTTTCCGAGCCATGCTTCCGATTCCGCTTTGCACAGTTCGTAGTGAGGGTTGGCGCCCCTGTTCCAGGACCAATGTTGAACCAAGGGAGGAATGTAATAGACCAGTGGGGCTGTGGCATGTGGCCTTCGCCCTGTGTGTAGCAAGTTTTTGCACGTAGAGAGAATCAAACTGTATACAACCTGAAGCCTCTCGCGACAACTACTGATGACCATCCCCATCTTTAAGAGCCGTCTGTTTTCAAATCGGACTGTACTTGTCCAGAAAGGTAATTACAGAGACAGACAACGCAGAATTTGATTTTGAAAGATCATTCTGCCATCTTATATGACGATCCTGTTATATATTGACGACTTATATTTATCCGGTACTAGATGTTGGTAGCCATCAGACTGGGCGTCTAATTTGAGCTCCGTACTCATATTTACTGGGGGTGAGGTTCTCAACTGTCTATTCAGGGTTTGATGGTCCTCGCAAGTTACATTCGGCTGTGACACGTAGGTGCATGTGGATATTATCTATGGGTCTAGGCTCGTTTGTATCTCCACGCTTCATGATATATACAGGCACAAAACTGTCTCTCGCACGATGACTCGTATTTTAGATAAAGACAATAAAAAGCGTTCGTCTTAAAAATTAGACAGCTACTGTAGCACCTCTGGCTGACATCTGTGCGTAACCTAGCCGTTGTCTGGCTGCGAGACACACCGTTTGGAATGGGATGACCCAGTAGATTGGTAACGCCTCACCGCTTGTTGGAAGTTTTAGCCTCTAATCCCACTTATGTCAACAAGAGTGACAGCTTCCTCTAGAAAATCCCAACACCCAAATCCCACTTGTGGCCTAGGAGCTATGTAACACGTCACAACTCTGTGGAGCACGGCGGAACCGAGGCATCCTGATGCAAGCCATCAAATACAGTTGTCATTGGCGAGCACAGATGGCGAGCGTGAAAAAGATCCATCGCGAGTCTGAAATCTGATCTGTGTTCTTGAGAATTGCACACACAACGGGTGGCTATCATGGGTTTCTTAGACTACGACTACTCATTGTCCATGCATCTCGACTCCAGGTTCTCAGTGATCCTGAGATATATCGTGATTGCTGGTGTAGGATGGTATGCGTTCTCTTCACTGCTGGCTTGGCGTCGCCTGCGGCAGTTCCCTGGCCCATTCCTGGCATCGTTCTCCTATCTCTGGGGATTCCATGCGATGGTGTTTGGCCGACTTGATGTAGCCATCCATGGAGCTCAGAAGAAATATGGGCAGCTGGTGCGCATTGGACCCAACGACCTTATGATCGCTGACCCAGAACTCATGATGCATATGAGTTCTGCCCGCTCAAAGTATGTGCGTGGCGATTGGTATCATGGACTGCGGTTGCAAGTCGAAGGTTTCAATCTCTTGAGCCAGACGGATACTGCCAAACACAATCGCCGCAAAGCAGATATGGCGACGGGGTACTCGGGCAGGGGGCGTATGAACCTCGAAGAAGATATCAATTCGTGCATCGCAGTGCTGAAAAATGTCATCAGGACCAAGTATGTCGATCGAGACGGCTCGAAGATTATGAACTACGGCGAAGTCATTCGGTTCTTTCAGGCGGACCTTATTTCACTGACGGGTTTGGGGAAGGCATGGGGCTATCTTGAGACGGAAACCGATCATTTCGATTTTCTGGCAACTGTGGATGCGTTCATCCCATTTATCTTAACGATTACGACGATACCTGTCTTGCGCCACCTGGTGTCTTCTTCTTGGTTCTTGAAGCTTGCAGGACCCAGAAAGACCGATAAGACCGGGCTGGGGAAATGGCTTAAGTATTGTAAATGATTTTCTGACAAAGACTAAAGACTGACCGTGAATCACTTTAGTGCCCTTAAGGAAGAAGTTGATGGTAAATTTGGGAATGCTTTGGTGAAGGGAGAACGTGGATGTATGTTGGTACGTCTCACTTTGTACAATCGTATATATCACTAGCTGAAATTTTGTTAACGAAATAATTAGGATGAATGGATTAAGCATGGGTTAAACCCAACGGACTGCGAAGTTGAATTAGCCATCCAGATGCCGGCTGGAGTTGATACCACCGTAACGACGTTCCGAGCGATCATGCTACATTTGTGCTCCTCACCGCCTCTCTACCAAAGACTGAAAGAAGAGATCTTCACTACGATATCAAACAACCCTGAGTCAGATTTAATCACCTACGAACAAGCTAAGAAGATGCCACTACTTCAAGTAAGATCCCCAGGTTAACTTCCGCTACCTTACAGCATAATTACTAACATGCCTAGGCCATTATCCTAGAAGGCCTTCGAATCCTGCCACCAGCACCCTATGGTCTCCCCAAAAGAGTACCTCCCGAGGGCGAAATGATCATGGGCAATTTCGTACCCGGAGGTACCGACATCTACATCAACTCCTGGAGTATGCTGCGCGACTCCAGCATTTTTGGCGAAAGAGTCGACATTTTCCACCCTGATAGGTTCCTTGATGACCTTGACAAGTCGAAACAGGCTCTGAGAACAAAAACCGTAGAGCTTGTGTTTGGGTTTGGTCGATGGAGATGCGTTGGGAAAGATATAGCTTTTATGGAGTTAAGCAAGGTGTTCGTTGAGGTGAGGAATAGTCCTGATTTGTGGCGGTTTAAAAGTGCAGGCTAATTAGGTGATCACAGCTTTTCAGAGAGTTTGATTTCCAGATTGTTCACCCGGATCATCCGTGGCATATGAAAGTCTACTCCGCTATTCATATCGAGAATTTCTTCATACGGGTGACGGTCGATTCACGAAGTGAATCAAAGGATATCAAATAATATGTCGACTTTACCTGGTCAGAAGACAAGTCTTGAAAATCGTTTGCCGTAGCAATTATTAGAGATAGATATCATCACAACGCAATAGTCCTAGAATATAATTGATTTTGAGAGTTGAAGAGGTTTAGATTCGCACGAGGAAAAGAATAACATTTGTTTGATTTCGTCGAGAACCGACTCTATCATGTTGTAGGGTTGATAATGATGTAATATGAGAATAGATACGCGCAAAATGGCAGTGGGCAAGGAAGGAGTATATAGCTCGTTAGCAAAGGGTCATATTGGATACTCTCAGCCACTATTGTTTTGTAATAATGATATTTTCTATACTGGCTTGTTATAGGTATGATGCCGTCCCAAATATATGACTCGATTTCATAAGCCTGACAAAGAAAGTGTAAAAGAGGCTAGAAAAAGCTACTGGCTGTTGAAAATCGGCATTCAAAAGCCGCGAGAGAATCGGTAGGCGTGTAAGTTTGGCAAAAGAACGGATTTAACCTAAAGAATGTGAATCAGACAAGGAGTTGCAGAAATGACTGCCACCTCTTCAGCTGGAGTAAAAAGGTCACGTTGGCGGATCAGATACCCTTTTATCTGTAGATGATCCTTAATTCTCCATCTGCACTATTCTATATTAGACTAAGAGCATCAATCTCCGTCATTTATGATACAACTTTTCCGCTCTGAATTACATGGAGCTTCCTTCTTAGGCCATTGTCATGTGCCACCTGCTATTGATTCAGTCCATTTGTCAGTAAATTTTCTTGCATGTGAAGAGTAGTATGCTATTTGAACAGATATACAGGCATAAAGAAATGAAATCAACATCATGTTAGAGATCACGAGAGACTAGATCTTCCTCATGGACATGATACCTAAGTTTTTGGTGAAAATTCACCGGAGAAACATATTGTTTCTGTTTCTAATGTGCCTTATCACAATTCCTTATGTACAGAGAAGATTCTCACAATGACATATTAAACTAAAAATATTCCCGAAATATACAGTCAACATACAGAATTGTACCATGACATCTGCATCAGATATGACCTTCTAGGCCCAGAACCAAAGGCCAATACTCCCGAAATGCTTCCTAGGCAAGTTCAAAATCAACGCCATGAATTGGTATGCTGCGCTCTTATCGCCAGCCTCCAGGGATGTCTTGAATCTGCGTGCCTTTTGGGATATCTTAATCAAGTTACACATAATACCCCAATACCATCTGGTATTTACCCGGATTTGCCAATAACAATTGTAAAACCTCTCTCGCTCTTCTTTCCATGCTCCATAACAAAGATCAGTCAGATATTAGATGCGACACTCTTCTCACGTTTTGTATGTAATATAGTCAATCATCAATTCCAGAAATTCCGCCAGGATTTCCTTGTCAAAAGCATCTTGAGTATCATTTTCTGACCAGCCAGAGAGTTGCAAGGCCTCAATTAAAAACTGTTCAAGGCACGCAAAAACAGCATATTAAACAGCAGGACTTGGTCTGCCAGGGTTACATTTTGAAGTCCAAATGTCTTCTTGGGCCTTTGGAGAGACTCCTCTCTCGAGTAAAATCACTGAAGGTTCTTGAATTCACATCAAAGTTCCTTAAGGTAAAAGCTTGGTGTTATTCCAAGGCAAATAGCTATTTATTAGAATTCTAAATATTAGAATTGTGATATATAATATTTAGAGTTTGTGAGGGCCAGACACCGAATAGCTCAAAGGTATGGTTCAAGTATAACCATTAGGAAGTGCGTGAGGAGTCTCTACGTCTAAGAACACTCCTCTATATATATGTACAAGTGAAGGGGTTCTGGAATACAACAGAGCAATGCAGGGAGCTGCGAGGGTTCTAGTCTCGAGCCCTTACCAAGGATTCTAACCCTCACAGATGAGGTGCTTAAGATAGAATGTGTAGCCATGCGCGCGGCCGCCTGAACCATGAAGTACAACACTTAATCACATGGTGTGATCATTCGTGAAATTAAGTCGAAGAAATAAAATAAACATTACTCTGATTATGAAATTGTGGTTCCAGCTTCTCAACTTCCCCCCAAGGGCTTCTGGGGGAACTCGGAACTCCCCCTACCCTAACCCTAACCTTTCTCCATAGAGATATGATAACTTTTCGAACGGAACTGCATCGAGTGGTAGCGGAATCACCAGACACCAGAATATAAATATTACACAGACTTCGAGCTCTTATCCTTGAGACATCCTCAAAAGAGACTGCTCTAATAGCCAATGGAAGGACAACAATAGTCTATTATCGTAGTCCGAGCCACTTCATGAAGAATAGCATACAATATAAAACAAAAAACGGACCAGATATATATTTTTTGATATGCGCGTGATTATCATGTCAAAATATTTGAGATAAGTAGGATCACAGGGCTACTGCCATCCCACGATTCCAAAGCCAACCCTTTCTCCATCTTTCATAACCGAGCAACCTCTCCCAATAATGCCATAGTCACTGACATCTAGCGCGAGCCTCTCACACCTCGCTGCGATGATTGATACTGGGCGAATTACAGGATTTTTTCCCTGAGTATCTCCGTATTTACTTAACAATTAGTATGAAATATGTGAAAAAGTGATCTAATTGCATACTGAATGAATAATTCCGACACGTCTGTATGCGAGTCGCAGGTAACCTCAGTTGCCTCGTTGGAAGCGGAGTTTGAGAAACGCAGTATAAGGGTATTGGGGGAATCCAACATGCGAATGGCTACCATTGCGCCTCCACGAGATGGAGCAGGTCCCAGGCTGCTGTCACCACACATTTGAGCTTGGAAAATGCTTCTTGATGAATTTTAAACTGGAAACGTCCACTCGAGATGACTCGAATATCTGCGAGAATGATATATAAAAAGATCACGTCTTCAAACATAAAAAATGATAGAGGTTCAGAGTGAAGGCGGCAGGCCCCTAATAAATATCCTAGGGATACTAAGCACTGCAGGAAAGGGTATGTCACGTATCTTAGTTTCAACGATCATAATTGGTCATTTGAGGTGTTGTGCTGATAGCGGACCGATATTTGAGCAAGTTTGCGCTTATTCCTTCAAAAAGCCTGACTGCGGGCACACCATCTCCTTAAAATCCCCAGGTTGCGGAACTCTATTTTCAAAATATCACTCAGTCTCTCTTCAACTTTATAACACATATTCAAACAAGTGCACGCAGTCGCAGTAATCATGTCGGAATACACACTCCCCAAGCTTCCATACGCTTACAATGTGAGTAACTTAGTAGCATCTTTTGGTAAGCTACGATTAACCAGTCAGGCCCTCGAACCCTACATTTCCGAACAAATAATGACCCTGCACCATTCGAAACATCACCAAACCTATGTAAACAATCTCAATGCGGCTCAAATCACGCAAGCAAGCGCCGATTTGGTTGCTCAGTTACACCTTCAAGTAACTATGAACTTCAACGCAGGTGGTCATATTAATCACACACTCTTCTGGAAGATCCTCTGTCCCCCATCCTCTTCTGGTAATCCTGGCGCGGCTATTACCAAGGCAATCGATGCTCGCTGGGGTTCCCTTCAGGGATTCAAAGATGCTTTTAAAACCATCCTTCTTGGCATCAAGGGCAGTGGATGGGGCTGGCTGGTTCAGGACAATGCCACTGGAAATCTCGAGCTACTGACATCGAGAGATCAAGATATTGTGCCAGCCGGAAAGAAACCACTGCTTGGAATAGATATGTGGGAGCATGCATATTATTTGCAATACCTAAATGACAAACCTGAGTATGTGAACGGCATCTGGAATATTATCAACTGGCTAGAGGTTGAGAAGAGGTTTTCTGGTGGGGAAGCGGAGGTTTGGGGAGATTTGGGAAAGCTGAAGAGCATGATTTGAAAGAGGGTGCAACCACGGGAGATGGTTTAATTTTATCCCTGATCTGGCTTCGTATCACTAAGAAACAATTGATCAGACATAAACTGTGGCCAAAATCCTAAGCCTGGTACTTCTCCCTTCTTTCGTCGAAGCGCATTCCTCCTGCTAGGACGTGGCAGGAGAGCAAAATGTAATCAATAGAGTGACTCTAGCTAAAAGACTCGTCAATAAGCCTTACAATCCCAACTCTACACCTCTTATTAGCTTCAACCACAGCCAATCTTACACTCTCAATCATGCTCGCTGGCCCGCAAGCGACGATCAATATTTCTAAGCCGTTACCATGACTACCAGCCTCATAACAACCAGCCTCGACTAATACCACCTCATCCAGATCCCATCGCTCCTGAACACGCACCCGAATATCGAGACTCGCCGATTCCCTCTGCAATTCCTCAATACCACAAGTCGACAACAGTCCTCTAGATCTTGTCCCAAAATATAACCTAGTACTTCCCACCGAAGTAATTGCCCTTGCACGTAGTATTGGGAGAATGAGGGCGATGCCGACACCTCCAGCAATACAGACGAGTTGCGGCACTGTTGCGGCTAGAGTACCGAGAGACAGGTGTGAAGAGTAGGGACCTTCGACTAGAACTGGGATCTTGAGAGATTTGGTGAAAAGTTGGGCTGTGGTGCCTTTTTCGCGACGGATGAGAAATGAGAGGCCCGTCACCATTTTGCTATGTTTGATGCCGATCATTTTTCGTTCGTTGCCTTCGTTCGCGGAAGGATCGACCATGAATGTTGCTGAGTTTGGTGTAATTGGCGTCATTGGTATTTCAGGCTGCTCTAGGCACTGATGCAGTGACTTTTGTCGTTGGTGAACTTTGTATCCCGTATAGCTTTCTTCAGCACTATCCACCAAATCAGAATCAGAGTCAGAATCAGAATCAGAACCAAGAATGCCGAAGACCGGTCCATCCTCCTCAATGGCATTCTCTACCGTCGTGCTACTCATTTCCACCACAGACGCCATGATAGAAAACGGGTGATTCTCCCATAATCTCCAACCTAGAGTAGGGAAGTACAGATACGCCATTCCCATGCCCTTCACGCCCTCAACATTGATAACAAAATATTCGTCATCTACCTCTAATACCTGGGCTGTACGCAGCCCATTCGCCGCTATCTTAAACCCTCGCGCAAGTCTCTCTGATGCCCACACCACTACTCCCAAAATGATCCAGTTTTCATACCCCCAGTCGTGGTTGAACTTATAGTATATGTGATAATAGGAAGCAATTACAATACCAAGAGCTAAGGTAACATGTACATCAATAAACAGCTCATACCACTTTCTGCGCACGAAGAGTATCGACATTGGGAGGATGAGACAGAATGCCGTAGTGCCAACTATTCCCACGTTCCAGTAATATTGGGTGAATTTATGCGACAGGACTGGTATGTGGGCGATAAAGTAGATGATTGAGTGCAACGTTGCTTGTGCTACACATATATATGCTACCCAGCGGTGAAGCTGGATGAATGTCATGTATGGCCAGCCCGTAAGTCGGATGAGTGGGTTATTGCGGCTGCTGTAGACGAAAATGACTGGAAGATTTGCGAACGCCAGGATACCAACACGATTAGCCAGAGTGTCGACAATCATGTTAACGTTAGACTTCCAGTAGACGTTCGGCATGGAGCCACGATAGCCGACAGATGACAACACGATGTTGAGGAGCACAATGAAGAGAACAAGAAGTGCTCGGCCACGAGTAGGTGGTAGTGTTTCATTTAGCACTGGAATGGGATTTCGTTTGCGCAGAATAGGAGGGTACACTAGGTGCGCAAGCATAAGTCTCTCTGCCTTGGTAGATATACAAGAGATCAAGAATGCAACAGACGCGAGAACGAGTGGGGCAAGCATCATGGAAGTGAGCAATGCGAGTGCATATGTCGAATGCTGCCCCTCGTTCAGCACAAAGTCTCTGATTGATGTTTCGGCCGTCACCAAATCTTCTCTGGCCAGTTCGCCCGGTACCTCCAATGCCTCGCCCGCAGCCAAAATATGTTTTGGACGCTCACCATACATTTTCAATGCCTCCGTAAATGCATACTCTGGTTTGTGGCCCCCACCAACCATATGCTCCTCCCAGTACTTCTCGATCACCCAATTCTCTGCTCCATCTTCCGTTCCACAGCGCTGTTGCAGGCACCAGGCCATTGATTGTAGGAAGCCATCGTCAGATGCGAAGCATTCGGACAGCGTGTCGAATCCGAGACCACTACCGCCGTGCCACCGATCTGCGAGGGGGGGCACGGAGCAGTTGAGACGATATTTGGACAATAGGTAATGGCAAGCAAACCCACAGACGGGACTGAACATGTTGATGCCATAGCCGATGAAGCCGCGAGGTCTCTGCAGGCTGGTTGCATGCGCAGGCGGGAGGTGTTGGAGGGAAGATAATACATAGATCAGCAAGTAGAGCAGTGGAACTCTAGGTGCCATGGTCACTGTAGACCCGGTCGTGTACTATAGGCATAGGAGGGCTCTTCTCGACTCCTCGGATGGAAGAAAAGAAAGATAAAACATTTCCCGCAGATATCCATGAAGCTATTTACTGATCGGACAGGTATAGTAAAGTTAAATAACTGTAAAACAATGTGGCATATTATAAAAAAGGAGTCCACAAAAAGGGGATCGCGCTAAGCCTGAATGACGTGGCCATGGACATAATTATAATTAGCTCAAAGTTGCTCACGCCTAAACTCTCCCCCTAGGTTTACTGTCATGTTGCACAAGCCTCATACGCATTGACCGTGATATTCAGGTAAGAAAGCTTCCGCGCTGACAATGGCACAATAAGAACTACTTACTGATGCTTGAACAGAGAATTAGATGCGTCTCAGATCGTGAGACTACCCCCTCTACATGCATACTCTAGTAGTCGCGTAGTTGGCTGTAGTTACGCTCGGCATGTAACTGTCGAAATGAGCCTCTGACCGCGCAACGAAGAAAGTAGCGATGTAGGAATTTCCGCTCACAAAACCCATTGATGAAATCAGGATGAAATTTGTTGGTTTTTCAACAATTTGGGAATTCTCGCTAGGCATGGAGTTATAGTAACCCTCCACCGAGGGTGTGCATACCCAAAGCCGGTAAAGCATATACTATCATACAAGTATTAACGGTTTCTTAATTTCAAAGTATTTAGAAAGCGTATCAGATATATATTTCACGATTTGAAGACCTGGAAAATAATAGCAATTATAGCTCTTATTAAAATCTTACAACTTCCCGATTTCTATATCCATATCTATTGCCATAAGAGTAGTAGCTAAAGTTATTGTACTAGTTGTCGTGGCTAGCATGGCCCCCATATCCATATTTGATGTTCCTATATCCGTCTTTAAATAATACCTTGACGACTTTTGTTACAATTTTCGGGATGTTGGAGTTTGCAAAGATTATGCAGCTTGCGAAAAATCGGTAAAGCCAAAAGCCTAGGGGAGTAACAATGTCGGAGAAAGAAATATATAACAACATTCTTGCAACGCGATGATTTTGTTACGCAAGTCAGGAGATTCGCTTATCTCGGCCAGGGAGAATCTGCAGTGCAAGGAATAGGCCCTAAAACTGTGTTTGGAAATTTTGATTAGGTGCGCGCTTTTGAGCAAGATTTGATCACCTACTTGCCTTACTAGGTGTACGTTTCGTTCAATAGAAACTCGGACTAACACGCGGAAGCTTGACCGTATTTAGCATAGCTGGCCAAGAGAAAGTGAGCAAATCTCCACTTTAGCAGGCGGGTGCCACGCTAGTAGGAGCAGGAGTATAATTGGGGGCGCACCTTAGAGATGGTTCGATTTATCACTTGCGTAGTACGTATTACCAATAACAACTTGACTTATTATTCGGAGCAATAATAATAGTGAAGGTCGCGAGTTGTATTAATCATAAGACAGCGGCGGGCTCGCTTCGCTTTGCCATTCCGCCGGGGGCTGTCGGCCAAGAAATAGGGATTTTATAAGTGGGCCATTGGTAAGGGATTATACTGTCAAGTTATTGGTCAATCTGGGATGACTTGCCCTTGGCCAAAGATTCCCTTTCCACTTATCAGTACTTAGCGGTGTAAAGTACATGCGTACGACTATACCAAAGCCTACCGCATACCGACCATCATGCACCTCTAAAAAACGGGGATGGGGATTGGAAAGAATAATACTTGTCATTTAAATGAATGGACTAAGATTACAAAATCGATCAAGCAACTAATTCCCCAAAAGTTTTGGGAGAAGCTTACAAAGCCGAATCAAACATGCTACAAAACCCTAGGACTCACCTCTCAAATACTTAGAATCACCAAGAATATGTATCGACCTCCAGCTCAAATATCACTTTTTCCTTCTTACCAATTGCCACCACAGCAGTTCTAACATCATCACAAAGACCACTAGGGCCACAAATTACAACGCCAATCTTCGACCATCCGGCTTGCGCCTCCTGAGAAATTAAAGTAGTGATGTCGAATCTCTGTCCAATTCTAACATCTTTCTCACCAAGACTACTTAGGGCATCATCGAAAGCTTGGACAAGACTGTCAGCCGCATTCTTGACGCTCCAAAAAAGCTTGACCTTTGGACGAGTTAGTTCAGGGATCCAGGGAAGTAAGCCTGTTATACCGATGCCCCCACCAATAAGAAGGACGCGATCGCATTGTAGAATTGGGTTCGGGAAGTTGTTTGCGTAGGGTCCATCAAGAAGAGTAAGCAACGTTTTTTGAGCTATTAAGTGCTTGGTTATTCCCGTCGATTTCCTGATAAATAATGTGACACCAGTAGTGATACCGCTAGATAGAAAACCCGTCGTTTCTATTATAGACTGGCTGTGCTTCTCTATATTATTGGGCTTAGAACTACTAGCTTGATCACCGACCCGATGATTGGGATTCTTGCTAAAGGGAAATACTAGATTGGTTGCCAGGACCGAAAAGGGATGATTTTCCCAAGGTCGTAGTTTAGAGAGTGTAGGGAAATGTACGTAAGCATGTTGACTAGGACGAGGAGTCCATCGGATACCCGCGATATCGACCCGAACAAAGCCATTTCCAATCTCGGTAATCTTGGCTCTGCGGATACCATTCTTTAGGATGCGTAGGACACGAAGTATACGATCAAAGAACCATACTGCACATATTGCGTATAGCCACATGACATAACCCCACTCATCGGGGAACCGTAGCCTGACGTGGTACCACGACCCTGCGATTACGAAGGCTGCTAGAATAATGTGAACAATCAAGAAGACTTCGTATGATACACGTCGAAAGTAGAGGACGCTTGCTAGTAGCATGATGCAGACCAAAACTGTAGCAACTACGCCCCACTGCCAGTATGGCTCTCCTGATTGTGTAGCGTAAATACCGGATTCTTTGTAACATACCACTGCGAGGAGAGAGTGGAGGACGACATGGACTGCAAATATTCGGGCATTCCAACGATGCAAAAGTATGAAAGTAGAATGCGACCAATTAGTAACCCATAACAGGACATTGTTCCTACTCGAAAAAAGGAGTACGAGTGGTGCCAGCGCGAGTGCGAAAACACCAGTACGGTAGAAGACTAGACCCATGATTTCGGTCTTCTGAGTTGGAAACCAGGCATGTGGGGATGGTGCTGTAGACTTGTAGTTGACCGCTGACAGCACAATATTGAGGATGACCATTAAGGAAATGTACAGACTCTGACCGAGGGTGGGAGCATTTCCTAAGAGAAATGGGAGCGGACGCATGTGGTAGTTCCCAATGATGCTAGGATACACAAGGAACGGCTTTAGTCTTCCCAGAATACCGGTCATGTATGGAAGGTAGCCCAAACATGTAAGGAATATGGGTGTTGCAAAGCCTACAACAAGCAAAACAATTCTATATATTCAACATGTAAGCGTTGCGCCATCTGCTGATATAACATGTAGTAAAAACATACCCATAAACTGATTCGTATTTTGATTCTCCTGTGAGAAAGTACATGGTACGATATTGAGTGTCCCAAGTGGCCTGCTCAGCAAGAACAGTAATGTTAAGAGTATCATCCATATTCAAGGTTGCGGTCGGTGGATTGGAAACCATGTGAAGCGCAGTGGTGTAATCCCACTTTGGGAGCACAGTATGATCCATCGTGCTTTGTTCCTCCCAGTACTTCTGCAACAACCAAGTTGAGACATTGTATGGAGCACACTTGATGTTCATACACCAGGCTAAAGAGGTCAGGTAGGCGGTGTCGTTTGCTCGACATTCCGCAGATGTCATTCCAGCATTACCATGCGAATGGCCAACCATCACGTCTGTCACAGTAGAGCATTGTAGCATAAATGATGACAAGGAATTACCACAGGCAAAAGCACAAACGGGATCGTACGGCTCGTTCGTGATTCCGACAAGAGCAACAACGTGGCTCGGTACGAGACATGCCAGAGCAAATTGAAGGAGGTGCAACATTTTCATGTTGCCGCCGATGTTAATGTTTCAAGACTGACAAATAGTCAAGTCGCGTATGCTCAAACCAACGACGAGAAGTAGAGAGTAAAGGTGAGAATATAAGCTCGATGCACAGCAGAGATGTGAGCGTTTAGAGGTCCGGATATGGATGTTGGGTGATTTATGCGTATACTTGACGAGGAGAGGGAGAGAAGAAAAATGAGAAAGACAAAGGGCCCAAGGGCTTTGTAGGATCCTGGTCTCATTGTACTGGTACTTTATATTGTTGGTGGTAGGGGAGGCTTAGGAGCCCAGCATTATTGTCCACTAAGCACAACCGTTTTGGTATGCACATCAGCTCAGTTGCATCTCGTTTAAACAGATTGTGGCGTACGAGACCTCCCTGAGTTAATATGACAGATGGCCAAGGCGCGCAAGTTTACCAGAGTTAAGCGACGCTATATGCTGCGGCTAGAGCTGGACAAGGACTAGTGTGGTCTTGGAACCGCCCCAAGATATCAGTATAAGCGGCGACACCAGATGATTGTAGCTGTAACGAACCCCGAAAAGCTATTATCATGAGAATTTGTCGGACTATAAGTTGAGAATCGTGGATATTTCTATTGAATGAACCAATTGTCTAACCAATTGAGATTTAGTGTTCAAGTTCTCCTATTTCACTTTCTTGAAGTCGTACTGGCCGTATACTCTCATGTTGTCCGTCTTCTTCTTTTCCTTAAAATGATCTGCTAAAATCTCCGAGCTATGTCGGGTTTGAATGCGATTGTTACTCTGTAACCTTTATAAATCGATGATATAAAGATTGAGTTTGGATCTATCGGCCCAAATAGAGGTAGCTATAAGAGTGCGACTACTATATTGAATTGCTTTTGACGATGCCCAGAAATTAGGCATAGGCCCAGGTATGCGCTATTCTTTAAACACTAATACCTTACATAGTAGCTCAGGAAACACTCATCTTGGGTAGTTGGTCTTCTCCAGCATCAAAGTGACAACCATTAAACCTTAAATATGTCTTCCTTTATCTACATCTGATTTCTTATTAGTTCATTAGTCAAAGGTGGGTATATAGAAGTTCAATTTGGCAGAAGCCATGTGATTATAATACATAGAAACATTCACCATGCTGACTGGCTAGCGTCTTTAAGGATTACAAAGTAAGCTCTTGAGCTTTGAAGTTACCTATTAACAGCAAGACGTTTTTTCAGTCATATGTCGATCAAATCAGATTATCTACAATATCTAGGTGTAAATAGCTAAGATAATTATATCTCGTAGTATTATTCAGTGATATGATTGAAGCACAATATAGATAATATATAAAATTAGCATGATGAGAAGAAAACGCCTTACTTCCTAACAAGCGCGACCCAGGCAACGATTTCAGATTCATGAGGACTCGTCAATTCTTTCAGAAGCTGCTCCTCCAGAACCAGATCAAACTTCTGTTTCTCCACCTCGCTCCAGTCCTTGGTGATCATCAAAACCACTTGGTCTTTCATGGAATCGAGCAAGTTACATAACATGTTTTTAGGCAAGCTTGATTCCGCTGTTATGACGTCGATATTCTCATGCTTGAACCCTCCAGCTTGAACGACACTTTTGAGTTTCTGCTCTGTACTCCATTCGTCCTTCAATGGACCTTTCCACACGGTAGCCTCGGGCTTCACCTCCTTTTGTGCAGCTTGAAAGATCCGCACCCATCCAACTTTCTTGATAGATGATATCACAGTGACACCACCAGGTTTCAAGGTGCGGCAGATCTCTGCTGCTCCTCTCACTGGGTCAGGTAGAAGAAAGATACCTATATTCATGAATGAGTGTGTGAAGAAGTTATCAGAGTAGCAAAGCTCCTGGGCATCCATCACATCACTTTTGACACTTGGCTAATTTTTCTTTCGTAAAATTTGGATCATAGCTGGTGAAATATTGGTGGCATAGATATGAGGAGGTGGGTCTGATGCGACACTTTGCTTGAGAATCTCCCCTGTGATGATTTCAGGACCAGATGCGTTATCAAGCACAATGGATGTTTGCGAGATGGGTGGTACCAGGGCGATGAGGTCGCGTGCAAAGTTTGTAGTCCGATTGGTACTACCAGATTCATAGGTTGCAGCTACTTTATCAAAGTGCTCAGCACCGAAGTGGGCTTCCATTTCCCAGGCCTTTGAGAGGGAGTACGTTAGATGGTGGTTTATTTCACATGTAGGTAGTGATGAGAAGATGGAGACATATCTTTGTAGTGCAATAGAAGAAGGCTTTACATGGCTGTCTAGGGACTAGGAGCAATACATGACAACTTGTCCAAGCAAATTTGAGGCATTAGTTTTTACTTATATCCAATCAGAAATAACCGAATTTCCATGCTACCTTTAGAATCTGAAGACAAAGAGATCAAGAGTAAATACGAGCTTCTACCAAAAAAGTACACAGGAACCATTTTCATACCTGGGATCAGATTATAGTATGAAGCATATTTCTAGATAAACCGTAATTACCATTCAGTGACAGATCTAACCTTGCACTTGCTATGCCTCCACTCCATACGTATAGACTCGAATCTCAACTAAGTATCTGCCCTTAACAACTGGGACGGTTCCTGCTGACGGCTGGTCCTCCACACTTGATCCTTCACTACAAGTATATACCGTGACCTGATGGTTGACTGCACCGAATCATGACCTTTGCTTTGTGGTTGAGAGACTGGCGATATCAAGACATCTTCTATCCTGCTTGAGAAAATTTGTGAATGGGCTGAAGGATTTTGTGATGTAGAAGAGACCTGAGTCCCAAAACCAGGACTGGACTGCTGTTTTCCTTCATGTTGTGCTGAATCGTCTTGCACAAGTGGTGGTTGTATCGCAAGATCTGAATGAGATGTTTCTTTTAGGAGTCGTGGCAGTGCTTGTTCAAGTGAAATTTGAGATGAGAGACTCTGTGATGGCACATTCAAGTTCTGATCTGGCATTTGAGCAGCGAAATTCGGGAGAAATTTACTCTGTGAAAGGACCTGGTTCAAGCAGACAGGATTGGGTACGCTTCCAGGCGTCAGGCATGAGGCTAGAGGCAACACACGCTTTTTCTTGTTCACTCTGCTAACTTTTGACTTGTATCGGACAATAGTTTGAGGTTTTGTTTGTGTTTTTGAGGCAGGTGGTGTTATCGCAATAGGCTTTGGATCTGATTCTCGTCCAACCTGCACAGAAAACGGGGACGGTCGGACTTGACGCGTTATTAAACGCAGAACGTGGAGGCTTAAGGAGCAAAATTACCATCTCGTATCAGCAGGTCTGCATCGTGTTTATCAGACTGAAAGATCTTCGGATTGTGCTCACAACTTCTGATGGGTCGTCCTGGCCTGCGAACCTCGAATAAAAACCGATCACTATGATTGCAGGATGTTGCGCGATGACCTCGAATACATGGCTCACTACTGGGAAGTTAGTGGTAAAGGATAACATAAATTTGTTTGGACGAATCTTGCATGATGAACGTGACTAGTAGGGGAGGAACAACCACGAATATTTGCAGCCATCAATCTGTGGCATCTCAGGATGAAATCCAATGGTGTAATAAGCGTCTATAACCCCAATTTCGTGCTGTATCCAGAATATTCGGATTCTAAAACGGTAGAAGGTTTGGCTCTGCCAGTAAGTGAATTGAAGCGAATTGAGAATTCAGCCGATGAGCGGATTCTGTATTTTCTTTCAACAATATGTTTTCTTCAAAGTGATTCGTGCCAAACTTTGGAGAACAAGCTCACTTGCATTGAGGCAGCTGCGCACATTTGAGGGAATAGTCAGTATGACCTGGCTACGTGATTGTTACAGGGGATCAAAGGTTCGGTTACTATGCGGCGTTGATGAGCAGTTTTGAGCAAGTTACGCGAAAGAGAGCTGTCGCTCAATCTTGGCTACATATATACGCTGTGCTGTGCTGTTAGTATTTTCGTGTACTAATCAATGTGGATTCGCCGGCTTGGCTTCGCACTATCGCCTGATCTTCTCAGACCTAGGTTAGTGTTTTATCAAAGTACTGTAATTTCTTTTTGCTTGGTAACCACAAACTATTCCCTTGGTGCCATATTTCACAGGCCCAACATACGTCCTCTTCTTTAACGCCTTATTATTGGTATAAACCCTAAACAATAAGCTTTAGCCTCATTTTATTGATAACCAAAACCAGGCACGTATTTGCATATTCTTGTAAAGAAAGAAATCATGGAAAACATAACCCACCCTGTAAATTCGTAATGAGATTTTCAGACCTTGGAATGATTAAATCCAGTTAGGTATTATTCCACGCTTGTGTTAGTGGATTGTTGTTTGTTAGAGAAATCTCCATCTTCATCTTCCGCGGCCGTCGTGCTACAAGCGTGCATTTGAGCGCATATATATCAAACCCTCCTTCTCACGTAGCATCCAATTAAAAAAACCCTTTCCCAATATGTTAAGATGTTAATCAAGAACACATCAAGTTGAAGTTATTAAAGCAGGGTCTTTTGTCGTAAATTTGCAGCGACGATGAATGCAGAACACGTTGAACACGTACCTGTACGGACATGAATCACTTTCCTAAATACTTCTTTACGCGCAACTGCGACTTGATCATTCGAACTAGAGTTTCAATCTCCCGCCGAGCATTTATATATCTCAAGTCACTGATAAGGAAATGAGTATATGCTGGAAAAAAGCACTGTAAAGTTCCTCCCAAATATCGGATCAGGGCTCTTGGTGATCAATTTGGTGCTTTACTAACGTACTATTTAATACAGTCTCAAATAGATCATTCTAGCATACTCAATCATGCCAGTCAATACAAGAGGTACTGGATATCCCCTGCAGCTTTTAGAACTCAGGAAAACCATTGGTTGGTAAATCTACCGCTCAATTCGAAAATCTCTGTCAGGATTGCTAATATCTCTACAAGCAATTGAGAATAGAGTACCAGTTTCTACCGACAAGGCATCAGTTTCAGTCCAAGAAATCACAGACAATTATGACCAAGAGAGTTCCAAACACCAAGTAAACGAGCAAGGAAGCTTGAAGGCTTACATCTTCTTCGTAGTTTGATCATAGGACTATAGGCGTTTTGAATAAAATCAGCTAGAAGAATGATTCCCAATATTGTGCTCTATTTCTCTGCTAAAACCTCGCATTTGCGATCTATATATCAAAACTTTCGATAAAGTAAGCAGCTTCGTGATAAAATGCATTAATATGATTATAAATAAAAAAGATATATTGCAGATCAGTTTAGACACAACCTTATTCAAGATTCTGCCGCTTCTGATTCCTTTGCAATTTTATGAAATCTACTTCTTACCGCCACGAGGTGTCGATTGAGGGCCAACAAAACAGGCTATTCTCAAAGGATAAACTTCTCCATATGACTAAACATTGAGTAGGAGATTCAATACTATCACCATCACCGGAATTTCCTCATCCACAGCCCAATAGCCATTCAAATCCCGTGTTTTTATAAACAGCAAGTGCATACTTGTAAATAAAAAGGTTCAATAAATCTCTATTTATGAGAATAAAACACGATATCGGTAAAGTTAAAAATCCTCACATTCTAAATTCTAACGCTCCTACCTGTATTATGTATAATAATATGCATTTCTGAGCATGATTATTGAGACGTGCCCGCAAATCTCCTACACGTTCTATCAAATACTTCACTGGCCTTCCCAATAATGTGTGCACCACTAATCTCTTCAATTACAACAGTCCAAAAAGAAGCGCAGCTCCAAGAACAGCCGTAAGGGTAGCGATAAGGGATTCATAGATCGGGACCACCCCTCCAACTCGGTTCACAGCGCCACTAGTATTGTTCACATTTCCACTTGAAGCACTATCTGTGCTAGTGCCACTTGTGGGGTTGGCTTCTGTGTCAATCTCAAAGAAGGTGCCGCCGATAGAAGGACCAAGGCCGGCAAGGGCACGAAAGGCTGTAAGCTATGAAGTCCATTAGCTTCTTGCAAGTCAACTTTCAAGGAATCAAGGGAGTATACATTGAAACCAGTTCTGGCACTAGTATTGAACCCGAGGCTGGCAAATGACTTGGTATTCAGAGCCTTTGGTTGTGTGTACAAGAGGTATACGTAACGGTGGGAGCCTGTACCAGCCGATGGAGCTGGAGCCACATATTCGTTTGTCGCTACTGAGGAGTTGGAAAAGAGGGATGCAGTAGCGAGGACTGATGAGTTTTGAGAAGAGACAGTTAAGTTGCCTGCAAGGTAGTGGCGGACATTGCGGGATGTAGGGTTGGAACGGGAGGGAACATCAGGACCGATCTATGCTGATATTAGTGTCCATGCAGATTGACCAGACGATATAGCATACCATATATACAATGAAGCGAGTGCTATCGGTGACATTGGTAACGTTCATGATGTTCTCAACAGACATCTCGAAAGGTGCCTTGGCTTCGGCGGTGGTGAGCGTCGCACCCGGATGCAACAGTGCTGCATCACCATCCGCAGATTAGTAGCTAACATAGAAAGCAACAGATGGGTTAAATGCTGCCAGGACTTCAGGCACAATAGCAGCAGATGCAAATCCAGACTTGAACTCTGCAACAGCTAGACTTTCTGCCTCATCTCCATGTGCAAGTGTCAGAGAAACCAAAGTGAGGACTATCGTAACAGTCGCAGTGAACTGCATGGTGGTATATTCTGAGAACAGTGCTTACGTGTTGGATACAGGCCGAGGAGAACGTGTGTATAGGACAATAGAAATAGATTAAAATTAACGACCGGCGTAGAGAACAGTCAAAGACAGCAGACGAAGAGAAAATGGAAATGAAATTGCTAACCTCAAAATCTGAACAGACTTGATATTGAAGTTATATGTACTCTACTGGGAAAGCCAAGGCCGCCGGACGTGGCCGTGCACTTGAGTGGGCGAAGTCAAATAGACGCTTTGACATTATTATGGTCGTCCTGAGAGAATTGTTTCGAACCATGGATAGATTACAGGGTTTCGGTGTCGGGCGCTGAAACGCTCTATTTTCAACCGAGCCGAGATAAGACGAGACGAAATAAGAGCAGTATTGAGCAGATATCTGGCCATGGCGGCAAGTTTGAAGGTTTGGGATAAGAATCTAGATACAAAAACACCTTGGTGCTCTTCCTTAAAACGGTCATCACCAAATGAAATTGGTTTCATCGTGAACGGAACACCGCTGCGTACAATAATTGGCGCTAGCACTGCCTAGTGCATTACTTGTGAGATGAAATCGAATGCGATGTTGACCTATAGACAGAGATAGGGTTAATGTTATTATAATGTTAATTGAGATATTGTGAAATATAACATCCCTCACCCTTGATTAATCCTAAAACCTTGTTAAGGCCATGCATAAATAAATATTTTTCTTGCCCTTGTACAGTACTCTCAACTATCAACCATCTCCTCTTCTCTTATTCAGCCTGCCTCAATCTAGTCTTTTGAGCTACAGCTGAACATGTCATTCTTGAATTCACCTCAAATATTATTTAACATCCTTGATATTCTTTAAAGTCTACCTAATCAGTCGGCCTATTATCGCATTAAGGTTAGATCTTTATCAAATACTTAATTACATCTAAGCCTCTTTCAGGGCTACCAGACATAAATAGCGACTATCTGAAGTTCGATACTATTCTAAGTAGAGACCAGAATATAGCTAGTCCTGTTAGTGATATTGATGGCAAGTTTATAATCGCCTCAACTAAGAAGAAACAGTTCCCTAATATAACGCTAATGTGGCATGCTTCAAATATCGACTGGCTATAGTTATGGAGGCTTTAGCTCCAAGAGCTAAAAGAAGGTCATGATAACAATAATCAAGACGATTATCACCATCATCTACAGCTTTGTGGTTATTTACTAGAAAACGTTATTAATTTAGCTTCAATACTTCTTCTTCTATGAAACAATGGATCAGGAGGTTTTACACAAGGAAACGTTAAGCTCGGCTACCACAGTGGCTTCCAATCGATCTTCAGCACCAAATCGGTTACGAGCTCCTATCGTCCACATGGATCGAAATCAGGATATGGCAGCAGCAACAAGAACCACAGGGCTTCTCAAGACGATCATTTAGAAAGACTTAACGATTCCCAACATGATCCAAATCGAGATTACGATGCCATGGTGGGAATGGGCAGCTAGCAAGGAGAGAATAAAGTTCGAGGAGTTCAAGTTCGCAGAGACTATAACATTAGTCGAGTTCCTCAGGAAAGACCTGGAGGTTCTTTCTTTGTAACAGGGAGGGTTTCATGGGGAATGGAATGTACAGTCGATATTTATAACGGTTCGGAAAGGCTTGCAATGTGTATATTATGTATTTCTTCGTTTAATGTCGACAAAAGAATTAAGAAGATTTTTAATAAGAATTTAAAATATTTCTGAAACTCATTCCAGGAAGACTTTATTATCACATGTAAATCGTTACATCTAAAATCCCAAGATCCCACCAAGGCGCGAGTCGTTAGCATTATCACACCTTGGTTTCAACAGGACTTTCTCCTGGGAAGCAGACTTAAGCCATACTCGATTTTCGAACGTAAAGACTATCAGACCGAACAGAATTGGCAATTCATGTGGATCTTGTTCAAATTCTCAATAGTTGAATCATCAAAAGTGGTCATCAGTAAGAAGAAGAAACATGCAATAGATTGGCATTAACTAGCTAGAAGGAACGTATCTTTTTCCTCACAAGTCTTCCGTAAGCTTGTCCATTTTGAATTAATCTAAGCACAAAGCGTCTCCTTCAGGAACGCGACCTGGCTTTCCATGCTCTTCTCAAAGTACTCGCCAGAGTATATTTGGAAATGCGAACAGTCCAGCAATGTCAGCTTCTTGGGCTCGAGCGCACGATTGTACGCACTCAAAGCCAGATCCGTCGGTCCTCCGTAGTCGTGTTTAGCGACGACCAGGAGTAACGGCATGGGAGAAATGCGGTCAATCAGGTGGGAACCGTTGTATGCTCGACCATATTCGACACTGCGGAAGGTGACATCGTTCGTCCAGAGATCTGGCACCTTGGCCGCATGTCCCGTATAGTAGTCGACCGCCTCATCCATCGTCAAGCACGCTGGCACCGCCGGGTCTTTGTCCGCAACGGATAGCCTGGCTGGAGGATGACCGGCAGCTCTGCCTATGCGGTCGCCTTGGAACAGCATACTCATCATCGCATGGTCCGAAGGCTTCATCAGACGTGCAAAGGCCGATGCCGCATCCGTGACGGGTACCTTGTAGAATTAGCTTTTACTTCAAAACTACCGCTTTAATTTACTTGCTAAGGGCGGGTTATTGTGGCATTTTGTGGTTTTTGAAGTCCTGAGAGAACAGGGTATAATGAGGCGCCATAGTTCTTACCTGGCTAATCACAGCCTTCACACGCTTGTCCGTGGCGGCCACCTGCAAGACCAAACCCCCTGCGAACGAGCTTCCCCAGATGCCGACCTTGTTCTCGTCAATTTCTTCCAAGGTTTGCACATAGGTAATGGCGTCTTGGAGATCGGACATTTGGAAAGCAGGGATGATTTCTTGACGCGGCTGACCTGGTGCCGTATCACTCGATCCCCAGGAACGGTGGTCATAGACCAAGGCAGCTATGGGAAGGTTGGCTACAAATCTCTCGCAGACATCATCGAGCCCGAAGTTCTTGAGGGCGGCGAATCCATTAATGAGGATGACACATGGCAGCTTGGATGCGGAGCTGGACGCTGGAGTGTACAGCCAACCGCGGAGAGTCACGCCGTCGTTGGACTTGAACTCGACGTCTTTGCGAGGCATAATGATTAGAATTGAAGGCTTTTGGCGATCTTGATCTGGATAAAGACAGTGTTTGGTTGTTGTTTTGCCAAAGGAGATGCTTCGTACTTGAATGTGTGAAGAAAAACTACCAGCCTTGTGTTGTTATATACCGGGAGCCGTGTTGGTCTTCTGTTGGTCACTTACGGTCCTCCAGTTTTGACTGGTGATACAGGTCCGGGGGTGAGTCCTATTGTGAGGGGGGGTTTCGAAACCTCATGAATCATCCATGTACCGTGCAGTAGCTGTGACCGTAAATGGTCAACTCTTGCAGCTGCAAGTTAATTAAAACGCGAAACAGGGGAAAGAGATATGTAAAGGCGAAAGACGAGCATCAGGATAGTGAGTGTCTAGAGTAACCCGATTCCATTTCCATTTCCTATCCCTAATTGATATATTTTCTTAAATGGACAGCTGCATGCAACCTTAAGTGCATTTCCCCAGCCCCTCCTTTCTGGCCCCCAATAATCTCACTCACCCACTCACTCATACCATACTCGGCATCTCTGGCGGTATTGATAGTCTCGGGTGTCAATGGGACGCTGACAACGGTTCCAGCTCGGCGATGCTTCCCCCAATCCCTCTTCATTCTGATGCTGGTATTTTGTTTGCCTTGGTCTTGGGGGCTAATTTTGAGATTCTTGAACATTTTCATACTCTAAAAACTCAAAGATGTCGAGCACCACCTCTCCTATGAGCGTAGCGTTGTCATTGTAAGCTAATATAAGGTTTCCTGGCCCTAGCTTAAGCTTTCTTCACTCATCCGCGCTGTGCTGACCACATCACTCACATCACAGATAGGCGGTTCACTATCGGGCTTGATGCAAGGTGTCGTGCTTCAGCGCTCAGGGCACAATGTTCACATCTTCGAGCGCTCGCCGACGATCCTCGAAGCCGCGGAGCAGATCTGAGCATTCGTCCCACGGTTCGAAAGTTCTTATCAAAATGAGATCGCCCCCGGAAGCCGTATTATATCGATGCGGGAGTGGTGAGTTTCCTGGATCGAGAGGGCAGAGAAACGAAACAATGAACAATGCCGCTGAAATTAACGAGCTGGGTGTCGCTCTACTACCGGCAGCGTGCGAACTTTGATGGATTGCAGAGCGATCATTATCCCGAGTCACTTAATGAGCATGATCATTTTCCAACAACCAGCAGTCAAGTCAAGTACGAGCAGGGGTGGACCGTGACCGATATAAAATCTGAAGGAGGGAAGGTGGTGATAGAGCACGAGTCGACGGCGGACGCAAAGGACAA
>Ga0247734_1000300_pt1 | contig 43992 bp, 31 predicted proteins | sample UWRJL103311B2_FD_180933 | JGI IMG/M metagenome (GOLD analysis project Ga0247734, IMG submission 180933) | Plant litter microbial communities from Arlington Agricultural Research Station in Wisconsin, United States - UWRJ-L103-311B-2 | ecosystem: Environmental > Terrestrial > Plant litter >...
AACCCACTGTTTGTTAACAGTTTTAGCATTGGCAGAGACAGTTTTGTAACTTAACGTATTCACTTGCTTGTATTTAATTTGTTAAACAATTATTTATTCCCCCTAAGATTTAGGGACTGCAAAGATAGATTAATATATGTAACTATCAAATAGTTAATGATCTTTTTTTTCATTATTCGTCCTCAGGCTCAAAAACAGATGGAAAATCAGCCCCAGGCTAAAAAGCAGCCCTGAACCGATCAGCAACAGTGATGACGCCGGAAAATACTGATAGTCAATCGCATCAAGCAAGGTGGAAACTGCGCTGTAAACTATATATAAAGCAAAAACCAGTACGCAGGCAGCCAGTAACCATTGAATAACACCCCAGCCGGGCTCCTCCCGTTCCAGCTTACGTAAGACCAGCCAGCTGTACACCACCACAACCAGCAGCCCCAGGATCACCGTGCTGCTGCCATTTTGAAGATAGGCCAGAAAATAACATACCGCAAAAATCAGGTTCACATAAGACATCGTTCTCAGCATAAACACCTGTACTCAAAAACCGCCCCAAATTCAATAAATTCACCAAACAGGGAAACTATTCTATCTGCATTTTGTTATTCCTTCAATAAAAGACAGGTATTATGACAAAAGAAACAAAAATTGTTGCAGGTATACTGGCAGGAGCTGCCCTAGGAGCCGCGGTAGCTTTAATCTTATCTTCTGATAAAAGCGATGACGTAAAAGACAAATTGACAGACTGGTTCTCCGACCTTTTGGATTCTTCAAAAGATAAGTTAGCCGATGTGGCTGATACTGTAAAAGATAAAATCTCAAAAGTAACGGCTTAAATTATAAGGGGTACCGAACCATCGGCACCCCTACAATACCCGCTTTTTCCGTTTTTATTTGTCTCATCCAAATGAAAACGCCTCTTATTCAAATACACCCCCGGTATGAAAATTACTTTTCATGGTGCCGCACGTGCCGTAACCGGCAGTAAACACCTCATTACACTAAAAAACAACACACAAATATTATTGGATTGCGGCATGTTCCAGGGAATGGGCGACGTCACTGAAAAGCTCAACAGCTATTTTGGCTTTGATGCCCCGGCAGTTACGTACATGATCCTTTCACATGCCCATATCGACCATTGTGGTCTTCTCCCTCGTCTGGTGGCAGAAGGTTTCACCGGCACCATTTACAGCACACCGGCAACCATGGACCTCGCCAGGATCCTGTTAATGGATTCAGCAAAAATACAGGAACAGGACGCAGAATACGCCAACAGGCACATTCGTGCAGGTGAAGAAATCGAGGAAGCACTATATACGGAAGAGGATGTGGTAAAAACACTCAGTCAGTTTAAAGTTGTAGACTACAATGAGGACTTTGAAATCAGTCCCAGCCTCAGCTTACGTTTCACAGATGCTGGCCACATTGTGGGCAGCGCCGCTGTTCACCTAAGCATCAAAGAAGAAGGCGAAACCTTCAGGCTTACTTTCAGTGGTGATGTGGGCAGGTATGGCGACCTGCTATTGAAAAGCCCACAAACCTTTCCGCAGGCCGATTACATCATTATGGAATCTACCTATGGCGATTCCCTGCACAAGGATCTGGAACCGATTGAGAACATGCTGCTGGATATCATTAACCATACCTGTACCATTAAAAAAGGTAAAGTAGTTATTCCGGCATTCAGCGTAGGCAGAACACAGGAACTATTATATGCCCTTAACGGACTTGAGCTCAAAAATAAACTGCCAGACGTTGCCTATTATGTAGACAGCCCACTTTCCATGCAGGCCACTGAAGTTTTAAAAAACCATCCTGAGGTTTACAACAACGGCGTTAAGGAAGTGATGAAAATTGACCACGACCCGTTTAGCTTTAAGGGACTTAAATTTATTGAAAGTGTGGCCGAATCAAAAGCCCTCAACAATGACCCACGCCCCTGCGTCATCATCTCTGCATCTGGCATGGCCGAAGGCGGACGGGTAAGGCACCACATCAGGAATACAGTGGGCAATAAAAAGAACACCATACTGATGGTCGGATATTGCGCCCCCGAATCATTGGCAGGCAAACTGCTGGCGGGCGATAAGTCGGTCTACCTTTTCAGGGAAAACCTTCCCGTTCATGCCGATATCCGTTCTGTCAGGTCAATGAGTGCCCATGGGGATTATGAAGACCTGCTTCAATTCCTCTCCTGTCAGGATCCTTCATTAGTGCAGCAACTCTTTTTAGTACACGGGGAATACGACGTGCAGCAGAAATTTGCACAGCGGTTAAAGAACCATGGTTTTAAACACGTGGCCATCCCAGAATATCACCAGGAATTTGATTATAACAGCACTCCCGTATGGACTTAATAGATGATTTCTTTGGCTATCCGATCCCCCAGTTTATTCAGAACCTTATCCTTGCATTCAGTGCGATAGCTATTGGCTCCATTCTGAAATTTATTATCCTGAAAGCATTTAAGTTTTTTTCCCGTTATTGGGCCTCATTCCAAATCCGGTCCATCATACGGCATCTCAACCACCCGGCAGGGATTTTTATCCCCTTGCTGCTGCTTAATATCTCACTTAGTTTTATGGTGATGGACAAAGGCCTCAGGGCACAATTAAGCCGCCTGCTGGAAATATCGCTTACCATAACCATTTCACTTATCCTCATCCGTATCATTAAGGTACTGGAAGATCATTTTTACCACAAGTACGACCTCAACAAAGAAGATAACCTCAAAGAAAGAAAAATACGGACACAGCTACAGTTTATCAGAAAATTTGTCGTCTCATTGATTGTCCTGGTTACCGTATCCATCGTCCTGCTTAGTTTTGAAAGTATGCGTAAAATCGGTACAGGACTGCTTACAGGTGTAGGTATAGGAGGTATTATCATCGGTTTTGCCGCCCAAAAATCGCTCGGTAACCTGCTGGCCGGTTTTCAGATTGCCTTCACCCAACCCATGCGTATTGACGATGTACTGATTGTTGAAGGCGAATGGGGACGTGTAGAGGAAATCACCCTAACCTACGTGGTAGTGAACATCTGGGACCAGCGCCGTCTCATACTGCCCATTACCTATTTTATTGAAAAACCTTTTCAAAACTGGACACGGGTATCAGCCCAGCTATTAGGCACGGTATTCCTTTATCTGGATTATACCATACCTGTTCCGCCCCTCAGGGAAGAACTCACGCGGCTGCTCACCGCACATCCGCTATGGGATAAACGCGTAAACGTTGTGCAGGTAACCGATAATAAAGAGGCTACCGTAGAGATCCGTTTTCTGATGAGCGCACGCAACTCCTCCCAGGCATTTGACCTCCGTTGTGATGTAAGGGAAAATATGATTGAGTTCATCAGGACCAATTATCCCGACAGTCTGCCAAAAACCAGGTTGGAATACAATGGCAAAAACGAACAAAGAAACGACATTCCCTTTATACCCTAAAAAATATTTTAGGTACCTTTATGCCTATGGATGTTTTTGGAAATGCTTTACAGGATCAGTTTAACACAGGTAGCGCAGAGATTCTCTGGCTGCACAATTCCTATGACGAACCCGAGGAAATGCCCGTAGATATCTTTTTCCGTACGGAAGATGAAATGCCCGATATTGAACTGGAAGCACTTGATATGTGCGAAGGCAGGGTACTTGACGTAGGCGGCGGCGCAGGCAGTCACGCAATGATTTTACAGGAACGGGGATATGAGGTTGTTGCCCTTGATATTTCGCCCATTGCGGTTGATATTATGAAAAAACGCGGACTCAGTAATGTGGTGGAGCACGATATTTTCAATTACTCCGGAGAGAAGTTTGACACCCTGCTCTTCCTGATGAACGGAATAGGGCTAACGGGAACTATTGATGGCTTTAAAAACTTTCTCCATCAGGCAAAAGCATTTTTAAATGAAGGCGGGCAGCTGCTGTTTGACAGCTCCGATATCACTTACCTTTATGAGGGCGTCGAAATGCCAACAGATAAATACTACGGTGAGGTTGCCTATCAGTATGAATATAAAGGAGAAAAAGGGGAATGGTTCAACTGGCTGTACATAGATCCGCAGCTGCTCAAAAAAATTGCAAGAGAGTCCGGATGGGTGTGCCACCTATTGTTCGACGATGGTCAGGACCAGTACCTCGCAGAAATGAGGTTAGCTGATCCTGAATAATCTATTTACTTTTCTCTTCCCATATACCGGCAAGATTGATAATTGTCTGTACCGCTTTTTCCATATCCTGCACAGAGGCCCACTCCTGCTTACCGTGGAAAGCATGTTCACCTGCAAATATGTTCGGACAGGGCAAACCCATAAATGAGAGTCGTGAACCATCCGTGCCGCCTCTTATACTTTGGCGTTTCGCCTCTATACCAGCGCGTTCTATTGCCATGACGCCATAGGCCAGTACTTCAGGATGCTGGTCCAGCACTTTTTTCATATTCCGGTATTGCGCCTTAATTTCAAGTTTATAGGTAGAGGCAGGATAGTGCTGCATCACCTTTTTTACCAGATCATCCAGTGTCTGCCCATGCGATGCCAATAGCTCATCATCAAAATCGCGGATAATAAAATGTGCCTCCGCCTGTTCCACGTTCCCCTGTACAGATACAGGATGTAGAAATCCTTCCTTTTGCTCCGTAGCCTCAGGTGTTAACCTGTCTTTTGGTAAAGCTGCTAAAATATCCCCCAGGATTTTGATCGCGCTTTCCATTTTACCTTTGGCAAAGCCGGGATGTGAACTTACGCCATTGATAGTGAGTACAGCGCCGTCAGCAGAAAAGGTTTCATCTTCAATAGAACCACAGGTTTCACCATCCACAGTATAGGCAAAATCTGCAGCCAGTCTTTTCAGGTCGGCATGATCAACGCCCCGCCCAATTTCTTCATCAGGTGTAAACAGGATTTTAATTTCTCCATGTTTATATTCCGGATGTTGAACCATGAATGCCGCCGCTTCCATGATTTCTGCCAGTCCAGCCTTATTGTCGGCACCCAGCAAGGTAGTCCCGCTTGCCGTAATGATATCATTACCAATCTGGTCTTTAAGGTCCGGGTGTTCATTCATCCTTAAAACCACCGTATCATCATCAGGCAATACCAGATCCTGCCCCTGATAATTTCCATGAATGATGGGCTTCACCCCTTCGCCGCTGCAATCCGGTGATGTATCCATATGCGAACAAAAGCAAATGACAGGAACATTTTTTGTAGCGTTTGAGGGTATAGTGGCATAAACATATCCATATTCATCCAGCTCTGCGTCAGCAATACCAATTTCCAGCAACTGCTCAACCAACAGCCTGCCAAGGTTTTTCTGCTTTTCCGTAGAAGGTACAGTAGTTGATAAAGGGTCAGACTGGGTATCTATTTTTACGTATGCAACAAATCTATTTTGTAAAGATTCATTGCTGTTATCATATTTTAGCATATTTTTAAAAAGTAAAGTTAACCATAGTTTATACGATACGTTAACGAAAAATAACATTTATACCTAACTGATGAGGCATTTTTTCTTTTTTTTTATCCTGTTTACTACCATGAGTACTTTTGCACAGCAAACGCCATATGAATTGGGCAATAAGAACCAAACAGCCACGTACGACGAGGCAATCAGCTTTTACAAAAAACTGGCGGCTTCTTCATCCCAGACTAAACTGTTCTCTTACGGCAACACCGATTTTGGAAAACCACTGCACTTGCTTGTGTTATCAAAAGATAAAATATTCGACCCGGCACAGATCAGAAAAAGCAACAAAAGGATATTACTGATCAACAATGGTATTCATCCTGGTGAACCCGAAGGTATAGATGCCTCAATGATATTTGCAAGGGATTTGTTAAAAGATAACAAGCTGCCAAACGATGTGGTCATCTGTATCATTCCTGTATATAATATTGACGGCTCCTTTAACCGCAGCAGCACCTCCCGTGCCAACCAGAACGGGCCAGAAGCATACGGATTTCGCGGCAACAGCAAAAACTACGACCTCAACCGCGATTTCATCAAAACGGACTCAAAAAATTCTGCCACCTTTCAGCAGATCTTTACATTGTGGCAGCCAGAGATCTTTGTTGATACACATACCAGCAATGGAGCCGATTACCAATATACCATGACGCTGATTCCTACACAAAAAGATAAGCTGAACCCCATCCTGGCAGATTATTTAACAGGAACAATGGTGCCTTCATTGTATTCCGGAATGAATAAAAAGGGCTTTGAACTCATCCCTTATATCAACTCCGTTGAGGAAACCCCCGAAGCAGGTATTACCGGTTTTCTGGAATCACCAAGATATTCGACGGGTTATGCTGCCCTCCACAATGTTATCGGATTTATGCCTGAAACACACATGCTCAAAGCATATGACAAAAGGGTGGAATCTACCTTGCTGCTGCTTAAAACTTATGTTGAAATTGTAGAAAGGGATGCCCGTATCATCGGAGAGAACAAGCAAAAGGCAGATAAAGCCATCGCCCTGCAAAAACAGTTCCCGCTAAGCTGGAAGTTGAACGAATCCGTCTACGATTCCATCAGCTTTAAAGGTTTTGCTGCCAGATACAAACCCAGTGCGGTAAGTGGTGCCGACAGGTTGTATTACGACAGAAATCAGCCCTATACTAAAACGATCAAGTACTGGAATAAATTCGAACCCCAGGTTACAATAGATAAACCCTTGGCTTATGTGATCCCGCAGGCATGGGACAGGGTAATCGCGTTATTAAAGTTAAACGGCGTAAAAGTACAGCAGCTTACTGCCGATGCCGATATTAAAGTTGACAGCTATTATATCAGCGACTACAAAACTGCCACCCGGCCATTTGAAGGGCACTACCTGCACAACAACGTTTTGCTGCGCACAGAACAGCAGCAACGCAAATTCTATACCGGCGACTATATCGTATATACCGATCAGCCCCAAAACAGGTACATCATAGAGACACTGGAGCCGCAGGCCACAGATTCATTCTTTACCTGGAACTTTTTCGATTCTATTCTCGATCAGAAAGAACATTATTCAGCTTATGTGTTTGAAGATACCGCTGCAGAATTGCTTAAGAATACCAAGGGCCTCACCGAAAAGCTAAACCAGGAAAAAACAAAAAACCCGGCTTTTGCCAAAGATCCGCGTGCACAACTTGAGTTTGTATACAAAAACTCAAATTATTATGAAAATACGCATTTACGCTATCCAATTGCTAGATTGCAGACCTCTGCACAACTCAGTCTAAAATAATATGATCGAATATCTTCAAAATACACCCGTTGCGTCTATCATTTTCATCTTTACCCTGGTGACCAGTATTTATGCATTTAATGACCCTGGCCTGTACGGTAAATTTATGCTGCATCCTTATAGTGTATACCGCAGGCAGAATGTCTACACCCTGATTACCAGCGGACTTATCCATGGAAGCTGGATGCACCTCATCTTCAACATGTTTACCTTTTATGCTTTCGCCTTTACACTTGAATCTACCATTGGCAGTGTGCGGTTCGGGCTGGTGTATTTTATAGGGCTTATTCTCAGTGATATCCCCTCGGTTATCAAACACAAGGAAGATTTTCATTACCATAGCCTTGGTGCCTCAGGGGCCATTTCAGCGGTACTTTTCAGTTATATCTTATTTTTCCCGTTAAATACGCTCATTATTTTCCCGCTGCCAATTCCAATCTGGGCAGCATTATTTGGCGTGCTCTACCTCGTGTACAGCTATTACATGTCAAAAAGTTCGAGGGATAATATCAACCACGATGCGCATTTATTTGGCGCCATTACCGGTATAATCGTGACTATCATTCTGGTACCCGGCATCGTCCCGCATTTTATTTCTGTCATCACCGGGCAACGCTAAACTGTAGCGCCATTGTATAGTGTCAACAGGCATCGTGTTAACCTGCGGCGGGTAAAGAAGGGGGATTGAAATAACTGGTTGGTGCATTCGGGTCTTTTCTGATTTCCATCAGCAGGTTACCCCAGGGTTTCCAAAAGTTCTCGAGTACCTGCGCATAAATTTTATGCTGCCATACATCAAATAACGGCTTATTGGTAGTTCCCCGCAAAGGCATGGCATCAATATAGATGGATCCTTCCACAGGCATAATCGTATATTCCGGCAGGCGGTTAAACAGGTAGGCGGAATAAAAGAACCTGGCACAGAGTTCTTCATACTGCTGTTCAGTCACCGGATTTGTTCCAATCTGGTCCAGTATTTCCTGATGGTACCTTTTATTGGTACCGTTATCCTGCAGGCAGGCAATGATTCCAAAATCTTTCAGTTTCAACGAAAAAGTAAGCGTATTGATCTCGTCCCGGAAACTAAAAGATGCATTTGTGTCTTCCAGCGGAACAACTACAAAAGACCATGGGGTAAAATCTTCGAACTCTACGTTCAGGTAAATCCCCTGTATCATGGTCTGCAGGTTCCCAAATTTATGCATCAGTCCCTGCGACATATTTAAACCGTCACTGCTCAATTGCTGTAACCCAACCGCAGCATTCATCTCAATATATATCAGGCTGTAGATGATCTTACCAACCCATTTAAACAAATCGGCTTCATCCAGTTTTGATACACCAGCGTAGCCCTGTGCAAACGCAGCCGCAATCTTTTCTTCCAGCGGGCCAATAAAATGCGTAAGCACTTCCGCATTTACAGGCACTTTCAACTCATTATAAGACCGGATACTTTCGTCCAGTAGTTTAATCTGCTCGTCGCCACTAAAATTTGCCACTTCAAGCAGCCATGCAGGCAACACGCCAGTCTGCACAATAGGTGTATTAAACGTATTTCCACTCAGAAAGCAAGTCTCGTACTTGAAATCAAAGTTTTTGAACGGCTGATAAATTGAACTGGTCATATAGCGCACAATATTAGGGATATTATTTTTAAAGCGCGTAAAAGCCACCTGCCAGGACTGGTTTTTGTCACTTTGATGACTTTAATATTTCAGTTAGTGGTATATGTCCGGGCTATCATTTAACTTTGGTTAAAAAGGCCCCATACTATGCAAGCAGTCTATACCGCATTTAACCTCGAGCTCAAACACCCTTTTGCCATTTCCCGTTTCTCACGCACAAGCACCCCGCTGCTGCTCTTAAAACTAACTTACGAAAATATAGAAGGATATGGAGAAGCATCTATGGTGCCATATCTGGGTGAAAGTTATGCTTCTGCAGAGGCTTTTTTGAACAAGGTCGACTGGCAGCGTTTTACTTTCCCTTTCAATTTTCAGGAAATTATCAATTACCTTGATAGCATCGAAAGTGGCAACCCGGCCATCAAAGCCGCGATAGAGATTGCCCTGAATGACATCAACGGGAAGATTTTGAATAAACCCTGTTATCAGATCTATGGTGCAGACCCGGCAAAAATGCCCATTACCTCTTATACCATTGGAATTGATCAGCCGCAGGTGCTGAAAGAGAAAGTTGCCGATGCCGTTGGATTCAAAGTACTTAAAATTAAGTTGGGCTCAGATAATGACAAAGAGCTGATACAGACCATCAGGAGCGTGAGCGACCTACCTTTATATGTGGATGCCAACCAGGGCTGGACAGACAGAAGAAAAGCAATTGAACTGGTGTATTGGTTGCACGACCAGGGCGTATTGCTGATCGAGCAGCCAATGGATAAAAAAGACCTTGAGGGGAATGCATGGCTCACGGCAAGAAGCCCTATTCCTATACTTGCAGATGAAGCTGCGCAGCGTTTGGCAGATATCGATGGCCTTCGTGGCGCGTACCATGGCATCAATGTTAAACTCATGAAGAGCGGGGGCATGTACGAAGCACATCAGATGATCATGAAAGCAAAATCTTACGGAATGAAAGTACTGATCGGCTGTATGAGTGAGACCTCTGTAGGTACCCAGGCGGGCATTGCTTTGGCGCCATTGTGCGACTGGGCAGATCTCGACGGTCCATATTTAACTAAAAACAATCCCTTTGAAACGCCAAAACTGGAAAATGGCAGGTATGTACCGGAAGACCTTCCTGGCCTGGGCCTGAAAGGTCTTCCGGTTAATTTGTTTCGTCCTTAGCGGCCGCTTTCATGCTGTTCTCTTTTTCTTTGATCACAGCCTTTACCTCGCCGATCATTTTCATCTTCAGGTAAAGGAAAAACAGGGCGGTGCCAATAAAAAGCGCCGCCACCGGGTAATTGTGTGTTTGCAGTGCCCATTTCAGGCCTATCACCGAAACCACAATTCCCAGTATATAAAACGTATTTACTAAAATCTTACTCTTCATCTTAATAAACAGGCATACTTGGATCAAATTCTGCACGCCAGGCCAGTATTCCGCCTTTGAGGTTATATACATTGCTGAATCCGCGTTGTTCAAGCTGCATTACTGCTGCCGCACTGCGCTGACCGCTTCTGCATTGCATAATTACAGGCTTATCTGTAGCAATCTTATCAATTTCTATCAGTAATCCTCCCAGCGGTATATTTTCTCCTTCCAGGTTCGAGGTTTCGTATTCGAACGTTTCCCTTACATCAATCAGCTGAAAATCTTCATTGTTATCTATTTTCGCTTTCAGTTCCTGTACTGTAACTTCTTTCATATTGTAGGTTTTAAATGGATGCTTACCATCCATATGAAGTATCAAATATAAAGTTTATCGCTAACTTTAATGCCAAGCACAGGTCAAATTTATCGCAGCATGCCTTTAGCCTGTAACAACTGGCCATCCCGGTAGTTTAACAGTATTCTTTCTTAACTTTGTATAATATGGACGCGCTTACAAGATTTTTCTGGTTCTGTTCCGGAGTACATCAGGCTACCCTTCAAAAACACCCTACCGAACATAATAAATATGTAGGTATTGGTGCTACGATCTTTTTCACGGGCTTTTTTGCTGCTTTATCTGGCGGTTATGCGATGTATTTCGTTTTTAAAGGTGATACCGCTGCAGTTTTCTTTGCCATCTTTTTTGGCTTGTTGTGGGGACTGGCTATTTTCAACATGGACCGTTATATTGTATCCAGCATCAATAAAAACTCATCTTCAGTCAAACAGATCGCACAGGCAACCCCACGTATCCTTTTGGCTGTAATGATCGGCATAGTCATCTCCCGCCCGCTGGAACTCAAAATATTTGATAAAGAAATCAGGGAACGTCTCAAGGTAAGCTACCTCAACAACCAACGCTCTAAAATTGATACGCTCAACAAGGCCTTTACCAATAAATATACTATAGAACTCAACAAGCTGAATGAATCCAAAGCGCAGCGGGACTCGCTGGCCAGTGGTATAAAGGCCGACAGGCAAAAACTCAATTTTGAAGTATTTGGTACCAAGACAGAAGAGACTTCCGGGGTAATGGGTTATGGCCCTTACGCCAAAAGAAAGGAAGAAGAACTGAAACAGCGGCAGCAGGACCTCGATTCGCTCAATGCCAGTGTGCGCAAAATTGAGAATTTTGTAGACGGACGGAAGCAGTTTGACGGACTCCTGTCTGAAAGGCTGTACACTGGAAAACAGCTGGATAGCCTCACTAGTATCGCAGGTTTTGCAGATCGAAACTGGGCACTTGGGCAGCTCAGCTTCAATACTGACGGCACACGTGACACCACTACGGCCATGGCCGTTACATTTATTGGCTTGCTGTTTGTATTTTTTGAATGCCTCCCTGTATTTGTCAAACTGATGAGTTCGCGCGGGCCGTACGACCGCTCGGTAGAAAACCTAGAGGATAGCCAGATCCATACTTCTGAAAAAGACCGCGATTATGAGGTTACAGTAACCGATGGCGTACATGATACCAGGGTGTCCACGCAGATTCAGAAACAGAAGAACGCGTTAACAAATTACAAGACGGCATCAGTTACTGAAGAAAACTACCTGAAAGACTAATTATAAACCTATCTGAAAGACTATTCACCTATATTAAAGACTAAATTACACCTATAAATAAATACCTGATGAGACACCTTTATTACCTATTAGTACTGCTCCTGATAGCCGGCAACGCCTCCGCGCAGAATATTGATAAGATAATCACCAAACCATACGTAGATCACCTGATCAAAACACTCAGCAGCGACGAGATGCAGGGAAGGGCAACCTTTAGCCCCGGTATTGATAAAGCAGCCACCTTTATTGAGGGAGAATTCAAAAAAATCGGATTAAAACCTCTTACCGGCGCTTCCGGTTACAGGCAAACCTTTTACAAATATCAACTCAGCCCGCTTAACAACCAGGTAGCTGTAGACGGTAAAACCATTGCCCCGGAAAATACGCTCGTGCTGTCAAACACTGCAGAAAAGGTAAATTTTAACCAGGCCAACAGTGATGGATGGATCAAACTCGATGCAGGCAAACCCTTCAAGGCACAGTTAAGGGCTATATTGAACAGCAAGAAACGCCAGCTGGTCTTGGTAGATCCAAAGTTTGCTGCCGATTTTAACCTGATGAAAGGGTATTTTGCCAAAGGTGCAGCGATGGATGAAAAAGAGATGAACCAGGCAAACTCGCCCGCCTCCATACTGGTACTTACAGCAGATACCGCCATCAAAACATTTGACGTAGCCTTACAATACGGCCTTAAAAAGTTACCCCTGTTTAACGTTGCAGGCATGATCCCTGGCAAATCAAAAGCAAAAGAACTCGTTGTTTTCTCTGGTCACTACGACCACCTGGGCTTCCTTCCTGCCGTAGGGCAGGACAGTATTGCCAACGGTGCAGATGATGATGCTTCCGGAACCACAGCCATGATTGCCCTCGCAAAATATTACAGAAGCCTCAACAACAATGAAAGGACACTCATTTTTGTTGCTTTTACGGCAGAAGAGATTGGCGGATATGGTGCCAGGTATTTTTCACAGCAGCTCAATCCTGATGAAGTTACTGCCATGTTTAACATCGAGATGATCGGAAAGGCAAGTAAGTTTGGTAAGAATACCGCGTTTATCACAGGTTATGAAAAATCCGATTTCGGCAAGATCCTTCAAAAGAACCTTGCAGGTACGGCCTTTACTTTCCATCCTGATCCTTACACGGAGCAGAACTTGTTTTACCGCAGCGATAACGCCACACTTGCCGCACTAGGGGTACCGGCGCATACCATCAGCACTGATCAGATTGATATCGATAAATTGTACCACAGTGTGAAAGATGAGTACAGCTCACTGGATACAGAAAATATCCTGTCGGTTATCCGGGCACTGGCTTTGAGTGCACGCACTATTGTTAAAGGGACGGACACACCTGTACGGATTCCGAAACTGGCCAATTAAAACAAAAGCCTATAACGGCAGTTCCATTACATAATCATTCATAAAAAAACCGTTGCCAATTTCAATGTCAACGGTTTCTTTGATGATAAATCCCGCTTTTTCATAAAAATCTTTAGCCTTATTGTGGCGGTTTACATTTAAAACCAGTCCCTTTGCACCAATTGCAATCGCTTTATCGCGCACCTCATTGATCAGGAATTTACCTACACCCTTACCATGGGCCTCTGGCAGCACATATAGTTTATGTAGTTTAACTACCCGGTGCTCCAGTTCATAGCTGGAATACGAAGCAAAAGCGATGTCTTTACTGCCATCTTCAGCAATTAAAAATACATGCCCTTCCATCAGCTGTTTCCTCAATGCAGCAATCGAATAAAATTGCTCCAGCATATAATCTATCTGTTCCTGACCTAAAAGCGCGAGATAAGTCGGCCCGTAGGTTGCTGTGCCTATAGCCTGTATTACAGGCAAATCGGCTTCCTTTGCTTTCCGTAAACTGATCATAACTTCTCTGTTAGAAAGATAAACTCAGTAGTCGTAAAAGAAAACTCAACAAAGCCATCTTTTACTACTTCAAAAACCCGTTCGTCCTTTTGCATCAGGTTGTTTGCTTCAAAATAGGATACCACGTCAATTAAAAAAATACTACCGGCAGGTTTCCATACGCTGAAGCCCGTTTTTACAGCGTAAGATTTCTCCGTGGAGTTGAAAAGCACAATATTGATCCTGGACAGATAAAAAGCCAGATCGGCCAGTTTTTTATCTTCATCAATAACGTTTACCGCTGGGTATTTTTCTGAAATCAGGTAATTCATCACCGTATTGTATTCATCACCAGGGCCAATGATCGACCTTGTATTTTCCTGCGGGGCAATCCCTTCCACCGGGTTCAGGATCACGTCCACCTTCAGCCCAAGGCTCAATACTTTCTCGTATATGGCACCGTTTACAATCAGCGTAGGGCTCCATTCCAGGATCTGGCCCAGGTATTCTTCATCAAAATTACCCAGGTCATGAAGATATAAAGCGGGCTCCTGTTTTTCTTTTACAATATGATGCGACGACATCCTGCTAAGGTATTAATGATTAACGAAAAGCTGTACGATTATTTTTTAATCATACTAAGGATGGGCTGTTTGAGGCTCTGCAGCGTGGTCTGCCCAGTATTCAGCAGTTCCAGTACCACAATTTCATTGTCCCCTTTTTTCAGCCATTCTGCCGGCAGGTACAGCGTTTGCTGAGGACCGATCCCCCAGTAACGGCCAAGGTTATGTCCGTTTACCCATACCACACCCTTTCCCCATTTGCTCATATCCAGATAAGTGTCACCCAATTGATCCAGTTTAAAATTTGCCTTTTTGACCACAGGAGAACCATCCTCCTGATATTTGGTCTTGAACGGAATCGAGGCTACACTGCTAAACGGCAGTCCGTACATCTGCCAGTTCTTCAACTCCTCTCCCGCAAAAAGGGCCCTCTCAGTAATCCCTTTTTTATTCTCCAGCAGGTACTTACCAAAATTGATCCTGCCCAGGTTCTCCACTAAAATGTCCAGTTGTACTTTTCCAGCAGGCAAAATGACCGTCAGGCTGTCCTGTCCCAATCTCCTGTCGAGGCTGCCCGCAGGCTTACCATTCAGCATTACTATTGCGTAATCCCTTAACGCCTGCAGTTTCAGCGTGCCCGTTTTGCCACCTGTAAGTTCTGTACGGTACCATACAAAGCCATAATCCTGGTTCAGTGCTTCAAAGGTTAGCGGATTGGGATTTTTAATTCCCGCAGGTAATATATCCTTTACCCTCACTGCAGATTTAAATACAATCGACGGAATGGCAATCACTGGTTTAGCCGCAGGTACGGATGGCAGTACCTGGCCCTGTGGAAGGTGTTTTTGTATCACCGTTCTAAACTGCATAAATTTATCTGTGGCATTTCCCGCCTCATCCAATGGTGCATCATAGTCGTAACTACTGATCTGCGGCTCATACGGAGAGGTATCCTTATAGTTCGCCCCGTTCATAAATCCCCTGGTAGTACCGCCATGGAACATATACATATTGATAGAAATACCCGCCTGCAGTACCGAATCCAGTTTCCCTGTATATTTGGCTGCCGGTACAGTATGGTGCGGTGCGCCCCACCAGTCGAACCAGGCCGGGTACCATTCAGCAATAAAAAAGGGTCCTTTACCTTTATTCAATCCCCTTACCAGCGATTTTACTTTTTGCGGATTGTCCAATCCATTTACTGCTGGCATTAACCCTTCAAGCAAACCGTTGGCAACATCCGCAGCCGGATCACAGGTGTACAGCAATCCATCAAAACCCGCTTCTTTAAACAGGCGTTCGTTGATGGCCAGGTATTCCTTATCGTTACCATAAGACCCATATTCATTTTCCACCTGCACCATCAGTACGTTTCCGCCATGGTTAACCTGCAGTGGTGCAAGCTGTTTGCCTACTTCCTTAATGTAAGATTCATACTCTTTCAGGTACTGGCTTTCTTTGCTACGCACTACCAAACCTTCTTCATTCTGCAGCCAGTAAGGGTAACCGCCAAATTCCCATTCTGCACATACATATGGGCTTGGTCGCAAAATTACCCAAAGGCCCTCTTCACGGGCGATCTTTACAAATTCCGCTACATCGTTATTTCCACTGAAATCAAATTTACCCTTTTGCGGCTCGTGTAAATTCCAGAATACATAGGTCCCGATGGTGTTCAGCCCCATGGCTTTCGCCATTTTCATCCGCTGCCTCCAGGCTTCCCTTGGCACACGGGGATAATGCATTTCACCAGAAATAATCACAAAGGGCTTACCGTCCAGCAAAAATGTAGAATCACTTAAGGCAAAGGTATGTTCAGCTTTCTGCGCAAAACCCTGGTTAAGGACAAAACATATCATCCCTGATAACAGATACAACTTCAATTTCATAACTTATTTTTTTTGCGTCTTTTTCTTCATTTCATCATAATAACCTTTCATCACATAAAAGGCTTTCTTTTTATTCCCCTTATCATCATAAAAACCTTTACGGTTCCAGCCTTCCTGATAAAAAGGATTGTTACGTCTTGGTGAACGGAAATCGGCTAATACCCAAGGAGAAATGCCCACAAACTTTGCAGGCATACGTTTCAGCATGGCCACCTGTTCTTTGAAATACCATTCCTGGAACTCTTCACTAAAACGGGTGAGTGAGTCGGCATGAAATCCTCCTTTGGCATCACCCCCGGTTTCACTGATAAAAAGCGGCTTATGATAAGGAGTGTCCCAATTGGTAGTTCTGCATTTATCGGGCAAACCACCATACCAGCCCAAATATTCATTAAAAGCCACCAGGTCAACAAATTCGCCCAGCGGATCATCCACTATATTTTTATCATTCAGCGCATTATAGTTAACCTCCAGTGCTGCAGAAACCATTCTCGTGTTATCCAGTTCCCTGGCCCTGGTTAGCAGGCTGTGCATGAAATTGGTACGTACAGGGCTTATGGGTGTTTCGTTACCAACCGACCAGATAATAATACTGGCCCTGTTATGGTCGCGCACAATCATCTCTTCCAATTGCGCTTTTGCTTTTCCCAGCACTTCCTCACTGGTAAAATCTATAGTCCAGTACACTGGTATCTCCGACCAAACCAGCATTCCAAGTGAGTCTGCAAGCCGCGTGATCTTTTCATCATGCGGATAATGTGCCAGTCTAACCATGTTACAGCCCAGTTCAAAGCTCTGATGCAGCAGCTGTACTGCATCTCGCTCACTGTAGGCGCGTCTGATTTCCTGTGGGATTTCACCATGGATGCTGATACCGCGTAAAAACAACGGTTTACCGTTAAGCAAAACCTGTATACCATGTGCTTCGATGGACCTGAAACCAATTTTATCTTGCGTACGATCACTTTGCGTGCTTACAATCACAGTGTACAGCTTAGGGCTTTCGGGCGACCATAACTGTACCTTCGGCAATTTGAATTTAAGTGCCGTAGTCTGTCCCGATGCTGGCACTGACATTTTAAAATTCAGTTCCGGTATCTCTACTGTAACAGTCTCTCCCGATGCAGGCGCCTGGTTCAGTTTTACCCAACCTTCAACCTCAGGTGTCTTGTCCGGTGCCTTGCCGGTACTGTTTTTTTTCAGCTGAACCACAAAATCCTGTATAAAGGTGCCCGGTGTTTCTATCAGTTTTACTTCTCTCGTAATGCCCCCATAGTTCCACCAGTCGGTATTTAGGGTAGGTACTTCATCAGCATGGCGTTTATTGTCGACCTTCACCACCAGGAAATTCCCTTTTTCTCTCAAAAGAGAAACGGGCACTTCAAAATTGAAGGGTGTAAAGCCCCCTTTGTGCATACCAAGCTTTTTACCGTTTAAGTAAACATCCGCCCGATAATTCACCGCCCCAAAATACAGGTGGTATTTGCTTCCAGCAGCCGCCTTTTCCATATCAAAAGACTTCTTATACCAGATCGTTCCTTCATAAAATGTAAACTCCGGCTGCTGATGGTTCCAGTCGCCCGGCACTTCCAAACTATATTTTTCAATATAACCGTGTTCTTTTTTTTCTGTTTTATTAACCTGTACGTCTGTATTCCAATACGCATCTGGATTATCTTCTTTCAGTTCCTTGTACCTGTAATCATAGAAACCTGTTTCGTAAGGATCTACAATATATTGCCACTTTCCGTTCAAGCTAAGCGATTTCCTGGCACCGGTATTACTAATCAGGTTGTTTTGTGCGAACAGGCCCGTGCAGCATAGCAATGCTAGCAACACCAATGTGATCTTTTGCATCTTCATCTTATTTAAAGGAATTTATAGTCTCATACCTTTTCATTGCTTCCACATAGTAATAATCTGCATAGGTAAGTGGTACATCTACTTCCGAATGCTGTGGAAGGTGGCCAACACTGTGTTGCAGCAAAAAGCCTCCGTTTGTTCCTGGCAACGACTGGTAAGGAGCAGCAGACAGGCTCTGCAGCATCTTTTCTGCAGCCTTGAAATACATATTGGCTTGTTTATTACCTGCATAATGGGCAAGTTCAAATAACGCTGAAGACATTACTGCCCCAGCAGAGGCGTCACGCAAAGCATCAGGGATATCAGGTGCATTAAAATCCCAGTAAGGAATCTTATCCTTTGGCAAATTGGGATGCTTCAGGATAAAAGAAGCTATGTGATTTGCCTGATCAAGATACCGCTGATCACGTGTTTCCCTGTACATCACCGTATAACCATACAAACCCCAGGCCTGTCCCCTGGCCCAGGCAGATTCATCTGCATACCCTTGTGCAGTCTGTTTCTTTTGCACCGCACCGGTTTCAGGATTATAATTAATTACGTGATAAGAGCTGTAATCTGGTCTAAAGTGATTTTTCATTGTTGTATTCGCATGGGTTACCGCAATTTTATAATAGCTGGAATCCCCTGTTGTACGAGTTGCCCAGAACAGCAACTCCAGGTTCATCATATTATCTATAATCACCAGGAATTCTTTCTTTTTACTGTCCCAGGATTTTATACAGCCAATTTTAGGATCAAAGCGTGTTGACAATGATTTAGCGCTGTTTAGCAAAACTGCCTTATATTCTGGTTTAGGATCATTCATCAGCGCATTTCCAAAACTGCAGTACATCATAAAGCCCAGGTCGTGCGTAGTGGTGTTGTATTGTTCTTTTACCAGGTGCCCCAAAATCCTGTTCGTTTCTGTCAGCAATACCGGATCTTTGGTTTTGGCATATAATTCAAGGAGTGTACCAGGGTAAAAACCACTGCACCACCAGCCAGAATCGCTGGTCACCAGCTTACCAGTTTTCACATCAAACGTTTTAGGAAAACGATCACCTTCAAGTAGGCTCATCATTACCTTGTATTGTGCCATCCCCGATAGGTAATTGGCATTGATAGTTTTTAATAACTGGGCATTCGTTTTGAAGGTCTGGGCATTGCCGGAAATACTCCATATCGTCAGCAGTGTGAGAGTCAGTAATTTGAATTTGTACAGGTTCTGTTTCATATATTATATTTGGTTTGCTCGTATAATGGTTATATCGTGTAAAGGTTAGCCTGCATTAATGGTCTATACTATGATCAATAGGAATCGGTGTTCCATTCCAGATCTTTCGTTGTGTCCATGGTTCATCAGGGCCGGTCCAGAAATCATCAGCAGATTTCAGCCCTAATATCAGAAATCCCTGTGAACATAAATAGAGGCTTCCGGTAGAAATGTATGTTTCACCTATAGAGGGCTGATGGCCATAAAAACCGATTTGCAACCAACCCTGCTTGTTAAAAGTACCCGGGGCTTCCAGCTGTTTTTTTATCACCGTATATAACGCAGTGCGCACCTGGCGGGGACGGATTTCTTTTGGAAGCAGCTTAAGCAGAGCAATCTGCGAAAGGGATTGAAAAGCCCCGAAGCGGTAGGCAAGTGAACGCCCGATTGGGGGGTAGGTGCCTTCAGGTGAAATTAGCCTTTCCTGTATTGCAGCATATCTCACCGCACGCCGAAGTACTTCATCATATACCACTTTCTCGTTGCCGGTAGTTTGAAGGATTTCTATCAGCATAGGCTGGATCACAAAACTGTTGTAGTAATCCCAGTGAAAATTTTCACCATCACCATATATACCATCTCCTTTATACCATTGCATATGTTGTTTTACCGCATAATCTATACGCATCTGGTCGCATGAACCATCAAATTTCAATAAGGCCGCTTCAACCATTGCGCTAAATAATAACCAGTTACTTGTATAGGGCCGGATGGTTCTAGAAGATTTCAGTTCCCTGATTACATTGGCTTTGGTAGCCTGGTCAAGCTGCCCCCAAAGTTGTACCGGCGCACGCAACAGGGCCTGCGACAAAAATGCAGCATCTACCAGTGGCTGCCCTCCCTTGTTAAAGTTCATATAGTCTGCAGCAGCTGGATCAGTGGCATTATGGATGCCTTTTAATGCCAGGCCCAGATATTTTTTGCGCAATTTACCTTCGGCAGAGTCGTCAGGCGGCAGTTCAAGCCAAGGGGCCATGCCGGATAACAAACGCCCAAAGGCCTCCAAATAAGTCACCTGTTTTCTGCCCTCAAGAGCGCCCTCAGCACATTCTACCGGCATGTTTTTTTTCAATTCATTCCTGCTGAGTGAAACCAATACAGGGTCTGCAATTTTGCACATTGATTTAACAAGCCATGCCCGTTCTGTCTGGCCCGCCAGGCTGCTATCGGCTACAGATGTAGCAGAAGCACTAAGTCCAGTAGCCATAAAAGCTAACAAGAAGAAAAACAATTTCATACAGGGTACCTTAATATTTTGCATTATAACCAATAAATCTTATTTCCCTTTCCTGTTAGCGTATCTGTCTCGTTACAATTTAATTATAGCCCGGATTTTGCGTTAGTACAGCATCCTTGTTTAATTGAATCTCTGTTAGTGGAATAGGCAATAGCAAGTTTTTTGAGGTTAGGCCCGTAGTTGGATGCGTAACGTCATTTCCGTTGAGGCGCATAGCACGGTCAACCAGGGTACCTGTACGCATTAAGGTCATCCTCCTGTTTTCCTCCCCTACCAGTTCCCTTGTCCGCTCATCCAGAATCAGGTTTAGCGTAACATCCGATGCCTGGATTTGCCCACTTGCGGGATAGTCTGCAAAAGCCCGTTTACGCAGCACATTCAGGTTATCGGCTGCCTGTTGCAATTTACCCTGTTTAAACTGCGCTTCGGCAAGTAGCAGGTAGGTTTCACCAAGCCGCATCAGAATAAAATCTTTGATCATTGCATAACCAAAAGTATCATTCGGGTCAAACTGGTACCATTTGGTGGTATGCGGGCAAATTTTGTACAAGGTATCAGGCCCGGTAAATGGTACCATTTTGCCATAGGAAGAATTGGCAGGGTCATTATAATAATACCTTCTTTTGATATTGTACCTCGAATTTCGGATATCATCATTTTTATATAATCCGTAAAGCACCCAGTTACTTAAACGCAAACGGCCAAGTGCCCGGCCCCCAAGCGAATCTGCAAGTACCAATCCGTTGATGTTGTGGTATGCTGCTCCCCACACCCGTCTTTGCTGTGGGTTACCAGTTATACCTCCAACCACCGTATTTGGGTTTTCCTGTTCAAGCACCCAGATGCCTTCTGTATTGCCCTGGCCCCTTCTCTGGTTACCCGGAACAAACATATCCGAATAATAATCGCCTGGCAAAGAAGTCTTTACACCATATCGTCTCTGGATCAGGCTAAATTTACCACTGCTGATAATGGCCTGTGCCTGTTGTTCGGCCAGATCAGGCTTGCCCATTCTTAAATAGGCTTCTGCCAATAGCTGCATAGCCATAAATTTATTGGCCCGGCCAAACAGCTTTCCTTTTCCATTACTTTTAACATCATCAATATCAGGGAGATTGGCGGCTGCAAACGTAAGATCAGATACGATCAGCTTGTCCACATCTTCCAATGGAGCACGCACAAAATCAGTCTTTGGTCCTGTCAGCGCATGTTCAATGATGGGCACGCCGCCATATAAAGTAGCAAGGTTCTGGTAGGCATAAGCACGAAAAAACCGCGCCTCTGCATTGATACTGTTTTTGCCCCTCACACTGATAGAGGTCAAAGAGGGATTGGAAATTCCGTCCAGGATCACGTTCGTGAGATTGATCAGGATGTAATCCCTTCCCCACATATACGAGGCCGCGCCATCTGTAGAAGTAAGCTGCCCATAATTATAATAAGGAATTTCTATCCCCTCCTGATTTGCTGTTGCATTGGCAACATCAGTGCCCACTTGCCATACACTTGGCCAGCCCTGTCGGTCTGCGTAAGAAAAAATGGTACTTACATGGTTGTAAATTCCCACCAGTGCCGCTTCATAACCCAATGAGTCGTTTAGGGTTTCAGGGGTGTATAGCGACGGCGGATTCTCATCCAGATAACTTTTTTTACAGGAAGCTGCAAGCAGCACTACTGCGAGGGCGAAATATATAATTGTATACTTTTTCATGTGATTCATACTAAATTAGCGAAGTGAGATATTGGCACCGAAAACAAAAGAGCGTACTGTAGGATAGTTATTGTTCCAGTCTATTGAAGAGTTGATCACGCCCCTTGGAGCATAATTGTTCTCCGGGTCCCATCCTATCCAGTTGGTAAAGGTGTGCAGGTTCCTGCCGCTTGCATAAATTGTTAAACTGCCGAGATGGAGCTTGTCCAATACCTTTTGGCCAAACACATAACTCAGCGTAACGTCCTTGATCCTCGTATAGCTTGCATCAGAGGCATAACCATAACCACGTGTATTATTGTACGACAAAGCAGGTCGCGACTGACTCTGGTTTCCAGCGGTCCAGTAACCTACCTCCGCCGGTGTATTCCGTTTTCCCGTCTCGTCGCCATAATTCAGGTCGTTGTTCGTTTTTGTAATTCCCCGGGCAGTCTGGATAAAGATATTTAAGTTCAGGTTTTTATAATGGAAGGTATTTGTTAAGCCGCCCGTCCACTTCGGCGCAGTTTGACCCAATACCTCCCTGTCGTCAGCCGTAATCTGTCCGTCCCCGTTCAGGTCTGCAAACTTCAGGTCGCCAGGTTTAGCCCCAGGATCCTGTTTAGAGGGGTCTTCCCCTACCTGCCAAACACCCGTCATACGGTAATCGTATACTACATTGATCGGCTGCCCAATAAACCAGCGGTTACCAAGGTCACTCTTCCTATCCCCATACAGGTCTACCAGTTTGTTTCTGTTTGTGGCAAAGTTTACACTCGTTTCCCAGCGAAAGTTGCCTTGTTCAAAGTTTTTTGTATTGACGGTGATTTCTATCCCGCGATTGTCCACTTCCCCCAGATTATCAAAAACATTTCCATATCCAGTAATAATAGGAAGGCTGCGCAGCAGCAGGATATCTGTAGTTTTTGTTTTATACGCATCGATGGTTCCTGAGATCCTGTTTTTCAGGATACCAAAATCTAATCCAAGGTTGGTTGAAGTAGTCGTCTCCCACTTCAAATTGTTATTCCCCAGATTTTTGGCCGTAACACCAATAGTACTTACACCATTAAAAGGCTGCCGTACAGTAGTATCTGCTGTAATAGTCCTGTATACCGCTATCGCCTCATTGCCGGATTTACCGTGTGAAAGCCTTAGTTTCAGGTTATCCACAAACTTCATATTTTGCATAAACGCCTCCCTGCTGATATTCCAGCCAATTGCTGCGGAAGGGAAAACCCCGTATTTACTGGTATTGCCGCCAAATACCGATGAACCGTCCCGTCTTGCTGTAACGGTGAGCAGGTATCTGCTGTCATAAGAGTAGTTGATCCTGCCCATCTGCGAAATCTGTCCATAGCGGTACGCAAAGGAGCTGCTGGTTTGTGTAGCTCCTGCCCCCAGATTATTAAATGATAGTTCGTCATTTACAAAACCAGTTGCATTTCCTTTGTTTTCTACATACTTACGCTGCTGGTTACTATATAATCCAGTAAAATCAATATGGTGTTTTTTGATATCTTTTGTATAGCTCAGTACATTTTCAAGCGTGTAACTATTGTTTTCAGAGTTCAGCGTATTGGCCGTTCCATTGAGATCGTTTGCAGCACGTCCGGTATAACTGCCCGTGCGGACAGGCAAATAAGTATAGCCAGCGTTTAACCTGTATTTCAATCCCTGCAATTTTCCAGAAAATTTAACCTCCGCATAAGCATTGCCATTCAGGTTAGTACTACGGTTGACACGGTCGGTCACCAGCCCCAGCAAAGGGTTTACATAAAGCTGTTCGGGATTCATCGGATAGATCCTGTAGGTTCCGTCCGCATTATATTTCACCCCATAGGGGCTCATTGCCGTAGCATTTAAAAGGTTTACCCTCCCACCATCAGTATTGTTATTGGTAAAAAACATTGACGTACCAACTGTCAGAAAACTTGTTACGTTTATATCTAGGTTAGAGCGTACACTAGCCCTTTTATAATTATAGCCTTTAACTACCCCCTTCTGATCAAGGTAATCGCCTGAAATAAAGTACCTCACATCTGCTGATCCGCCTGAGATGCTCAGGTTATGATCCTGCAGAATACCTGTCTGTGTCGCTTCTTTTACCCAGTCGGTTGTCACTCCCGCATTATAATTTTGCAGTTCCCCAAAGTTGGGCACAGGGCTGGTCTGGGTCTGCCCGGTTTGTGAAAGGTAATCAGCATATTTTTGCAGGTAGGCCTGCGCATCCCTGGGTTCTAAAATATGGGCGATATCCTCAACCCCTGCGTAGGCATTGTACCTGATTACCGGTTTGCCTGTAGTCCCTCGTTTTGTAGTGATCAGTATGACGCCATTTGCACCATTTGTTCCGTAAATGGCTACCGATGAGGCATCCTTCAGGATTTCCATTGATGCAATATCGTTTGGATTGATATCGTTTAAGGTACCTCCTGTCTTGCTCAACGGTATCCCATCAACTACCACATAAGGCCCTGTATTTGCATTGATAGAATTCTGTCCCCGCACCAACGCAGATGGGGCTGCCCCTGGGACAGACGAGGTCTGAGTAATATTCACCCCGGCCGCAACACCCTGTATTGCTTGTAATACGTTGGTTACAGGAAGTTCAGAAAACCGTGCTTTCGGTATTGAGGTTACAGAACCTGTGATATCCGATTTTTTCTGTGTACCATACCCTACAACCACTATTTCGCTCAGGTTTTTATCTGTATTTTCGGTAAGCACTACAGTAAGCGCCAGGTTGTTTCCATCTGCCGGGACTGACTTCTGCGCATAGCCCACAAAAGAAATTACAAGAATCGCCGGTTTAGAAAGCGTAATGGAAAAGGCCCCATTGGCATCAGAGGTGGTGCCCTGATTTGTACCTGACACCTTTATATTAGCTCCCGGAACGGGCACGCCCCTGTCATCGGTAACTTTCCCCCTAAGGGTAAAAGGCTTGTTATCCTGTGCAAAGAGGCTGGCGTTCCATCCCCCTAACAGGATCTGCATAAAGATCATTATACAGATTACATAAGTAAATCTTACATTCATACACTTGTTTAATTTGGTTAATATCTGGTTGCCCGCAACCTTAAGCAGCGCGCTGTTCAACTTTGAGCATCACGAAATACGGATATTTTATCCTGTTAAAAGGGGGGTAAAACAGGAATTTGAGGGGGTATTCCTTGACGGGTATTCTATTTTAAACCTCAAAAACAGTTATATGTATTGTCGTTTGTTAAAATGGTAAGATTTCTGAAACGCTTTGCGATGTTTTTTTATAAAGTCAGAAGGGTTTGTTCCAAATAGTTTATAAAACTGCGCCCTAAAATATTTAATGTCGTTGATACCCACCTGCATTGCCGCCTCGTTCACATTGCAGTTTGTTTGAATCATCAGCTCTGCGGCTTTTCTTAAACGTACAAAACGGATGAAACCGTTTAAGGACTGCCCCGTCATTGCTTTTATCTTTTTTAACAGGCTGGAATAACCTATACCCATTTCCCTTGCGATACTATGCACATCGAAATCCTGGTCCTGAAGCGACGATTCTATTATAGCGATGCATTGGTACAGAAAATCCTTGTGTAGCTCAGAAATAGTCCGTGCATCGGTTTTCTGCGTAATTTCACTATAAAAATAGTGCTGCAGTTCTTCCTTGATTTTCAGTATGCCGTTAACCCTTGCAATCAGCAGGTCTTTTTCAAAAGGTTTCCCGATAAAGTCAACAGCTCCGGCTTCAATAGCTTCCAGTCTAAGTTCCGGACCATAATCGCCAGTTAATAAAATCACAGGAATATGGCTCAGCGACGAATCCTGTTTGATGCTGCGGCATAGCTCTATACCAGACATTCCCGGCATTGCCACCTCACTGATAATAATATCTGGAAGGGCTTTCCGTACCAACAGCAAACCTTCATTTCCGTCGCCCGCTTCCAGCGTAGCGTAGCTGCCTCTGAAAATCTGATTGATATATCTCCTTATTTCCTCATCCTGGTCAACAATCAGCACGGTTTGCTCATTTGAGATCATCAGCTCCAGGTGAGGTAAACTTTCATCAGTTTGCAGTGGTTCAGGGATTTCCTGATCCATTACGCCAGTCACGTATTGTTGCAGACCATCGGCAGATAACTGTGCCGCTGTAAAATGTGTTCTCCCTTTTTTCAGTTCAAGAATAAATGTCATTCCTCCCCCAATGGCAGCACTATAGTGGAGATTCCCGCCATGTTGCTCCATAAAAGTCTTGGCGAGGTATAAACCAATGCCAAAACCTGTCTTCGAATTGCCGTCATTCTTCCCCTGGTAAAATTTATCAAAGATTTTTCCGCTCATATCCTCTGGAATCCCTATTCCATCATTATCAATTTTAAAATATACATTATCATGAGCTGTATAAACTGAAACAGTGATGTGTCCGCCTTCCAGGGTGAATGTAAAAGCGTTTGAAATCAAGTTAAAAAGGGCAATCTCAATTTTTTCACGATCCCCATATACTTCCACCTCTGGTTCGTCACAAATAAAGTGATACATTATATTTTTAATCTTCGCCTGCTGCACAAAACAGGCAAAAACATCGTTACTAAGGGTCCTGAAATCATTCTTGACCACATGGAGCTGGTCATGTTCCGTTTCTGCCCGCCTGAATAAAAGTAGCTGGTCTACCAATCCCAAAAGGCGACGGGCGTTTCGGTAAATGGTGTTGAGCTCTGGTTTGTCCTGACCGTCAGTCACCGTCAGCAGATCTTTGATAGGATTAATGATCAGTGTAAGCGGGGTACGGAATTCATGAGAGATGTTTGTAAAAAAAGACAATTTCTTTTCATTCAGCTCCTTTTCCTTCTCCATATTGGAATTGGCCATCGTCACCTCATACTTCAGCCTTATCTGTTTGATGCGGTTCTGCCTAATCAGGTACATGATGACCACCAGGATCATCGCTGCGACTGAAAGTGCCCACCAGGTCAAATACCAGGGACTAAGGATGGTGATATAAATCCGTTTTGGCGGAAGCCAGTTTCCGTCACTGCCGGTTGACTTGATCTGCAGAATATATTTACCAGGATTAAGCCTGGAATAATATGCCGTTTTCGTCTTGCCCACCTCATTCCAACTTCGGTCCCAACCCTCAAGGAAATAGGCATATGAAATTTTTTCAGGGAACGAATATTCTAAAGCTACATAATCAATTGCGAGTGTTGCCTGATTATAAGGAATGGTGATTCCTTTAATGGATACCAGCGAGGTTCCGTCAAGATATTTCCTTCGTTCTTCTATTGGCACATTATTTACTTTCAGACCTGTAATCCGCAGCTGCGGATGATTGCTCCCTGCATTAATATGCTCAGGATCAAACCTGTTGAACCCCCTGATGCCGCCAAAAAGCAATTCACCCGAACCCACTTTTAATGCGGCATTGTAATTAAACTGATTGCTTTGCAGACCATCCGCGGTTACATAGTTCCTGAATTTGCCAGACACCGTATCAAAAACCGAGATTCCGTTGAATGTACTCAGCCAGATGCGCCCGCTGTTATCCTCCAGCAGGTTCAGCACAGAATTTCCCGGCAGACCATTCACATCAGTATACCTCTTAAACGTATTATTACTGCGGTCAAATAGCAAAAGCCCACCCCCTTCTGTACCAATCCAGAAGTTACCATGCCGGTCTTCCAGCATTGACCTGATAGCGCTGTTTACAGGAATAAAAATATGTTTTTTATGAAGCCTGTCAATTTTTATCAGCCTGGAGTAGTCACCTGCCCAGAGTATGCCCGCACGGTCTTCACACAACGTATGTATATTGGTCAGTTTCTGATCAAATAATTCAAATTTGTCCAGCCGGCGGTTATACAAATACAATGCCCCGTCGCGGGTGGTACCCGCCCATATATGGTGTTCACGGTCTTCAAAAAGCTTCCAGAGGTTGTTCTCAAAGTTCTTTTTCGCCGTGTTGTAACAGTTATAATGTTTAAACTTTCCAGTAGCTTTCTGGTAAAGGTCTATCCCTCCGCTAAAAGTTGCCACCCAGATCTCGTTACTGCTGTCTTTCAGTATACTCACGATAAAATTGCTGCTCAGCGATTCCGGGTCGCCTTTGTCAGATAAAAAACTACGGTATGTTTTCTTCTTTCGGTCCCAGAAACTGAGCCCACCCCCATCTGTACCTATCCAAAGGTTACTGTTTTCATCTTCACAAAAAGATAGTACGAAATTATTGATAAGGCTATTCTTATTCAAGGGATCATGTCTTACCAATTCGAAGCCCTGTAGTTTATGATCAATAATACTTACCCCACCCCGCAGCGTAGCAATCCATATACGGGATTCACGATCTTCATATATATCACTGATTGCCCCGCTTTTCAACAATCCCGCCGTTTCACCTGGAAGCATATAAGTAATCCTGTGAGCTTTCAGGTCCAGAATATTTATTCCTCCCCCGTCTGTCGCAATCCACAACTGATCAGATTTGCCGAGAAAAAGATTCTTGATATTATTACTGCTTAATTTATCAGCGGATGAATTGTAGATACGCATCTGTCCGGATGTCCTGGAATATTGATATAGTCCTGCTTCAGTACCTATCCATATATTATTATGCTTATCAGCTTTCAGGCAATAAGCGGTGATTAGTTCTCCATTTTCAATATTAACCTGATTAGTAGCGGCGCTATAACTGCACAAACCGACGTCCTTAACAAACAGCCAGACCTTATCCTGTTCATCAAGCATTATTGCCTGAACATTATAATTGCCGGGTTTCCCTGCCAGGCCGATTTTCTTTGCCAGCCCCGCTTTTGCATCATGGACTAACAGGCCGAGGTCGTCCGTAGCGATATACGTTCTTCCATGTCGGTCAGACACAAGGCCATTGATATTTGAAGTCAATTTGACTTTTTTTCCAGGTTTTGCTAATGCGTAAAAGACCGGGTGAAATTTAGCATCAGTATAACAGAAATAGACTACGCCTTTCTGTGTGCCCACCCAGATCCGGTGCAGTTTATCCTCTGCCAAATGGGTAATATGGTTGCTGACTAAAGAACTGGGATCGTTCCAGCTGTTATTATAAATGATAAAGTTTGCGCTGTCATATCTGTTTAGTCCATTATAGGTGCCCATCCACATAAAGCCATAATGATCCTGCAGGATACAGGTGACGGCATTATTGGATAAGCCCTGTTCTATGCCCAGATAACTCAATTGCGGGGCATTTCCAATGGCACTAGCCGGCAGGAAAAGTAATCCCCACATCAAATGGACAAGCAGGTATCTGGTGATCACATTCATTGCATGAAATACAGAATTGAACGGCCCGTTCTTTATAGCAGCGAGCCGGCTATTAGCGGTTTATTGCTTTAATAACTTACTGAGTTCCTTTTGAGTTATCTTTAAAATTGAACCATGCCTGATACCTTTTGGCAGGCTGATTTCCTCAGAAATATCCTCCCATTTACTAAGGTCTGCAGAGCGCATGGCTCCATATTTATGTTCCCTGTATTTATCAAAATATAACAACCAGCTGTTTCCGATTTTTAAAGAAGTTGGTCCTTCAGCCCAGTATTTTCCTGTGATAGGTGCAGAAGCAGCTCCATATGGACCAGTCAATGCATCACCGTATGCAATTTTAAGGTTTTTCTGTGCCGGCTCACGGGTTTCGTCTTTAAGGAACATCACAAACCTCCCGCCCTCCTTTACGATGCTGGCATCAATTGCGTTAAAACCCGGATCATACAGCAGTTTGGTATCTGTATATACTTTAAAATCTTTTGTGGTCACCTGATAAATCCTGTGATTATAGCTATCGTCTGCCTTGCTGGCCGTTTCAGGGAACTTGCCAGTAATAGTAGTGGCCCAATAAATCATATAGGTTTTAGACTGGTCATCATAAGTAATTTCAGGCGCCCAGGTATTACGCGCCCCTTCTTCTTTCGCCATCACAGGCAGAAACTGCTGTTCCGACCAATGGATCAAATCTTTAGATGAAGCATACCCAATTCCTTTATCTTTCCAGCTTACCGTCCACACCATATGGAAAATACCATTTTTCCCTCTGATAATACATGGGTCACGCATCAGTTTATCCTTGCTTACTATTGGCGTAAGAAAGGACTGGTCATTTTTTAAAGCAGCCCATTTGTAGCCGTCAGTACTGTAGGCGTAATGCAGGCCATCCTCCCCGTTACCTTTAAAGTAAGCAAACAAATAGGCCGGGCCTTTAGATTGTGCTTTTAATCCAAAAACAGTGGACAATAACAGGATAATAGTAATGACTGGAAGTTTCTTCATCAGAATATATTCGGTATAGGTTTATCAAACAAGCTAAAAGGCTTCTGCAATGTAATTATAGCTATATTTTGGGTAGTAACAAAACAGATAATAAATCACTAATCAGGCACAAAGGAAAAGGGAATTTATTTCAATGGCCATTTACTGTAAAATGCTATCGCCTTATATTTTCCGTTTACCTTTCCAAAAACAAAGGCGAAGAAACTCTCTGCGCTAGTATTTTTTTCAGGATATTGTCTGTACAATTCGTACATCCTGCTTTCTTTATCCACTGTTCGCCATAATGTCTGATAATAGATCTCGTTTGTGGCGCTGTCTATCTCAGAAAGGTCATCTTCTTTAGACGAAAGCAGCAGTTTCCAGATATCCCCATTGAACAGCAGCGGGCCCTCGTTTGCAAATTCCAACTGGCTGAGCGCATCTGAGGGCGCCCCCATTCCTGTACCTGTTTCAAGGTGACTGGTATAAAATGGAAAGTGCATCATCGCAGCGATCTTATTACTTTTCTTAGCCGCCACAGCTGCGGAGAAACGTTCAAAAAAGCTACGAAACATCTGCTCTTCATCCTGCAACGGCCTAACTTGCTTTACCGGTGCTGCGCTGGCTACGGGACGAGCGGCTGAATCTGCCCGCAATTTCGTCCTGCCTGTCTTGCAGCCAACATAACATACTGACAGCAGCATAAAAATGGATAAACAGCTTACTTTCTTCATCATCAACAACATATACCTGAAGATATAAAAATTAATCAATTGATATTCCATAACGTAAGTTTTTACCCCTGTAATAGCATTGCTACCCAAAAAAATCAAAAGTTAATGCACAGATCAATTGCTATTACACAAATCCTGCTATCTTTATCCCTATAGCATAAATAAATGGATTGGTACGAAGACGAGGTCACACATCTTGAGAAAGAGAGTTTAAAAAATGGATATGATGCAGAAATCATCTTTTACGGCAGTTCTTCCATACGGTTATGGAGTAACCTTGCAGCGGATTTTCCAGAAAGAAAAGTAGCGAATCTGGGATTTGGCGGGTCTACGCTTGCGGCATGTGTGTGGTTTTTTAACAGGATCCTGTCCAATTATAAACCAAAGGCGCTGGTTGTGTATGCTGGCGACAATGATCTGGGCGATGGAAGGAACCCAGAGGAGTTATTCATATTTTTTCAGCAGCTGGTGGTTCATGCAGCAAAGACTTTTGGTGATATCCCCTGTTATTTTGTTTCCATGAAACCCAGCCCTAACCGCTGGGATCTGGTAGGAAAGTTTATGTACGCCAATAATCTCATAGAGACTGAAATCATCAAAAACAACAAAAACTGGGTATTCGTAGATATCTTCAAAAAGATGCTGGACAAATCAGGCCAGCCTATACCCGAATTGTATTCTGAAGATGGTCTGCATTTGAGTGAAAAAGGTTATCTTTTGTGGAAAGAAACAATTAACCCTTTTTTAATTTCCCGGTAATATGAAACGTCGATATTCTCAATTTAATCAAGCTGCTACATGAACAGAGAATATCACAAATGGTTTAGCCCCGCCCTGCAGAGGGACATGGAACTTTTAATATTCGGGCATGCCGGCAGGGCAGTGATATTTTTTCCAACGCGTACTGCACGGTTCTTTGACTATGAGAATTGGGGCGTCATCGATGCAATGAAACACCAGATTGAAAATGGCGAGGTACAGCTGTATTGTGTGGACAGTATTGATGCTGAAAGTTTCTACAACTCAAATATCGACCCCTCATCGCGTATTCTACGCCATATGAAATATGAGCAATACCTGCTGGACGAAGTGATTCCTCTCATGCGTCAAAAGAATAATTCCGATTACCTGGAAACGGCAGGATGTAGTATGGGTGCGTATCACGCCATAAATTTTGCCCTCAAATATCCCTGGCTGTTCAAAAAAGCTGTAGGCATCAGCGGGAGGTATGACCTCACCAAGAATTTTGGCGATTTCCGCGATCTACTGGATGGATTCCGTAATGAATCAGTATATTTTAATATGCCCGGGCAGTTTATTGTGAACCTGTCTGATGAGTATCTTTTGAACGCCATGCGAAACCTTGAGATCATTATTGCCATTGGCGAAACCGATCCTTTTTTACAAGGCAACCGGGAATTCAGCCAGATGTTATGGAATAAAAGCATTGCCAACCAGTTATACATCTGGGGGAGTAATGCGCACCGGCCCCGCTACTGGAGACAAATGGTACCCTTATACGTCTGATACCTTATAATGCAAGCTTCGTAAGTTCATCACTAAGGCTGATAAAACCTGGGCGTGAAGACACATCGTCGGCCCGGCTCAAATCTCTCAGCGTTTCAAGTTTGATCAACAATGGATGTTCACCAGATTCATCACATAGAGAAAGCAGGTCGTCAAGCAGGTGACCAAAGGCACTCACTTCCAGCCGCTCCAATGCTGCCGCTACGGCGAGATTGCTGGTATCGTAAAAACAGGCCGCACCAAAATCACCAAACAATGTATTTCCTTCCTCGTCTATTAGCGTGTTGTGTGCATAAAGGTCGCCGTGCATAATACCTTTGCTGTGCAGCTGAGCTGCCAGAGAAGCGATGGTACCTGCAATCTGCAGCACCTGGCGCGCAGAAAGGCTCATGCCATCCTTAAAAACGTCCCTCGTGCAGCTAACCAGGCTAGGCGGGAGGCCCAGATTAAAAAAACGCTCAGGGATCAGTCCCATTACCAGGCCTTTTTTGTTTTCAGGGTGCGCATCAATCTGTCCAATCAGTTGTACCAGTCCGGGATGTTCACCGGCAAGGATGTACGCATTCATTTCATCTTCAGGAAGCCCATCACTGGTCATCGTTCCCTTAAAAATTTTAACAGCCACTTCCTGTATGTTTTCATTCTTTTGCCAGGTGGCTTTAGATATTACACCAGAAGCACCTTCACCGAGCAGGTGACTGATTTCCAGATCGGCCCAGTTCAAATAATCAAGTGATCCTGCCTCCGTGTTTTTACTAAACAGGTTTCCTGAAAAAGCGAGCCAGGAAAGCTTTGGCATAGATAAAAGCCACTCAGGTAAATAGCTTAACCTGTTGGCCGAAATACGTAAAAGAGACAGGTTACGGCAATTACTCAATTCCGACGGCAACGTTTGCAGCCTGTTTCCAGCAAGCATCAGCTTTTGCATCCGCGGGCAATTACCTATTTCTGCGGGCAGTATGCCGATTTTATTATTGGTGAGGATCAGCCAGCGTAGGTTTGGGTTCAGTGCCTTTACCGGTATAATTTCTATAACATTTGATTTAAACCCAACGATATCCAGCAATGGGCAGTTGCCCAGCACCTCTGGCAGCACCGTAAACAAATTATCAGAACAAAAGAAAATACGGAGTTTTTCAAGGCGACCAAAACCGGCAGGCAGCGCAGTCAGCTGATTACCCGACAGATCAAGCACTTCCAGCGTATCAGCCAGCTCAAATATTTCGTTTGGAAAATGGGTAAGCTGTTCAGAGAGTTTCAACGAAACCGCTCCTTTAAGTTCCCCGTTCTGTAATTGTTGTAGTGTTTGCATGGATAGGAATTACCCTTGCGAAGATAAAAGAAAGATGCCAGCTTAAGAGAAAGAATAAAAAACAACTGGAAACCAGGCAAACCGGTTTCCAGTTGTTTTCATTCAACTATTTTGTTTTTAGTCCTCAAGTTTGAATAAGCTTATTTATTTCTTTCTAGAAACGTTAAGCCCATTCAGGTTGTCAGCGTACCGCATCACTTTACTCAGATTAATATTTAGGGTGCTGTTGACCCCTCAAACCAGGGTTCACATCGATAATGGTAGTAGCAAGTGGTAATAGCTCTATCTTCTCCCTTTCCAGTCCACGGAACATATTGGTTACTAGCGCGGCATTTGCAGTAAGCTGGCCCTGGGAATTGAGTATCGATGCCCCATGCATCCTTAACACTACGTTTCCGCTTCTGACAAGCTGAGTAGAGTCTGCCGGCGTTAAAGTTTTATATGCAGTATAAGGAATAGCCACTATAGGATCTTCAAAAGTTGTAGCAATGGCACGTTTGTAAACACGGTAACGGTCTATATTTTCGTAAGCACCTGTTTTATTAGCCATTTCAATCATTTTCTTTTTTGTTTTATCCAGGGTTTCATACAAGATGCCCCAACGTGCAAGATCAGTCCTTCTTAACGACTCAAAGCCAAATTCAAACTTACGCTCGTTGATAATTGCATCCCTGAACCCCTGATAATCTGAAGGTGTGATACCCATTTTAGTGGCATCACCGGCAAAGCCGCGCAAGCGAACTTTTTCAAAACTTGCTTTTGCCTCCGCATTGGGGCTATTATTGTATTCATTAAGGGCTTCCGCATACATTAACAGGATATCAGAATAACGAAGCACAGGCCAGTTGATATCTCTTTTGTTAATAGCCGTCCCAATTTTACTGCCCCAGTTAACCCTGAATTTTCCAATTGTGTTGCTGGTATAGGAGTTCATTTCACGACCGTTATCGGCGTTAATCGAATAGGTGCAGATAGTTACGTCACGGCGGGTATCCCCAGCGGCGAAATCATACCAGTACGTTGGCGTAACACCCATAGCAGGCTGACTTTTTCCATACATACAATTGGTATGGGCATACATTCCGTTGGTATAACCCACAGCAGAACCATTGTTGTCGGCACCATACTGTCCAAACTCCAGCATAGATTCATTGTTATATTTTGCCTTGATGATATCACGCCATACATTTTCATAACTTGGCAGCAGGCTGTTTTCGCCGCGGTCTATCACCGCTTTACAGGCATCAGCAGCTATTTTATACAGCTCTTTCACACGACCTGCATCGGGGCGTTGTGCGATCTTCACAGAACCTGGAGAGTAAGACGTGAGGTCCCAGCGTAATGAATAACCCGCAGCATACAAGGCCAAACGGGCGAGGATTCCATAAGCGGCATTCTTAGTAAAACGCTCCACTGTGGGCACATAACCTTCACTTTTCCATGGTAAAAGTCCAATAGCAGTCTGTAAATCTTTAATACATCCATCATAAATTATATCCCTGCTGGTTCTTGATGATGTGAACATACCTGTTTCTGCCACGGGTTCAGTTGAATAAGGCACATCTCCAAAAAAACGGATCACGTTCAGGTAATTCATCGCCCTGATGGCATAAGCCTCACCAAGCAGCATATTGATCTTTGTTTGTTCCGTTCCAGAAGAAGCAGTCATTCCCTGTAAACCTTTAATCGCTACATTCGCATATTCTATACCCGCGTACATTGCCGTATAGGTAGAAGTAGGAATATTAGATGGCGTATACACATAGTTGGCCACCTGGTTTTTACTGTTGGTTTCCCCTTCAGTAGAAAAACATTCATCGGTGCCCATACCCAGCTGATAATAAAATTCGCGGTTGAAGGTTTGTCCGTAACAGCCCACCACTACCATTTCTGCACGGTCAACCGTATCAAAAATGGTTTCGCTGTCGAATTTTGATTTCGAGGGCAGGTCTAAAAATTTCTTACACGATGGCGTGGTAAATACCAAAATGGCAAGCGTAGCAATATTTACTATTTTCTTCATGATCTGATAAATTAAAAGGTGACGTTAAGACCAAATACTATACTTTTCGCCCTTGGATAGGCAGAGTTATCTACACCCACATTCAGCAGACTTGAATTAACTGCTACTTCAGGGTCATAACCTGAGTAATTGGTGAAAGTATGTATGTTGTTGAGTGTGCAGTATACCCTTGCATTTTTGATGCGGGCTTTACTTAACATTGTTTTAGGGAGGGCATAGCCCAATGTAATAGTGCTCACACGCAGGAAAGACCCGTCTTCGATATAATAATCCAGTGCGTCTGTGGTAGCAATTTTATTATCGGCGTTCAAACTCCATAATGCTTTTGGATCAAACTGTCCCGGATTCAATGCAGCTAGCCTGGCTAAGTTGGTGGTTTGTTTTCCAGTAAGCGGATCTATCAGCGTATAACGGCTGTTCATCAGCGTCAGCGTATTCTGGTTTGGCAAATATGGGCCGATAAAACGTTGTGAGCTCATGTTAAACACGTCATTCCCAACGGTGAAATTCATAAATACGGTCAGGTCAAATCCTTTGTAATTAAAGGTATTGGTAATACCGCCCTGAAATTTTGGTTGTCCATTACTGATAATAGTACGGTCTTCCGTAGACCAGACAGGGTTACCATTTGCGTCAGTTACCCCAGCAGTCGGAAAATATTTCACATCCCCTGGTTTAATATTGGCCGGATTAGCAGCCTTGGCACGTGGCACACCGTTTTTCAGCGTATAGGTACCATTTGCATTCTGCGTAAAATCATCCGTGGTATATACTCCAGCATATTTGTAACCGAAAAACTGTCCCAAAGGTTGTCCTACCTGAATCTTGTAGTCGATGCGGCTACCGTAATTGCTCAAAAAGAAATCGTTATCACTTTGACCATAGATATTCAGCACTTTCGATTTATTGAACGCCGTGTTGAAACTGGTGCTCCATTTAAACTGTCCCGTACGAATGTTAGTCGTATTCACCAGAAACTCAACCCCTCTGTTACGGATTGAACCAATATTCTGAAACTGATCGGTATATCCCGATGACGAAGGGATTTTGTTTTTAATCAGCAGGTCGTCTGATTCATTGTTGTATAGATCCACCGCAAGACTGATGCGGCTGTTGAAAAAGTCTGCATCCAAACCAATATTGGTAGAAATTGTTTTTTCCCATTTCACCTTTGGGTTACCAACAATACTGCCTGGAACCAGCGTTGGAAAGTTTTGGTTATTGATTGCATAACCGCCAGATCCATAGTTGGTAGCGAACATATTATCATCGATATTATTGTTACCCGAGGTACCGTAACCGATACGCAGTTTTAAATTATTCATGACATTTTTTGTTGATGCCATAAAACTTTCTTCAGAGATACGCCATGCTGCTGCTGCTGAAGGAAAGTAACCCCAAAGGTTATCAGGCCCAAACTTTGATGAACCGTCTGTACGCAAGGTAAAGTTTGCGATGTAACGGCCTTTATAACTGTATGATGCCCGTCCGAAAAAAGAAGCCAGGCTATTACGGCTTAAACCAGAACCATAGTTATTCTTCACATTAGAGGCGATACTTACATCGTTCAGGCCAAAGTTATTCTTTGGAAATTCATAATAGGTATTGTCAAGGTTCATGGACTCACTATAATTGAGCTCCTGCCCCAGCAAGACAGTTACATTGTGTCCATTGAAATCATGTCCCCAGTTCAGCGTGTTTGTCACCTGCCAGGTGTATTTTTCATCATTATTCCTCGAACCATAAGGGCCGCCATTGTTCTCGGCAGTTTTAGTACGACCGTCATCCCAGGTATCTGCCCTCACCTGTCTCCACAGATAACCACCGGATGAACGCAATGTAAGGCCTTTTACAATATCCAGCTCAACTGCAGCGTTTGCGGTAAATTGACGGTTTCTGCTGATGTTGGTTACCGCGTCATTATTAATAATAGGGTTAAATACATCATATTGCGAGTCTACACCCAGCATATCATCACTGATATCCGTTCCAATCAGCTGTTCATTGGTATAGCGGTTACCGCCTGTTACAGGTTGCAGGATCGTATTTTTCAACGCCCCACCGAGAGATCCCCCGCCTTCAATTTTCGTATCCTGAAACGCGGTATTAAATTCCGTGCGTAGTCCCTTCCAAACTTCGTGGCTCAATTTCAAACGCACACTGTTCCTGTTAAACCCGTGTTTAGACATGATCCCTTCCTGCCCGGTATTGTTATAACTGAGCATAAACCTGGTTTTTTCTGTACCGCTGTTGATGTTTAGGTTATGGTTTCTGCTTGGGGCCGTTCCTCCAAAAACCTCATCCTGCCAGTCGATACCCGGTCTGGAACCATAATCATTATTGATACGGTTGTACGCTCCTGTGTAAAAGTCAGGAGCTGTAATATCGCCTCCAAAATAGGATGCCCAGTTACTTTCTTTCCCAGCAAGGGTCTGGTAATCAAACTGGTATTTTACATAATCAAGCGCGTTCAATACATCCAGTTTCTTACCCAATCTTTCAAAACCCAAATAAGCGTTATAGTTCACCTCTGTTTTCCCCGTTTTGGCCGATTTAGTGGTGATCAGTACTACACCATTCGACCCGCGTGCACCATAAATTGAGGTTGCAGAGGCATCTTTTAATACGTCGATGGTTTCAATATCATTAATGTCAATATCACGAAGTGCATTTTCCATCTGGAATCCATCCACTATATATAAAGGTGAAGATCCCTGCGTGATGGATGTTCCGCCCCTGATCACAATATTTACATCTGCACCCGGTGCCCCACTTTGCGTGATTACACTTACCCCCGCAGCTTTACCCGTAAGGGCTTGTGCAGCTGTGGTAACCGGTGCCAGCTTTAGGTCGTCCCCTGTTACAGAAACCGATGAACCCGTCAGGTCTTTACGTTTTACTTTTGCATAACCGATTGCCACTACCTCTTCCAGTTCATTTACTTCCGGTTCAAGTTGCACATTGAAAGCCTGACCAGCGGTTACCACACTTTCAAAGCTCTTGAAACCTATTGACCTAAAGATCAGCGTGATAGGGCCAGTTCCTGGAACTTGAATACTATAAGCACCTGTGTTATCCGTTTGCGTGGATTTGTCAGCCCCTTTTGCGATAACAGCGACCCCGGGCATAGGCTTTCCATCGCCTTTGTCTTTTACGATACCCGATATAACCCGGGTCTGGGCCATACCTATACTTACAAAACACGTAAGCAGGCAAAAAATTAATAGGTTAAATTTCAGCATGAGATTTATTTTTTTTATTTGGTTGTTTGGTTTGTTTGCTTGGTTGTAAGACTGTTGATATATTCTTCAAGATTGCTGTACCCGCTGGCATTGAGATCAGTTGCATCAGCAGCACTTTTTGCGTTCAGGCCCATATGGCTTTCCCATTTGTCGGGCATACCGTCATGGTCTGCATCTTTAATATTACTATGTATTTCCTTCACCAGGGATTGTCCGCCGGCATCGGCTTCAGTATTAAATATCTGTCCGCTTTTGCCCATGCTTTCCAGGTAACCGATAATCCTCAGGTCTATAACATCACGTTTTAGGGATGCCCCTGCTTCTTTCATCACTAGTGTACAGGCCTCCGCTGCAGGGTGAACTTTCACATTACTCTTTGACAGGAGCGTAGGTTCTTTTAGCAGGGTAGCATTTTCTTTTGTGAAATCTTCGTCCGTAATCAGACGTCCATCCAGTTTTCCATCTTTATTGAGGTCGGCATAATTACCCTGATGATACACATGGTCTGTAGCCGTGAACATGCTAAGAAAATTATCCGTTGAAGAAGGGCCGGCAATAAAATAGTTGCCCACCAGATCCTGGTAATGATCGGCACTGGAATGGCCGCCTACAAAACCGCTTTTGCCCCAATTGTAAATCACATTGTTAATAAATTCGATTTTTGCTTTTGCCTTTGGATTTCGGCTCTGGTTACCTGTCCACAGGCAATGGTGAATAGTGATATCTTCTGGTCCTTCCAGCAGGGCACCAAACCGCTGCGGATCTATACCTTCCCCGATAAGGCAATACTGAAGGGTTACGTTTTTACTTTTTTTAATATGAAGGTTATCCCATCTGCCCCATTCAATAGAGATATGGTCGAAGATGATATTCTCCAGGCTGTCGGCCACTACCGTACAGGCTCCTCTTGACATGTTAATGCTCCCCCTAAAGCGGAGGTAACGCACAATGGAATTGCTGCTGAAAGAAACCCCGTTTCCATAAACGGTGATTCCTTCGCCTGGTGCTGTTTGTCCCGCAATGGTAATATCCGCAGCGACGGAAACCTTGGCGCCGATTTTAATCAGGCCTGCAACATCAAAAACCACAGTTCTTTTTGGCTGGCTTACCGCATCGCGGAAGGATCCTTTCCCAGAGTCAAGTAAATTGGTTACATGGTAAATATTACCCCCACGCCCACCGGAGGCAAAACGACCAAATCCTTCGGCGCCTGGAAAGGCTAACTGCTGGGCAGGGGCAAGAGAGGTAATAAATAAAGATATAAGTACGATTAAAGGACAATGTAAAAGACGAAAATAATGGGGACCCTGGTTAAGTCTGTTCATGACATATTTGATTGATACAGGTGGGGCAACCATTATCCCGCAGAAGAATCTGACGAGTGGTTACCTGATGATTTATAGTTGGTTTTCGACTACAAATCTATCAGTATAGCACAAATCAGGTTTTCAATAATTGACCAAATACTTGCATTAATTGGTTAAATGAACGCGCAGAACGGCCTTTAGCATAGTTTTATCGACCGTGCCTGGAAATTATGAAGATTGGAAGTACTAATTCATGAGGCGCTTACGTTCAGGCGCCGGTAATTGGACTTTCCTCTTTGATCTTTTTTAGATAGGCAGATGGGGATAGCAGGTATTTGTCTTTAAAGCAGGTACTGAAATAAGGCAGACTGTTGAAGCCTGACAGATAACCCGCTTCAGAGATGGTATATTCTCCCGAGTCCAGTAATTGCCGGCTGCGTTTCAAACGCATTTCACGTACAAATTCCACCGGGCTAAGCGAAGAAAGGCTCTTCAGCTTTTTATAAAAAGTAGTCCTGCTCATGCCTATAGCCGCCGCAACTTCATCAATGTTGAAACCAGGGTCTTTCATCCTGTCTTCCACTATTCTGATGGCTTCCTGCAGAAAGGTTTCGTCCTTTGGTGTAATGACCACCTCCATAGGTTCCAGGTTCAGTATGCGGCGGTCCTGATTTGCTGAAAGCTTTTCAAACAGCTTCCTTCTTGAGGTAATCAGGTTTTCTATGGCCGCCACAAGAAAGCCCGTGTTAAATGGTTTGGTCATGTAAATATCCGCACCATATTTCAATCCCTCTATCCTGCTTTCAACAGAAGATTTAGCCGTAAGCAACACCACTGGGATATGACTCGTCAACTGATCCAGTTTCAGCTGCTCCAGCAACTGTATCCCATCCATATTTGGCATCATCACATCGCTTAAAATCAGGTCTGGCAACAGGCTACGTGCTATGCTTAAGCCCTCCAGACCGTCCGCCGCGCTCGTTACACGGTACAAACCGCCCAATTTTAGTTCCAGAAAGCTGCGTAAATCAGGATTGTCCTCCACAATCAGTACCTGCGGCAACTGCTCGTAAGACCTGTCTTCAATAGGCACTTCCGTTATTTTTAAGGGCCCGTCTGTGTTAACCAGGCCAGCCGGATGGGAATTTTTTGTAAAATCTACCTCCTCTGGAGGGAAATGTCCATTGCCAGCCTTTAAGCGCAGCGTAAAAGTCATGCCTCCGTTGATATTATTTTCGGCCCAGAGTTTACCCTGGTGGTTGATGGCCAGGCCTCTTGCCAGGGCAAGTCCAATTCCTGTGCCTTTCAGGTGGTTGCCGCCCGATAGGTTTTCCTCATGATAGATTTCAAATATATCTTCCAGTTTATTTTGTGGAACGCCTATACCTTCGTCCACTATCCTGATCTCAAATTCCTGCCATCCGGACAGCACATTGATTTCCAATGTTATTTTCTTATCCTGGGCAGTAAATTTAAAGGCATTGGAAAGCAGGTTGTAAATGATAATCTCAATTTTTTCTTCATCTACCCAGGCATAGAGTACTTTTTGTTCAGACTTCACTGCGAAAGTGATATTTTTCTCCGCCGCCATTGCGGTAAAATGACTCACTATACTATTTGACAATGCGATCAGGTCAACCTCAGCAATAGTTAGGCGCATCTTCCCATTTTGTATTTTTCTGAAGTCGAGCAGCTGATTGGTAAAACGGATCATGCGGTTGGCACTTCGGCTAATGACTTGCAGGTATTCCTGGCCTTTGGGAGACAGGTTTTCTGTCTTTGAAATTTCTTCCAGCGGACTTACAATGAGGGTTAGTGGTGTTCTTAGCTCATGGGAAATATTGGTAAAGAACGAAAGCTTCACCTCCGTTAGTTTCTGCTCTACCACTACCTTGTTCCTCAGCCTGATCATGGTGAGGATAATCCGCCGGGCAAATATGGTGACACCAACAGCTAACAATACATAGATCAGATATGCCAGGTCGGTACGGTAATATGGTGGATTAACAATAATCTGCAGCGTTTTCTCAGGAACCGTATCAAAAAGATCTTCAGAGGTGGCCTTCACTTTAAAGGTATAGTGGCCTGGCGGAATATTAGTGTACGTTGCTTTACGCAGATCGTTTACACGGTGCCAGTTTTTATCAAAGCCCTCCAGTTTGTAGGCATAGTTAATCTTATTTGATGCACGGTAATCAAGTACTGCGTAATCAATACTGATGACGTTCTGATTATAATTAAGCGTGAGCGACTCCGTTTCGTTGATTGCATACTTTAAAGGAGAACCGTCCCCTCCCGGCAAAATATCTTTGTAATACAACTGGATATTCGTCAGGGCCATTTTTGCCGGAGCTTTCTGGTCAGTAATTGCATTGGGATCAAAAGAAATATATCCCTCGGTACAGCCAAAATACAGTTTACCATCCAGTGAGGTAAAACATGTGGCTTCAGAAAAACCTGCTTTCGGCAAGCCGTCAAACGAGTCGTAGTTTTTAAACGATTTGTTCCGCGGGTTAAATTTTGAGAGTCCGCTTTCCGTAGCAATCCAGATATTATTTGCGCGGTCGCTCGTCATACTCAAAATTACGTCATTGGGCAGACCGTTTTGGATGGTAAATACTTCAAAGCGCACCTTATTCTTATTCTTCTGATCGATAATCACCTTGTTAAGCCCGCCCCCGAAAGTACCTGCCCAGATCTGCCCGTTTTTTTCCTTATATATATACTGTACCGTGTTATTGCCCAAACTGGAGCGCTCGCCACGAATTTTACGGTAAGTATCAAACAGGTAATCCGCCGGATTTGTCAGGTTTGGATTAAAACGCAGCAAGCCATTGTTAGTGGCGACCCAGAGTTGCCCTTCGTTATCCTCACACAGGTGTCTGACCAGCTTACCCAATGTATAAGGGTAATGATGGAAAGTGTTGGTATAGTTAAGGAAACTTTGCTTTCCCCCAGTTTCAGTAACCAAATTGATTCCCCCGCCAAGCGTACCCACCCAGATCCTGCCCTTGCTGTCTTCAATTACCGAATAAACCTGGTTATTACTAAGGCTGTAGTGGTCGGCCTGATGATGCATATATTGTTTCAGCCTGTACATTTTTCTGTCTGGGTTTACAGGTGCTGCCTTGAACAGGCCCTTGCCCTTTGTCCCCAACCACACATTTCCCTTGCTGTCTTCCAAAATACTATAGACAAAACCCAACGGTTTGTTGCTTCCAGCGAACAAGGATACAGGTTTTCCGTGGTCATAAACATGCACCAGGCCATCCTTTGTACAAATCCATAAACGGCCTTTTGCATCTTTCATCATTGCCCTTACATCATTGTCTGATCTGTTTTGAGGGCTCTGCACCAATTGCCTGTAATTGAAC
>Ga0247734_1000301_pt1 | contig 43989 bp, 21 predicted proteins | sample UWRJL103311B2_FD_180933 | JGI IMG/M metagenome (GOLD analysis project Ga0247734, IMG submission 180933) | Plant litter microbial communities from Arlington Agricultural Research Station in Wisconsin, United States - UWRJ-L103-311B-2 | ecosystem: Environmental > Terrestrial > Plant litter >...
GGTTTGCAACGAATTCAATAAATTCCTTGCTACCAAATTCAAGTGGCCTACCGTGGCCCCAAAGACGTACAATCCGAGGAGGTCCGTCAAAAGCATTGAGGAGGACAGTTATACGTCCGTTGTTTGGCTCCAGGAGATGAGCGATAGTTTCAACTCCCGATCCTTTTGCCGCCGAATTAGTATATTGTGTAGTTTGAAATTGATGGACAGCATAGGAGATGAGAGCAATCATAGGATCTAAAATAAAGTAGAGAAGTAACAAAATGCTTCGGCAAAGTGTCCCGGCTCCCAGGGTTTCCTGATGGACGATCGTTTTTTACTGTAGGAATAAGTTTACCTGTGAGATCTTGATACTGGCGCCAGGAGTGTCAGCCAGAATTTCTATCTTTTGCGGGGCGGAGAAGAGAGAAATCAATCTTTTTCCATATAAAACACGTAGTTCTTCGACTCTTTTTCACGCTGAACATTTCTTACCCAGAAGGTCTTCTCATCTATCACGCCAAAGTAGTGGCCACCTTTAGGGGAAATATTGACATGGCCATCGGCCGCGAGCGGGGCTGATGCTATCCAAATAACCTTCTGCTCGAGGATCCATGGAATTAGGGATTTGGGAATTGTTTCAAAGAAAGCACCCATATTGGTTGCTGTAAAATCAGTCCTAAAAGTAATGTAAATTAAATATGGTATTTATCTTAAATCGCTAATGGATAAACTTGATCCTACATCACGGTACTGGATTATTCATCATACTCTAAAGTTGTGACTCTTCTACCATTATACTCGCGTGACCTCGGGGCCGGCATCGGCCAAGGAAACTAAAAATGGAGACGAGTACTTTGTACGAAAGTACTGTGGCCTCCGTTCGCTTACGAAAAAAGGGTTTTCATTTTCCAAAGTAAACTGGGAGGCAAAAATGTGCTCCAGAATCCAACTTTTGCCTGGCGGGAAAAAAAAATTATGCATAATTACTACTTCTGTTTAAGGCAGTATTAGATAAACGGCTAACAATAAAACAATCTTGGTCTCCTAAAATAAGCATTTTCTCACCAAAAGTTTTCGGCCCATTATACTTCTTTGCCATTTGAAGCGAATGCATAGGAAATACCGTCAGCGAAGTTACCGATTATTATTACATGCCAATCATGACTTCCACTCCAATAAAAGTATCTTAACAAATCTAAACTTTCCAAAAAAAAAAATTGCCTTTCAGAAAGGGCAATATGTGCGATGGAGTTTGGAATAGTACGGAGGACTGACCATCGCTTAATTGATCAAATACCTTGGCGAGCTCGGCCCCTATGTGGTTGGGATTGTTTACATTTCACCTATTTTGTAGCTTACATGGTCTCACGCAGAAGCACTTCCAGATTAAACGGTTACTAGTATAAGCAAAGTCTCACAAATGCTCTTCTACAGTGTGGATTTCGCCTGTTTTGCAAAGAAACTCAAGCTTTGAAACAAAACGGCCGTCGATGTACCAGTGCTGCGCAAGCTTCTTTGATACGCGAAAACTACAAGAAGTGACATAATGTTCCTTCCTTCCCTAGTAAATCATTCACAAATAGTCTCCAATAATTTGATTTTTACAGACTACTTTAATTCCCGCATTCTCAGGGCCCCGAAGACCATAACGTGAAAATTGTATATAGGATCGAATAGGGTACTCCAACCCTAACATGACAGCACATCTTTAAGTTGTTCTGATAGCTACTAGATGTATGCATGCGGAAGTGTGCCCCTTGAATGAACTTCGTGTAGAGCTGCAATAGGTTCTGCAGGGGCCTGCCGGAATGAAAAGAATTCACAGCCTGGAGGAAGCCAGGGAGATTCGTGATTCCACTAGAAAACAATACGGTGATGGCAGCCTGATAATCAGGAAGAACACAGATGATGTGTTAGGGGTGTGGCGGTGCTTTTCGGCTAATCGTGGATTTTGGTATACTGGAAGAATGTAGCTTTGAGACTGCAGTTATATTATGGACAACTTGTTGACTCTGGGCGACCTGAATGTATCCAAGCTTAATCAAATGGACCCATAGGCATCAGTACCCTACCGCACATTTGATATTCATCCTATTCATTGTACCGCAGTAGGAGGTGGCCAGCAAACCTCTATCAAGGCCATGGATAGTGTTGTATCCTAGGCGAATATTATTGGTGATTCTTTATTTAGAATTTCACCACAGATGGTATTTAATTTTGACACTGGGTGAGAAGACTCCGAGCAATTGAGATGTTACAGTCTAATTCCAAGAACTCCCCAATCACCTGTGATAGGACTCAATCGTCCCTTCCCAGACTCATAATTAAGTACTTAAGATGGACTCGGAGAGAGTCAAGAGAATCAGACACTTTTTCTATACATACAGATCCCATTCGTGAGGTCTGATAACTTGCACCTAGTTTATAAGAGGAAGAAAATACACCCACCCCTCGGCGGCTGCTCTAATACACTGAGGTGCCCAGCAATCCACAAACCGCAAAAGTCTTTACAGCTGTGTATCCTAGCAATGTCAAGTCAATGACTATAGACTTTTCTATAATTATTAGTGTTATGGGATCTCTCTCTCCGCCTAGTTCTTCGGAGGCTTCTCCGACCGTAAGTAATGTTGTTTCTAGCTACAAATTATGGACAGACTGTCGGGCCATGGCTTGGACCAAATCGACATGCCGCAATATTAACTGCAGTAAATAATTAAACCGTCTTTTATTTCAGAATTCACAATAACTTCTACTTTCACAAACTCAGGCCCAGACTTATCATGATTTAATGCAATGCCTTCGGTCCTTCACTTGCCAGTCGCTTTCAGCTTCAGCTTGTCAACCGAGCATCACTGCCTCTACACATTTAAATTTATACACATATCATGCGCTAGTAGTAGTAGCAATAATGGGGGCAATTCTGATCTGCAACAATCCTTCACTATTATTCTCCTCTGCCAGCAAGTCGTTTTCATCACAGTCCCTAACACCAAGAAAGTTGTTCGTTGGCTTATCAACCACCAGCCAGAGGCATTTATCCTTCCCTCCATAAAAAAGAGCTGGACTTTGTTCTTCGAGAGGAAATACAAGAGTGTCTCACTAGCATTATGGACCGCTGTGGGAGAACCCTTATTATTGCAAATAGCTTTTATAGAAACCATTTGTCCGATTCTCTAAGTTGGCACCGGATAACAACATCTTAATTGAAGTGAGTTCAGAGATCGCGCATGGGAGGGCAATCAGGATGATATTGGTTTCCCGGTGGGAACATGGAGAATAGAATTTTCTCTATTTCTCCCGTATTCAAAAGCCTTTCCTGCTTAAGTATTACACCGCTCGAACCCGGAAATATCTATAGTCTGTGGCGCTACTAGTGATATGCTTCATGAAAAGAAGGTCTTGTGATACCTGGCGATGAACAGAAGTGGCTGTATAAAACTGACCGTTGGGTACTGTGATGCATGTGGACCAACTTGGAATATAGTTTGGTAGATCAAAAGGATGTGCCAATTTTGGAGAATAGGTTGCTACGGCACCAGGCAAACCCCGGGAAAGGGGTGTAATATCACCCAAAGCTAATTCCTTGAGCTATTGCCGTCAACCTAAGTTGATTGTACTAAGTAACAGACGATTACATTTTGGGATATACTTGACCCACGCCAAGTTCACAACAAAATTATAAGTTATCTAGGAGGTACACATATCTTGTCCAGCACAGTCCGGGAAGTTGGTATCATATTCTATCTTAAGTCCCTATGGAGCGCCAGTGGAAAGACGAATTCGAGCCTGTTCTGATAGCGAAACTCCGTTGGCTATCTAATTTGTAGTAACTATGAACTTTAATTAACCCTTCACTCGCCCTACCGAGCCAGTCAATTAAGAAGCATATTTTTGAAAGTTTTGAAAGGTTCTCGAAACCTGCCGACCATTGATTGCCTCTGCAAATATAGCGGCTGGCCTCGTGTTTAGGTTATCATAATTCTTTTTGGAAATGGGTACGGCGTACGGATGAAGTGTCTCAGTGTATAGTTGGAGCAAGGATTACCATGATACCATATATTCGAGCCATGTGGCGTACGAATAGAGGAACGCAGGGATCAAACAAGAAGAGAATTATACAATATAGAAGCTGGCACATTTTGGGTTTTATTACAGTCCTTAGTAATGATCTCAGTCTTGGTATTGGCACCGGCATCATCGGCATCGGCTTCGGCCATATATTCAGCTTTCAAATGTGTGAAAGTACCGACTGTCCGGAGTATAGGGGGTGTTACTAGTGTCTTTCTCTCACGACTGTCCGACTTTACCGACCCGACTCCGAACATTACCCTCACCGTAATTTCCACGCTAACAACGGTTTTTCTTACTCGCACCTATTCAGTCAGCATTATTATCCTTTTTCGGTGATCTTACCTTAAACCTCACCTTACCTCACCTCACCTCGCACGCATACGACGCACACTGACACGCAGACGCAGACGCAGACGCAGAAAAGACGCAGACTAAGAGTCAGATTCAGATTGAGATCATCCCTTCCCCTCATCTTACTCTTCGTCTCTTTCTTCTCCACCCTCCTGTGGGCTTCGCTCTCCCGTCTTCTTCTTCTTTGTATTTCATCTTTCCAACCCGCCACCAACAACTGTGATTGACACCACATCAGCTACAACTACATCCCTCTCCAACCTCAACTCCAATATAAAGAAAATAGGCTACACTTCACCATACATAACATAACCATCGCCATAGTCTGTCGTACGCCTCTCCCGCCCTGCCACCCATACTCTCACTCAGCTTTTCCCAGCGTGAGTTCACCGTGCAAAAGCACCCAATTACTGACTCCCGGCACTTTCGACAGCAGAAGACCTCCAAATTAAAATGTCTTCACCCACAGAATCCCGTTCAGTAAAGCGACCAAGTAAGCCAATATCCTTCTTTTGTGCCCCTCCCCCCCCTTTTCCCGGGTTGTTTTGGACGGTGCGTTATCATTAGTTGCAATGGTGCAGCGGCTGGTCTCCGTACAGTCCCGGGTCAAGTCAAGTTGAAGATGATTTGTGTCTGCGGCCGTCCAGCAGCGGCCGACTCTTGGAGGGGAAACAATTTAAGAAAACTCTTTCTTCTCCCCGCCAGCACCATTCTCAACACCACCATCGATTTCAATACCTGCGCAATCACCCAACAACTATCCTCGGACCACAAAGCGCACGCACTCGTAACGCATTTGCTATTCAATTCTGTTGCATTTACCGCTGTCATCGCAACCATATCTGCCGAGCGCACCTATTCAACATAAAAGCAGAACATATTACTGATCATAGCTGCAATGGCAGGAACGCAATCACTCCCACCGCCTGAACTTCCTAACCTCGTTGCCGAGCAGCACGTACCTCTCCCTTCGACCGACAAAAACAGTCAACGTTTGATCGTGGTGCTATCTAACGCCAGTCTCGAGACATACAAATCTTCTCATGGTGGTGGCCGACCCGGCGCACGAGACGAAAAGTACTCGCTTCTGAACAGCGACGAGCATATTGGTGTTATGCGCAAGATGAATCGCGACATCAGTGACGCAAGACCTGATATCACCCACCAGGTCTGATTTCCCATAACACTCGCTGAAACACATGACAAATCTAATATAATGGTGCGCAGTGTCTACTTACGTTACTCGACTCTCCTGTCAACAAGGCTGGCAAGCTACAAATTTATATTCACACTGCCAAAGGAGTTCTGATTGAGGTCAGCCCGACTGTCAGAATCCCCCGTACCTTCAAGCGATTCGCAGGCCTAATGGTTCAATTGCTCCATCGCCTCTCTATCAGATCGGTTACTTCACAAGAAAAGCTTCTAAAGGTTATCCAAAACCCGATCACGGATCATCTACCCCCAAACTGTCGCAAGGTCACGTTAAGTTTTGACGCCCCACTGGTGAAATGCAGTGATTACATTTCAACTTTGAAAGAGGATGAGAGTATATGTGTATTTGTAGGAGCTATGGCGAAAGGCGAGGATGTTTTTGCGGATCTATATGTCGACGACAAGATTGGAATCAGCAACTACAGTCTCTCCGCTAGTGTGGCCTGTAGCAAGTTCTGCCATGCAGCAGAAGATGTTTGGGGAATCATTTAGACCATCTAGAGTCTTTTCACGCCTGAAAATTTGTATAACGAGCTGGAGGACTAGGAGGAATGGTCGATCTTGAGGTGAAACCGGACCCTGAACATGAGCTTACGATCCTAACATCGTCTTCTCTGTTCAGGGCTGCCGGCTTGGGTGTCTGTGTGGCTCTGACCTCTGTTTTACCAACAAAACTAGGCGTTCAACATCAGATCCAAGACGCTTTTGTCGTCTTTCGTGGGCCAACTCAACTTGGCGCACTTCTCCTTTTGTCATTCCAATGCCTTTCCCTTTGCACAGCGTGGTAAGTATTTCCTGGTAAGGGATGGTTGGCTCTTCTCAAGCGCTACTCAGAAGGGTTGGGCAGCGAAATGGGCCAAATGTACTTCTATATGCAGTTGTGGGTCAAGTTGTCCAGGTAGCTAGTAGCGCGTCGAATACAGCAAAGAGTTCAGGAGCAAAATGACACGCTTGCCTAGTGATTTTCCAACATTTTCATAAGAACTGACACCTGTTTTGCGAAGCGGTGGGGAGGGGGATAATCTGTTCCGGTACAGCACTATATCAATATGATAGATTTTAATTCTCTCGGAGCTGGGTTTCGGTTGCATCATCGGACACTCAGATTCCATCGAGTGCTTTGGCTACAATACCGTGATTGTCTTATAATTCTTGACACAATCAGTCCAATAAAGTTAGTCGGAACTCTCTGCGTCCGTAGGCTATCATTGACACTTTACAGTATAGCCAAACTGACGGCGATTAACGAATAAACTCGTTTCAAATCTTGATATTGGCATTCCTTCACTCTGCAGAAGCTCAGCTCTCGGAAAAGCTAAGCTCTCGGAAAAGCTACTTCGTATGTATGAAAGTACGTCCAGTCTATCAGGAACCTGTTCCCATTTGTTCGATTGTGTAGCATGATCCAATAGAGGGATAAACCCCCGAATCAGTGATGCTACCGGGCAAGCTGCAGCCTTTCATTTTCTGTCCAGTGGATGATAAACCACAGCGGGTAAGTTCGTCGCCCACACAATACAACGTGTAGGAACAAGGGATCGACCTCTCTGATTTGCAGATACAACGTGGCACTTGGACAGGCTTCAGAGTGGTAAGCTTCGGGTTTGGTTTTGCCAGCGAAGTAAAAGACAAGGCCAAAAGACACCATTCTCGTCATAGTGTCTGAATGCCCTGAGGTTCGCCGAGGCGACAATGCAGCGAGTCGTATCTGGGGTCACAATGCATTTGTGCCTGATATCTATGACTGGAACCCCCGTCTGGTGTGATGCGGCCGTCGCGACTGGTCATCGTTGGGGTCATCTGCAAGCCCCCAAATAGCACATCACGACCCCTCAACCACCAATTGCTTCTGATCGCCCCAAGAACACCTGAGTACTTAAAAGACATTTACTATAATTTCTCTTTTCTCTTTTCCCTTTCCCTACTATTCCTTCAGCGGCATCAAGAGTTTTGCAGTCAGGCGAAAGCTCCCCGCACTACCTCATACGACATATATCATCACGTTTTGCACTACCTGACTCTTGTTACCTGAACTCGTACTTTTATTTCGCCGTTGCGGAGTCATCTGTACCAAACACTGAGAATAGGCATAAATATAAGGAATGGGCGCCCTCCCCCAGTTTCCGATCATCGAAGCATCACACCTACCTTCTTCAGCCTCTTTCTATGCCGAAATATCCCAACCACTCGGTATCTCATACCTGTCATCTTCACCTGCAGTTCGTATAAATTTCACGTTAAATTTTCTTCGTTATATATAAAGCTTCAGAGCAGCTGGAACAACGTAGGAGCCAATACGCTTTGCCGATTTTCTGGGCTTTCACAATATGTATCGGCTTTTTAAGATGGCCCTTTGATCTTGAGCTTCCTGGCGGGATGTGTAATTATGGTGCTAATCCGCTACACAGCGTCTTCACTTCGGATATATATCAGATCTAGGTCCACAGATCATCTTTACGCTACAGCAGAGCCCCGTGTTCCCACCGCGGCCGTCTCATATTACGCTTTTAGCACAGTCTCCTAACTCGGTCAGGGATTTCTATGATAGGAGTTTGGCAGCAAATCCCTTGCAGAGGGATCATAGCTTCTTGAAAGACGGAGAGGAGACGGCAGCTAGGACAAGAGATCTCGACGGCAACATGTTAGAGGCCGTCTACGCACCACGGCGGCCCGCCATCGAGACAGTCGGTATGGTGAAAGAGGCCCGCCGAGTCCTAGAATGGCAACAAGACGTTGCACGGAGTGTGGCGGCATCAAAGGCCCCAGAACACTCACCAATAAGGTCGATGGCTTCTTCCGAGACCAGGCCTCCTGTCTCCTCTCGTCGGCCAGAGTCCTACACAATTCCTCAGCCACCTATGCGCCTAGTACGAAGGGATACAGTGACTACGGAGCATTATCGTCGGCCGGAAGGGGGATCTGACGGCTTTAGTGGCATGAAGCTTGTCGGTACGTTGCTCGGAGCTGCTGCAGGGGCTGCAGTTGCTTATGCTATGGTGTCTTCAGACCACTCCCCCCCAGCCCCAGTTCGACGGGCTTCTCACGACCAATACACCACTCTCATAGAACGTAGGCCCTCAAGAAGTACGCGTACCTATGTTCCAGAACCAAAATATGTCGCGCAATACACTATTGCGGCTGCACCACCGATGGGACGAATCGAAGAAGCTAGCACGAAGAGCAGAAGCACCAAAAGCGTCGTTATACGAGATGAGAGTAGAAATGATACTGGAAGCCGAATTAATTACCCCTTGACCATATTGCCAGGAACAGGATCCAAAGGCCCTGAGCCTGCGCCAGTACCTTCATTGAGTCAGGTGAGTCACCGCAGCCACAGATCAGAGAGGAGAAGCGATCGAGATGAAAGATCTAGCCATCATAGCAATAAGAAGCCGGATAGCTATGTGAGTGCACGAACATATCATACTGCGCGATCATTAGGGTCGAAGCATGGTCAGCAAGTACAGTACGTTGCAGAACCAGCTAAGAGCCGTGCAAGTAGAGGTAGCGTAGACAGTGAGCGCACCGTTCGTCTATCGCCACCCAATGAAGATCGTGATAAGAGTACCATTAGCGCACGACATGTACCACTGCCTCCCAGCGTAGTGAGTGCGAGGCATGTTCCATTACCAGAAAGCGTTATGGGAGGCAGTTATGCCGCAAGCGTAGCACCAAGTGACAGTGTTAGTAGCATTGGCAGTAAACGCGAAAGGGAGAGGTTGATGGACCGGATGAGGGAACGGTGGTAGAATTTTATGTACCTCCGAACATCGACAGACACTTCTAAAGGAAGGTGGAAAACAGAACAGTATTGCTTTGATGACGAACAAGTATAGAGCTCAATTGCACAGGAATAATATAATAGTCAAACAAGAAGAAACAGCTCAAAAGGAAAAATAGTTCTACTTGTTAGGTTATGGACGTCTCAATATGTAATGTGTAGCTTCCCTTATTCAATAATTACTTGTACCTTAACACAACGGGTAAAGTAGACAGACAATCCAGTGACCCTCTCACAGGTAAGACTAGAGAGTTCAAGACTCTGAAAGTCTTACTAGATGCTTAATGACTTAAATAGTTGATGAAGAATTTATCAAACGCAATGTCTCGCTGTGCCAGGACACAAGTGAAGAACAGGCTGGCAAGGTTGAGCTCTTGCCTGTACGTTGGCGCTAGATACGAACTCTCAATAGTCACGGGTTATTAGAGAAGCTGGTTTCTACCAGCTTGAAGCTCTGGCATGGTTGTTGTCACGATATTACCGCCGTCGAGTGGGCGGTGAAGCGTGACGTGGCTGCTACGCTAACAAATGAAGTATTTCTCTCAGTATTGGCAATAAAGAAGGAGATAATTTAACATTTGTTATTTAGGCAAGAATAATCGCTGGTCCTGAGGCTGCTGCTTATTATAATTCACTTGTATGGTTATAGTATAAATTAACTGCGAATACATGGCTTTTAATATTAAACCCTATAGTTATAAATAACTACTAGCTGAATGTGTTTGCTCTAAAACGGGGGGTTTACACAATAATTAATATAAGTATATATAATAAATATAAGGTGTATGTTTATATTTAGGATTAGCTACTAACCCTTGGCTTAAAGTGTGTATAAGCAAGATTTTTTATATATAGACGCTCAAGGTCACTTTTTATACTTTTATTTGTATTAAATAATGTTCTATATAAGATATAACAAGAGAGTATAACAAAAAGCTAAAAGAGAAAAAACTACAATGAATTTAATATTAAACCCTGTTTGTTTAAAAACTACTTTAGTTGCCTTGTTATATAACTTTAACTATTAACAATTATATAAAAATATTTCTCAGTTATATAAAGTCACCATAATACCGCGGGAGAAGGAACATGGGCTTTATTTTTCAAATATCTTTTTAGTGAAACTTATGTATTTCAAAACAAGTGGTTTATATTAAATCCTAGGCTCAGTACTACTTTATATCCCCTGGGAGGTCCCGGAAGTGTATACACTTGGCTAGTAGCTAATCAATATTAATCAATCAATCAACCAACCAACCAAGAAGTGAGAAAGCGGTAAAAAGATGTTTATTTCGGGGAGTTGGGTGGTGTATTAAAATACTGTACTCCAATACTATTTGAACCACGAATCAATAATCTATCCCTTTTGAATAAAGTGAAATCGCTCTGCTTGAAAAAGGCCGAAATACCACTATACCGTGGCGTACTACGTTCAACCTAGGTAGAAGTATATACAATTGCAACCCACGAGAGAGAATCCTAGACATCAATATATGGCAAGTGTGATAAGAATGTGTTGGCTCTCTTTTGTATACTTTGCTCTCCTTGCACTCCCGCTTTCCTGGTCTTTATTGAACATTTATTTCAATAATCTCGCTTCCTTACTGGAGCTTCTTCCCCTCCTGAGATTTCTCCAACTAAAGGTTTTCTTGCAGAGACCACAATGTATCGGACAGCGTCCCTGTATACATATCCTTCATAACCAGCTACTGTATTTGCGAACATATGCTTGAGCCCAAGAAATGCAATAATCATATATGGAATAAATGCTAGGATATAAAAGAACCTCATCATGGGAACGATATTGTCTGATAGGTCCCTCACAACAACTTCCTCGAAACCAGCTTCTTCGAGGATATCTTCCAACACTCCTTGTTTGAAACGGTCATTCGCTGGCATCGCAGTATATTTATTAATCTCAGCCCAGGATTTCCCGACCCATTTCTCTTCGTTGCTAAAGTCGACATGGTCATACTCGTACATTGCAAGGGAGCCTCCGGGTCGAATGACACGAAAGAATTCTGCAGCGGCGACTTCGGGCTGTGTTGCGTGAACGAAAGTTTCCATCGTATACGCACCGTCAAAACTACCATCCGCGAAAGCATTCAGATGATGGTAGTCACCTTTTGTCACCGTTACTATCCCTTGTAGCCCTTCCGCTTCCACATTGCGCCGTGCCTTCACAATATGATGATCTACAACATCAATCCCTTGAACACAATAGCCTTTTTTAGCTAGGTGGATAGCGACATGTCCAACACCGCACCCTGCATCCAGCACCTTCGAGCCCTGCTCGAGACCCAGGCTTTCGATCAAGTGGTCTTCCATGGCTCTGAGGGCACTCCCGATAGGGAAAGGCCAATATGAACCAGGCGTATAAAACCCAAAGTGCCGCGTTCCACCCAAAACCAACCTATACCCAATTCTTGATTCAAGTGTTCCATAGTAGCGCTGGAGTGGCTGGTTCTCGTTTATGAGGGGCTGCTCATCGATAGGAGGCATTAGGAGAGTCGGAGTGCTCGAGAAAGAGCATGAAGTGAAGGGTGAGAATTCGAAGACAGGTAGCTGCCAGATAGTCTTATGTGTATTTGAGCGATTCGTCTAATGTGCTTAATAGATTGATGGTAGGGAAAACAAGCAAGACCTGCTGACAGGTTATCAGCTCAAGGAGGGAGGTGAAGATGCAAAGGGCATGAGTTGAGGCCGAGTGAGAAACTACTGAAGGATAAATCTATGTTCCATGGTTGGTAGTCGTACCCCGGTCGGCCCCTGTAAACTTACAGTATCACATCACACGATGGGCGCTTGCACAGCATGCACCTCCGTGCCGTTCTCATAGCGGATCCCATCGCAATACGTGGTAGGTAGTTTGTAGGCTCCTTAACCGCGCGGCAGATGAGGGGCATGTCGATAATGTGACGACGGACTAGGATCCAGCATTCCTTCAGCTCCTTTATCTGCAGTAGTAGCCAGTTAGTAGCTTAATAGAACCGGGGGGATATAGAAAAATACGAAAGTACTGTACCTACGTAGAGATCCCACGCACAGTGGGTTCTACCATACACACCACTGCCACACTATAAAAACCGACTTTCCGAGCGGGCTGCGTACCGAATGCACACATGACATATATGCAGACCTACAATCTATGGGATTTTTGATGTCGGTTTTCTTTCGGATTTTTGGTTTTGTATTTTTAAGTTGGGCACTACAGTTAGGGTGGAGCATATGAGATATTGACTTTCGTGCCTGGCTATTATGTTTGCGTCCTATGTCGATCAATGGGGGTTTGGTTCCTATCTCAAACACGTTTATATAACTCAAGCAAATATCTGCTTCGTGCCTCCCCTCCTACTTTCATTCTCGCCAGTCTCGTTTCTGTTCTTAATATAGAGCACCGTCGGATTCGACAAAGTGCTGTTGGCTGGTTACCCACGACTTGTATGTACAGTACATTACCATGCAGCGCTTCCCTTGATCTATTACTGTACGGTGCATTGTAGCTGCTAGTACACGCAGCTCCCGATGCATGCTCCTGTTTCCGTCCAATCGTCTAGCCAGCCTTGAAACCTCTACGGTGTCGGTAAACGCTAAACCCAACTTCAGGGTCACATTCGTGATGCAACCTAAAGGACGAGTCTCTATCTACGGCTATGTAGATGTATATATGATTTGGAACACCAGGTAGTATAAAGGATATTCAGATATGCAATTATGGGAACGTCCGTCAAGCTCTCCTTTGGTTTCGTGATATATTGCCTGCACTGCACTCTCGCCGCTCCCTTACAAATTGCCACCTCCACGAAAGCAATTCACCTGCCCTCTAGAAATTTCTCAGAGCCACTCACTCAAGGATGGACAGCATCCCCCGATGGTCGTGGAACGATGGACATTGTCTGGAGTTGTTTGGTCACGATACTGCTCTGTTCCTGGTCGGTTCTTTGCCTTCAAATCCCCGGAGCGAAAGATACCCAGTGGCGTATACTCTGGCGGAGGTGTTGGCTAACTGCCCTCTGTTGCCTTGGCCCTGAATTCACCTTGCAGCTAGCATTAGGACAATGGTCATCCGCTCGGCAGTCTGTTAAAGACTTTCATGCATCTGGTTTTGAATGCTGGACAATGAAGCACGCCTTCTATGCCAACTCCGGGGGCTTCTTCCTCAATACACCTGACTTCAAGCCTGTCCCTATTGATGCAAAGCAGCTTCTTTACTTGGTTGATCATAAGTATATTGATTTTCCAGCTTTAAGTGAGCAAGATATTGATGATAAAAACAAAATGGATGTGCTTCTCCGCCTCATCTCTATCGGCCAGATTATATGGTTCAGCATCACCGTTATTGCTCGAGGTGTACAAGGCCTTTTCATTACAGGAATGGAGCTCACAACAGCTGCTTTCATCCTGTGCACTTTCGGCACCACGTACTTGTGGTGGGAAAAGGGCGCGGACGTGGCTGTGCCAGAAGTGCTCCATACCAAAACTACTATGGCCACCATTTTAAAGAATGGAGGAGATTCCGCTGCAGCACCATACCACCGAACACCTTTGGATTTCATCAGCCGAGAGGAATGGCATTGGTCTCTATACTGGACGCACTGGATCAATATTCTCCGGAATATGCATATTGTATTTGCTCCCCGGGATCTTCCCCATGATCGAATCGAAAATACCGTCTGGCTCAACATCTCCGCACGTGGTGCTTTACCAGCTTTTATTTTGATATGCCTAGCTTACTCCGCCATTTTCATTGCAGGCTGGAACGATCACTTTCCAACCAAGTCGGAGCAGATCCTGTGGAGGATATCAAGCTTGTCAATGATGGCCGCCATATCTATGTACTTTCTTGTCACCGCCTTTGCATACATAATATACCCTGCCATCGAACAATATTTCCGGCGGCCAGAACCCCTAAATTCGAATCGTCAGAGCATCGAGAGCCCACCTCATACAGATGAAATAAACTCTCAGAGATCAGCTTGTCACAGAATGGCCATCAACGTCCAAAGACTTCCGCCTAAGCATCAAAACTCCCGGTCTAGGTTATCCTCTATTACAGCAAGTCTAAGGAATAACTCTATCCTAAAAGACCCATCGCTAGATGTGCCTCTGAAAGCAACTATACCCATGTATGTGGTTGGCTTTTTCTACTGCTCCTCCCGCTGTTGTATACTTGTTTTAGATATAATTCAATTGCGCTCCTTGCCACAAAGCGCTTTTGACTCCATAGAATGGAGCGCATTCCTCCCTCATATATAATTAAGCCCTATATACTCTATAATTAAGAATCAATTTTATTGATCTATTTGTAACGCCTTGCGTACTATATCTAGTTGAAGGCCAATGAGGGATACGAGCTTAGTATATAATATTCGCGAAAGAGGAGATTCCCTGTTATTCTCTAAACAGCTTTAAGCAACAACAATTGCATTATCTTCTTTAAGGTGTTTCAACTATACGATTTAGCAAGCAGACGTTGCATTCTTACTTTATAATAAATGTTGGCCACAAACCGTTCGTACCAGAATAGGGGTTTATTTTTACACGGTATTACGTCATTTACGTGAATGTTAACGACAGTGCCTAACTTGTATAAAAAGCACTAGCTCCACAAAACCCAGTTTATAGCCTTGGAGAATCGTATAGCTAATTCACATTTTCATGCCTGTAAAGCTCAGATCTTAACATAATACCTAGTTCCATTTCAACACTCTTCAATCATTCTATATCTGAGTCAAATTATCCTTCTTCCAGTCATACAAGACCGAGAGAAGCTACTTAAAAGTTTTATATCACTATATGAATTAAACCTATCTTCGTCACATAAGTCTATTCATCCTCCTACTCTTAGCTTCTAGGGTGGTTTGTGTGGCCTTATTTCCCGTACCAAAAGTGCTCCTAGTAATACAGCATCTCCAAAGTCAATTTTCCCATGCACATGTTTATCTTAACTACGTATACGTTCGTCTAACAGCGGCCTGCAAAGCAAGAGATACTACATCTATGTCTGAATTTACCAAGGACGTGCGTTTAGTTGAGACGAACAGACGATGATACAGATGTGGGGATGTGGTCAATATTTGTTGTTAAGTGTCTTAGTAAATATTTCATTCTAATTGGCGCCGCCGAGGTGAACAGAAAGTTTATACTTAATAAAATATTTACTACTGTCGAAGATAATAAACCATGATGGTACAACTCTAATATCTACCAAATTAAGTTACAAATAAATTAATATCAGTAGATGAGGCTATGGATATTATAACCGGCAGGTGGGTAGCTCTGAAAATGAGATATACGATTTGAGAACAGTACAGGGTAGATTCTACAGAGGCGCGCTTGGGGCTTCCTATAAGAAATCCTCCTTGAGTTTCCCTACCAATGCAGCAACAGTAAGCGTTGATGGCTAGTATCCCGCTTCAAGAGTAGAACCTCAAATGAAATCTTAGAAGTGTTACGGTGAATTGATAACTATAGTTGAGATTCTGTTCTAGAGAAAGGGGTGTTGCTAGCTTGGTAAAGAACCACAATTATCAAGAGTCACGTAGGTGATTCTTGTAATGGTAAAGAAGTGTCTTGGTTTCTCTAACTACGTCTAGAGTCTGGTTATAACTAATAATACCTAACTAATAGTGCTTCTGGAAGGGACGAATTGACGAATAAGTCCTTCTAACAATGTTAGTCATTGGCTTTTTAGCTACAATTTAAAAAGAGACAGGTAATGCTTGATAGATGTAATTGTACTGGAAACAATATTTATACAACAGATTGGTACATTGATAGACATGTTTGCCGTGATACAAAGCTAAGGAGTTATTTACGCATGGCTGTGGGAGAATATCCCTCGATTATTCTGCCAGGCGGTGAGTATTTCGTATACTAAAGATGGACGAGGTTATTCTCTGATTATTAGCCCGCTCCCTCCTACACCTTACGGATAGTCAGTCACATGACCAGATGTACCTAATATTGTTATAAGATCCACCCTTCGGATTGTCATGTAACAAATTCGTACAGAGTATCACAATACAAATAAAGATCTGTACACGTTTATGTTTAATCTTACCTAGGCACTAGTAACTTTAGTATAAAACGCAAACTTCAATGAATCTGTTCAGGTATTGATAAAGCACAAAGGTACACAAATAACTACTTTGCACTCCGCCGCCGTTTACCTATAATGTGAGGCTCTTTCGCATATACGAAGTACGCAAAGGAAGGGAATGTACTGCACTTTGTTCTTTCGTACATTAATCTATAATTATCACCTCCTTGACAACCCCCGCTCAAAAATAGTACTGTAGAACATTCTACGTAATGATCTGATTGAAATTGTTCATCAGACCATGTCTCGCATGTCCACTCAGATGATTCAAACACCTCATTCAACTACCGATGTTGCTTTACAGTACTTTCGTACTACCTCAACCCCCTTCCCCTCATTCTCCATCAGTGTTATATGTGTGGTTATAGAAGCTCAAGGTGCTGTCCAATAATATCAACAGCTTAGGTGATCGATACGTCTGGAATCTTCTATTCCTACCCTGGACTTGCTAAACAGACCCACTATGTCCTGTTTCTCCTCGAAAAGCGCCCAAAAAGGTACAGTAGGGAGGCTAGGAGCCAATCAAATATTTGTTTGTCTGAAAGTAGAGAATATCAATTGGTCCGAGTGGAGGTGGGGGAGGGGGAATGGCAATCCATCTGACGATATCAAGTTCCAGCATTCTCTAGAAGAATAAAGGCATTACTTCATAGCCAATGCAATATTGTGCTGGTATGGCTTTCGAGTACTTTCCAGAACTAGATGGAATTATAACATGCAATATATAAACCACCAGTCCTGCCTGTTAGGATCCATCTTTTGATCTTCACCAGAACAACCTTTCGCAAGACAAGAATACAGATCTATGAAATCATATCGTACTTTATCAAGAACAGTACCAGTCAAACAATCCAGCCGACGACTCTTCAAACCCACACCACGCACAATGTCGTTGTTCCCTCGATCATTCATCAGCACCGACCCCACGACATCTTTCCACCCTCTATTCCGTCTTCTAGATGACTTCGACCAGTACAATCGTGGCGGCAGCGACGTCACTGGTCAACGTCAGAGCCGACATAGCCTAAAGGCTTTTGCACCCAAGTTCGATGTCAAAGAGCTTCCTGAAAGCTATGAGCTTCATGGCGAGCTTCCCGGCATCGAGCAAAAAGATGTCGAGATCGAGTTCACAGACTCCCAGACTTTGACCGTTCGAGGCCATACTGAACGTTCATATTCATCGGGTACCCCGCCAGCAGGCTTTGTTGAAGGTTCTACCTCCTCGGGTGCTATCACCGAGGGAGGAGGTGAAGGAAAGGAGAACAAAGACCACGCAAAAACCGACAATCATAAAGACTCGACCAAGAAACTCACCGAAGTTACTGCGCAAGATGGCAATTCCCCGCAACCCGAAGCCAAGTATTGGGTCTCTGAGCGTAGCGTGGGCGAGTTTTCTCGATCTTTTAACTTCCCTTCCCGTGTTGACCAAGAAAATGTTCGAGCCTCCATGAAAAACGGCATCCTTAGCATTGTCGTTCCCAAGAGCAACAAGCCTGAAGGGCGTAAGATCACGATCTCTTAAGGACCTCGTTTTATCAGTATACTACGTTGGTATTAATGGTGGACACCTTGAATGTTTTTCATATTTATTATTAAGTTGGCAACGCTGGAGTCTTTTTCCCCGCCTGTTGTGTGGCAAGGAGGGATTATTATCTGTTGCTCATCAGCTTTGGATTTTGGTTTATGTATTTAACAAAAGTTTACATTCCTCGCTATATAATATATATCTAACGCTCATTTTTGGCTTTATATCTACCTGTCAAGGACCCTATATCACACTGCGAGGGGAGGTTCCTCAAAATGTAAAGAAGGGTTCTGTATACGGTGTAGTCTAAGGAGGAGAAGAAGCGTTGCCTCTACTCACGAAGCTATATACTGTAATACAAATGTGGGGCCACCCTAGGGTGCCTTAGGTCACAACACTACCTAAACAATCTGAACAGCTGAATCAAAGTCTTAGTACAATCTCTAACTTAGTAGTATGTGATATTTTTGCTTGTTTGAGGTTTTTTTTCTTAATACCTTGAATCACTTTAACTTTCTTATTCCTACTCTTTGTAGCAATGGTGTAAGAGGCACGTGACCACGCTCCGAGTAAATGCGATTCTAGTATATATAGTAGGAGAAAGTTTCGGTGCCCGAACCCGATAATTATGCCTTTTAATCCGCTTAGCATAGTGTCACAGCCTGGTTCTAAAAGCACAGGGCTTCTAGAAGAGGGTTTCTGAAAACAGGAGATTTCTAAAAGCGAGGCACCTAGAAGAGAAAGTGTAAGGCTCCTTATCCTCGGTTGATTGGAAAACTTGTTTTCCTTTTATATCAACTTCTCTAGGGGGGTCATGTGTTACCTAGGACTCGAGAATTCGTAAATGTGGATATGGTCTGAAAAAAGGTAGATCATGTGTTTTTAGTCATCCCTTTTCTTCTTTTCAAATTCCCGTATAGGTGCTTGTCCCCTATAGCGCATGTTTTGAATAGGGGGTTTCCGAGCCCGGAATGACCTTCTACAATGGGAGTAGCTCAGGGGGAACGAAGGGGTATATTAATAGGGCTCCTGCCGATGTAATTAGAGATCATAGATTATTCTAGTATTGATTAGAATACCTATTCTAGGCTTATACTTCTCTGTAACTACTAATCCTTATAGCTTAAAAATATATTTAAGATAAAAACTAAAAGAATAGAAGCAGGAGTAGAACTTTAAAAGATATCTTGAAGACATATAAGAAAGATACTAAGAAAGATAATTAATACTAGCTAATTAGTACTAGCAAACCTATAGTTGATATAATAAAAAGAAGTAGACCTATCTGTTTTAAACTAAGACTAAGTACTGTACTTATTTATAAAAGTATATAGAACGTGTTATTAATCAAATAAAACTTGGACTAGGCAACAATAGCATAGCGTGCACAGGTTTATAATACTATAGAGAGGCTATTTAGCGACCAGAACACACAGGTCTTCCAATGATACTAAATACAGAAAACTTGTCCGCAGCTAAAATAGCAGCAAGGTTTTTCATCATAACATGCAGCTCGTCAGCCACACCCGTCCTGCCCTCTGGGAAATGCTTTTCAACATTTTGACGCACAACATTCGTCCAGTGAATTGCTTCAGCATTGGATGGGAGCTGCCGGAGGTCAGACACCTTGAGGTTTTTCTGTGCCATTACTCGGAGAAGGTAGTCCAACGTCTTCCTATGGCCACAGGCAAGACGATCGATCTCATCTGGAATTGCTGACTCGTAACCCTCTAGCTTATTGTAAAAACTGTCTGAAATAATCAGAGTTCCGGTCAAGGCAAGCCGCTCGGCGACCCTGCCGAGCGATGCTTCAAACACACTGTTCTGACAGTGAGCGTAGACTCCTCTTACAACGACCAGATCGTATGGCATATCCGGGTCAGGAAGGAGATCGATGTCCTGCGCGTTACAGAGATATAGATTTACCCGACGCTGAAGGTCACTGGGCATCTTGGACGCGAAATAGTCCATTTGGCTCTGGCTGATGTTGATGGCGTCTATGCGTTGGCACTCCGGGAAGTGCCCAGCTAAGTACCGAGAGATAGAGCCCCAGCCGCATCCTAGATCAAGTATGCGATTGACTTTTGGACGGTCCGGCCCGCTCAGCCCGGCAATCTGGAGCTGACGTTCGAAATGTCGGTATTCAGCTGGGCCTACCGGACCCGGAGTTGCACCTTTTTCAAGTTCCGCTTGATCGTATAATCCAAATTGAAAGCTCAGATTATTTCCCCCTAGTGCCTGCTCCCACAACTCCTCTGCCGGTGGGTTATAAGTATAGACCACTTTGTCCCGGTAACTGTCTAGGCGGTCCGAATCAATGACCTGGATCTTTGATTGAATTGCCATGTTGAGATCGTAATAAAGGTATGTAGCGACAAGCACGTTTACTTTATCTTTTATTTCCCTTCCTTATCAATAGTTCATGGGCGAAACTAGTTTTATATCTTAGATTACAGACGGTTCAGGGGATATCGGTATCTTGACAATATCGATCCGAGGTAACCTACAGCATATTGTCAGCTCAATGCAAAGGGGCAAGCTGTTTAAGCCAATATTGACTTCGGGCCCGTGTGTAACGTAAATATATCATGTATACGGGTGGCGGTGCAAGCTATTTGCGCCAATATTGGCTTCGCGCTCGTATATAACGTAAATACGGCACGCACGCCAGTAGCGGTGTAGTATTACACTAGCACTAGCAAGAGATTCTGTTAAGGATACTTTATGCGGCATACGTAGAGAAATACCGCGAAACTCTTACACGTAAAGAAAGCGCTTTTATTAGTAACTTGACAGGGTGCAAGTAAAATTAGAATCCCTGGCTAAATCCTAATAGAAATGAGTAGATATTACCAAGGCCTTACAGCCTTACATTTTGTATATGTATTAATTTTAGATCCCTACCAATTAGAACCAGGCAATTAACTTGTATTAATAAGTATACCTTCTAACAATCCAACCGGGTTTCTAGTGGTTCTTGTTTATATGATGTAAAGATATGCCTCAGGAGCTCTTTCGCAACTGGAATTGCAATACCTCACCGCTATACTGCAGAGTTCCCTTCGTAAAGATTGAATATGTGCATATGACTTCGAGGATCGGACAACCAGCACCTGCTCTATTGGATTATATTTTGCTTGGCAATGCTCAAGACCAAACTTGTTCCCGAACATCACATTATCATGTGGGACATTGTAAGGTATAACCGGCCGACTACGATGCAACCAACCACGCTGTATCATCTCTCGACGCAGGATAATATATTCTCCTTCAAAGAAGCATTTCTGACAAAACCACACCCTTTTCTCTCTTGTCACGCATTTTCAACATGCCGCAGTTCCGGTCGGACGTATTCACGTGCCTCGTTGCACTTCCTCTAGCCAATGCGGTCGGTCACTTGTTCCCTGTATTAGGGGTTGCGTGGGCTGTAGCAGGAGAGGTCACTTTTGGCCCACCTGTTGTCCTCCTCAACTTCTGTTCATGGATGATCCTAGACGGTATATAGGTCCCTAAACATACGATATCCTATAGTTAGTGTATGTATCTAGAAAGCTGATTAAGACTGCAGTATATGATAAGTATAAAGATATGCCCAAGGATTTACGGCCTGCGCGAGCTATATTCATTACTTGGATTGGCGGTTTCTTCTCTATAGCAACCTGTGCAACGTATTCATGCGGCTGGGACGTCGGGGTCTGCGTCCTCAGACTACTCTGGTTGGAGCTGTTGTGGCCGACACCTTCTATCCCTACATATTCATCAAAAGAAGGATTCAAGCTTGTAAAATTAAAATCTGTTGTAAGTCACCCTTGCATACCTTATTTTTTCGTTCCCATACATATCCGAAATCTGCTTTAGCATGGCTGTGTCAATCCCCAAATCCTGAATGAAGGTCCTCTATCCGAACATAACATAACTAATTTTGTTATCATATAGTTTGGTCCCGGAAAGTCGCTATTCTGCGGTGTCCTTGCAGGCTTGATGGATACCCAAGCATCCGCTGTTTATACTTGTTTGCACTATCCCCATCGTTGTATTGCACGAAAAGTGCCTAGGAAAGCCGTGGCTTATGGTGCGCTCTATGGATTTGTCCGAGAAACCGTGTACGACGCAAGAGATATAGTGGAAGACAACCAGCAAGGGGTCACAACGCTGCCCACCACCATCGGAATGCGCAGAACTAAACTCCTCCTAGGTTTGACCACGGCTGTGGGCGAATTGCTAATTGCACAGCGCAAATGGATGACATTAAACATGGCTATTCGCACGGGGATTACCATGGGACTGATTCTTTTCGTTTTAAAGCATCCCCGTAATGATAGCCTCGCCTGGGGTGCATTCTGTGCACTATCGCTTATCCCAGCATTCTGCGCCCAGATAGAAATTGAAGATATAATATAGCCATGGTTACTAATCGATGGTGACTCAAAGCAACTATTTATTATCTACGAACGTATCACGACTTTACTCCGGGGGCTCGGCAAGGTTGGGCAGTGGAGATCACGTGAGGAAAGCTCTAAATGGCAATGGCGTCCGATATCCGTCGGGGGTTTCTTTTTGCCAGGCGGAGGTTCTGTTAAAGTTGCCATGTTCCCTTAGGAGATAGAAGAGCTGTATTAAATTTAGATTGATGGTCTTTTTAACTGGCATTCTGTGCCGAATCTTAACCTGCCCCGCGACCCTTTGGACAGGCTTAGTCACCGTCGTCGTTCTGGTCAAGCGCTAACCACCATTGACCTTTCTCTCTAACTCAAGATGCTCGATCACGTCCATCCTCTCTCGGTGGCCAGTTCTGCATAATTTATCATTTGAATTGCACAATTTATCGCAGGATTAATATTCTGGACACTGGCATCTAGACAGTGTAGATAATCACCAATAGTGGTTCTCTGGTTATAGAAGTAATATCTATAAGTATTCTCCAGTCTCTCGATAGCCCTTTACATTTTGCCATTGGGAAAGCAGATATTGAGATCGTAAAAGCCCTTCTAGAGACAGGAGCATCGACTGAGCTGAGTCTTTCTATCAACACTACCGTATTATACCACGCAATAAGCCGTAATGTCTAGGAAAAGCATGCCTATTGCTGCCATTCAGATTAATATCACGACCAGGTCTACCATAAAGCGCCATGGTCCACGTGTGGCTTGGCCTCAAAGACGGAAGACAAATTATTCAAGCCACATAGTGTAGAATTAGCCAAGTTCGACACACGAACAAGAAGCTGAACAATGATAATCCAGTTAACATACTACGGCATTATTTGAAAAAGGTGGCTTTCTCCCTGGGTAAATCGACAACCACATAGATAAGAAGTTAATGAGGATCTCGATGGTATATTATTATTAGGGCATCAATCCGAAATATCTTCGTTGTTTTACATCACAGGTGAGCTATGCAGCGCTAGCTAAGCGAGGTTAGAGATATAACAGAGGTGATCTTACTTAACCAACAACAACCAACAACAACGTCTTTCGACCCTATAATTCTTGATTTCCCAAAACATTTGACTTTTTCGTTATATTCAAACCCGGCTACAAAAATTCCGCCATCATCTCATTCATTGGGAAAGCAATTCATCCACATCATGTTGACAGCAGACGCAGATTATATCTTCGTTGGCGGCGGCCTTACCGGTTGCGCAACGGCAGGAAGACTATACCAAAGCAACCCTTCACTCAAAATTATCATTATTGAAGTGGGACCGGATGCTTCTGACAACCCAAACGTTGCTCCTGCAATGGGCAGCTTTTTACTTACGGCATCTGACTTGGATTGGCAGTACCCAAGTCTTCCTGATACCCCAACAAACAGTAGAGTCCATATTAATAATGCCGGGAAAGCTCTTGGTGGTGGCAGGACTATTAACTACGCTGGCTGGTCCCGTGGAGACGTCGCTGATTACAATGAGTGGGGTGCGATTGTGGGCGATTCTCGCTGGAGCTACGCCGGCCTGCTTCCTTTCTTCAAGAAAAGTGAGACCTATTTTGACAAGAACGCTAACCCCGAGCAGCACGGGTTCGACGGTCCTATTCATGTTATTTCCGTCTCAGCCAGCGATCCTAACCGCCTATACGGCCTGCGCCAGCCACTTCTGGATGCTTGGACTGAACTTGGAGTGAGGTTTAATTCAGATCCAGCGGGTTCCACAGCCGGGATATCAGAATACACTGAGTGCTGGCGAGATGGACACCGACAGCCTGCTTATCAAACGTATGGAATCGGAGGCATCACTATTTTGACAGATACGCGGGTTGACCGCGTTGTGTTTTCCAAAGATAAGGGAGGGGAGCCGGTAGCATCTGGTGTTCAGCTCAGCGATGGTAGGATTATTACGGTTCGTAAAGAAGTTGTGATATCTGCCGGCACATTCAGAACACCTCAAATCTTGATGTTGTCAGGGATTGGCTCTGCAACGGCTTTATCATATCTCAAAATCCCCCTCGTTTACGATGCACCTGACGTGGGGCAGAACTTGTTCGATCACTTTGCACATTTTCAGCTATGGAAAGTTCGTCGTCCTGAGGAAGGCCTGGCTATGGGTACTCCCAAATGGAACACACTCGCGTACTCCAAAGGCATACCCTGCGACTGGGCTGTTAACGAAGAGGTTCCATCCCATCTTCTGCCGGGTAGTATGGAGAGTGACTCGTTGGCTCAGAAGACTCGCAGATGTCACGTTGAGTCAACGGTCATTTACGCACCTACAGGCATTCCTGGAATACCCATGAATGGCAACTTTATCGCAAGCTCGGTCATGCTCAATCTGCCTACTTCTCGAGGTAGTGTTACACTCGCGTCGGCTTCTTCCTCAGATCAGGAAATTGAGCAGCGTATCAGGGCCACTGGGGTTTCTCATAAGCATGCAGGTGGCACAGCAGCAATGGATAAAGTAGTGATGCCTGATTTGAAAGTTATTGGTGTTGGTGGCTTGAGGATTGTGGACGCCAGCGTTCTACCCGTACCGATCGGAGGCCACACCCAGGCCACACTCTACGCTCTCGCTGAGCAGGCTGCAGAGATTATCCAAGCCGATGCCTGAGTTTTCATCAACATGCCTCGGTGTGCATCTCATCCATTGGTTTCGTGAATCCAACAGAAGTTTATAAATCCATCGAGATATATTTTCCCATCAATACGTTGTAATCTTAGCGTTTCATATATGCACTCAAGTGCATTCCTTCGTGTAAAATACCACCATAACTTATCCCAAGTCGCTTCCTTAAACCTTTAATAACCCTGTAATCCTGCGTTTAATAATTAAGCCCTGTTTTTATATCAAGGTTAATATACGCTAGTAGTTTTGAAGGGGCCGAGTATGGCTTGGCTTAGCTTTGATTGCCAAGTTATAGTAGTATATAAAGATTATAGCTTGTAGATTATATTGCTTTTGGCATCTACTAGCTGCTAAACGTGGATAAACTAAAGTTTTATAGGCTAGCAACGATATTTACAATTTTTACTATTACCTGATCGTTTTATTTTAACCGTACTAATAACAGATTATAGATTTTGCCTATTAACTATTAGGTAAGTAATAACAATATTAGTATATACTAAGATTACTTCAGGTCTTCTTTCTAGAACTATAGATATTCTAGGTAATAAGGTAAATAGTAGACTTTTCTACTTTTATATAATCTAGATTGCCATGTGTAACGATCCTAATATCCTACCTAGTAGGGCTAAAGGGTTATTAGGTTGGTATTGCAGAAGAAGTAGTTAACTAGAATTTAGGGTCTTTAAATAAAATTAAAGTTATTACTAAGTAAACAATCTATATTGCTAATTATAATATTTTAAGTATAAAGCTCTTATTTAATAAAACTATTCTACTTATATAAAACCCTTTATGCTAAGGCGAGGTCCTGGAATCCCTAAGTTTCTAAGTTTCTAAGATCCTAGGGTTTATTATATAACTTGCTAAAGATCAGTTTTAAAAGAGCTTTAAAGCCGAGCCCCTTTAGTTCCGGGGGTCTAAACCCTAGTACTTAGATTATATAATAAATTTAACTATAGGTAACTGATAATAGTACTAAGAGAACCGGGGGTGCCTTTTATATCAAGGTGCCTATAACCAAGTAGGTGCCTGTATAAGAGAAGGTGCTTTTACGTACAGGTCGTAACACCATGGCCGACAAAAGAGATTCTACTCTTTAATAACGCCTTTAAAGAGAAAAGAAAGAAGATAAGTTTAAAGAAGATTTTAAAAAAATCTAAAATAAGAGAAGTATTATAATCTTAGAGCCTTCTTAGCTTTAGCCTTCTTAGCTTTAAAGGTGTAAGGTTTCAAAGGCCGAGTAATATAATATTCAAAGATATCAATTCTTATAAACTAGTCAAATCTTATACAAACTAATCTCTATGTCAGGGCCTTATACAAGGCGTTGGGGTAGGTCACCTGACCCAGGGGTCACCTGTTCGGGTAAAAGGAAGAGGTTGTAGATCATAGCACTAAAGTGAGATAAATGCTTTGTAATACCCCGTATCCTATTTGATAAGGCTTCGACTGGCCTTCGTTATAAAGTAAGGGGAAGCAGAGCTTTGAGAAGGGTAGAGATTAGTTTATATAAGATTTGACTAGTTGATAAGAATTGATATCTTTGAATATTATATTACTCTGCCTTTGAAACCTTACACTCTACCCTTCTCAAGACTCTGCTTCCCCTTACTTTATATCAAAGGCCAGTTAAAGCCTTATTAAATAGGATACAGGGTATTGCAAAGCATTTATCTCACTTTAGTGCCATGATTTATAACCTCTTCCTTTTACCCGAACAGGTGACCCCTGGGTCAGGTGACCTTCCCCAACGCCTTGTATAAGGCCCTAACAATAATATAATTGTTAATTCGTTATTAACTAAGCTAGGTATAAATAAGAAGAAAGATATACTCCTTCTCCTTCGCGCTAGCGCACGTCACTTATAACGTAACTGCGTACGTCTATTAGTAAATGCTACCCTCCTAACATAAAGAAACTAGTCTATATAACCAAATAAAGCTCTTGCATCTCTGGTATATTCGTGTAACAATTATATGCCAAGATATCAGAAGAGCCCCTTCAATAACATGATATACGTAAATGTCAGTTCTCCTACAGAATCGGTCTAAGACGCTCTAGGAGAGCCTCTGTACTAAGCTGATTAAGCGTTGCTTCATCAAGAAGGTGGGTTTGGACTAAGACTTGTCGCAAGTTCGTCGAGCTGATATCAGCGGAAACAGGCTTCAGATGTTGGAGGTAGTATCCTCTCTTGGGAGGATCACTGTCACAAGTACCTGTACATGACCACAGCACAACCTCAGCTTTGCCAGCCTCCCAGTCATCTGCCAAAGCCAGTCAGCTTTGATAGGAGAGTATTTTCTAGAAGGAAAGTATATACGAACCATCTTGACCACCACGTTTGCTAATAGTCCATTCCCCGAATCCATCCCAAATTACTGGCTTGCTATCCGGAAGAAAATGATCCGCAAAATGTCTTGCTCTGTTTGTGATTACTACAGCAGGAAACTCGTATGGCATGATTTTGAGAGGGTCCTTTGTATTTAAGTTATCCGGTCCAACCAACCGAGCGATGGCCAGATTGAATCCGTCCGCCTTGGTCAATCGAAGTAAGGCTTCTGTAAATAGCTTGAAAGGGTACCATGTGGTCGTCCACACCCACACCCTTGCTTTTGGAATAGAAGGAATAGCGCCTAAAAGGTCTGCTCTGCGTTTCTGTGAAAGGAAGAAATCCGGATAACTATTAGCTACCTTATTCCTCAAGTACCAGTCTTCACTAGGTAGCATGACGATTCCAACTGCCGCTACCTCTGGCCTTAACCCTGATAGAACAGCATTTATATGTCCCTGGTGTGGAGGATTGAACGAGCCTGCATATACCAGGAGGAGATTCTCGCCACCACTTTGCAAAGTTCTATTCAATGACTGGATCGCGCAGAGTTCGGTTTCCTGAGTTAGGCCGACATCCTTATAGGCCATCTGCACGTAGTGTTTAAGAGACATGTCTGATATCTTCTTGGCTTTATTTGTAGTACGAAAGGTAAATGTAAGGTTTGTAAACTAGAGCTTAACAAAGATGGAAAAGTATGTTCAAAATTCAGGAAACAATTCGTCTGTACTAATCTTGTACAGTACTACAAGTTGCCTGAAGACACTTTGTCTTAACGCGGGACCTTCTGGCCTTAAATAATAATATTAGTACCCACTTCTGTACTTAGTAATCACCTACGCCACGTCATAACGCAATTAACAGAAGTTTATAAAAAGTAGCCAATCACGACAAAACTAACCCGCCTGCATTTGTACATATATAATTAGTTGCAACAATGTCTTGACCAATCACAGCTCAGAAAAATGCTGTTAACATTTACAGGTCGGTCATTCTAAGAACTTAATCATTTGCTGTTCTTAAATGTTAAGCTCTTAAATGTTAAGCAAAGACGATCGAAGTATATCAAGCGCCGAATATATAACACGAAGGGTCTAGGTAATACGTTAGTCGCTCGGCCAGGTTATCGCCTAGAAGTATAGGTTAACTTTCTACAATTATATAATATATAATAAGAGTTACGATCTTGTTTAGTAACATAGTAGAGTTGTTATAAAAGGTAGAAAAGGTGCTTATACGAAGTTTAGTAGTACTAATCTATAATATATCTATTAAAAATAACACTTAGTAGAGAAGATAAGGTATAAGATATATCTTTGTTTTAATTTGTAAAACTAATTAATATAGTAGGCTTTGTTAATATTTACTAACAGACTATTTGTCAGGGCTTTATATAAGGTGTTGGAGAAGGTCACCTAACTTAGAAGTTACCTGTTCGGGTAAAAGGAAGAGGTTATAAATTATAGTATTAAAGTAAGATAAATACTTTATAATATCTTATATCCTATTTAATAAGGCTTTAATTAGCCTTTGTATAACGATCCTAATATCCTACCTAGTAGAGCTAAAAGGTTGTTGGATTGTGTAAGGTTTTAAAAGCAGAGTAATATAGTATTTAAAAATATCAATTTTTATCAACTAGTTAAATTTTATATAAACTAATCTCTATCCTTCTCAAAGCTCTGCTTCCCCTCACTTTATATCAAAGGCTAGTCAAAGCCTTATTAAATAGGATATAGGATATTACAAAGCATTTATCTTACTTTAGTACTATGATTTATAACCTCTTCCTTTTACCCGAGCAGGTGACTCTTAGGTTAGGTGACTTTCCCTAAAACCTTATATAAGGCCCTAACATTAGCCCCTTTCCTAGGATATCGCCCTTAATAAACTATTATATTATAATTAAAAGATAAAAGAGATATAGTAAATAAGGAGATTAATCTAGTTAAGGGAAATTCTAATAATAAATAGAGTTAATATTATAATCCCTATTATATTCCTAATTAGAAAACCTTTTTACTTAATTGTAACGTTCTAGAATTCTACTCGGATAGTTCTAAACTAAACGTCGGGTTGGTATAAGAATGAAGAGGCAAGTATCAGTCGGGTTGAATCAAGTAGAATTAATTCTGTTACTAAGTAAACAATATAAATTAATTGCTATAAAGGTTTGAGCACGAAGCTTCTATCTAAGGGAATGCTAATTACTTATATACTATAAAATACTATTCCTAGGTCCCAGGGTCCTGAGGTCCAAAGGTCTAAAGGTCCTGAGGTCTATCACGTAACTAGTTCTGATAGAAGGTCAGAACCGTACGTGCTAAGAGCTACCCGATTCTAGTTGCTAGCTAACTATTATATGTAATTTTTTATTACACAGTGTAACAGTTACTACGGTAGGTGCTTCTGTCCTGGTAGGCACTTATGTTTACGTAGGCACCTTTCTTAAGTAGGTGCCTTTTATATTATAGGTAGCTATATATTAAGTGGTGCTAACCCGTGACTTGTGCCAAGCTATCAGATCGTGACATTAATCTCCTTTATTTTTAATATTATAACTATATAATAATAGTAATAAAACCTATTATTATATTAAATAAGAAGTATAAACTTTTCTTAATCTATTTAGAAATATATAATAATAATAAAATCGCAGCTTACAATTAGCTAGAAATAATTATAGAAACTAATAATAATAATAATAATAGAAATTATAATAAAGATATAATAATAGGAATTACTATTACCTTATAACCTTCTAGCTGATTTCCTAATAAGGGCCCTCTTACAAGATTAAATACTTATTAATTTTCTAACTTTTTTACTTTTTTAAGCCTTATTATTAGTATTAATATTAATATTAATATTAATATATCTGCTACTATTACTATTACTACTATCCTTTTAATTGTCTCCTACTTCCTCTCCTTAGTATATATATATTATATTTAATATTTAAAATATCTTACTATTAATCCCTCTAATATTTATTAATTTAATAAATCAACTAGTAAAAAATACTAATATTATTATAAGTAATATTCCTTTTACAAGTTTATAAATCTTCCTTTTAATATTACTTTATCTTAACTTTAATCTAACATTATAAAAATCCCTCTTTAATATATCTATTTAATATATTATATTTTTTAGCTCTAACGCTTCTTTTATAAGATATTTAGTTTTAACTAGTATTTATTTAGGCTCTAAAGAGCTATTAGAGCTAAAGCGTTAATTTTTACTAGCAAAGTTAAAGCCCTATTTCACTAATAGGCCCCTCTTAAAAGAATAAAAGCAATATCTCAGGCCCTTCTTATAAAGGCCTAAATTACTAATTTTCTCTTATAAGAATTAGTTAAATTATAATAGATAATAGTAAATATCTAAAGCTTCCCTTCTAAATAGGCTCTATATTAACTTTACTTTTAAGCTAGCATATTAGAAAAGAAGAAGAAGAAAGATAATAATAATAATAATAATATAAAAGAATTTCCCTCTAATAAGAAAAAGAAGAAGGAAAGAAAAGAGGAGAAGGAAAAAGAGATAAAAGTAAATAAGAAAATAAAAGAGAAGAGTCAAAGTAGTAACAGTAAGATTAAAAAGATAAAAAGAAAAGTAAAGATAAAGAAAAGAGAAATTCTAAAATAGATTCACTTTTAGGCATTTTATATTTTGCTTATAGATACCCTCTATCGTGCCTTCGGGCTTTTTATATTTACTTATAGGCTCTTTTCTTATACCTTTAGGCTTAAATTCAACTTCTTTTTAGCACCTTTTTATTCTTTTCTTCTTAATTTTTTATATTTAACTTAATAAATCTTAAAGTATCTTAAAAGTAATCTTATATTATATTAGAGGTATTTTAAAAATTACTTTTAGATTTCTAAATATTATTAGAAGGAAAATACTCTTTCTAATATACTAAATATTTCTTATCTTTCTTTATATTCTTATAATTTTAAATATTTTTAACTTTATACTTTAGTTAATTCTTAATTTATATTAAATCTAATTCTATTTTAACTCTCTCTTAATTCTTTTATAACTTTAATAGTAATATATAAAATATATTATAAATCTTATATAAGAATAAAAGCTTTAGTTAATAAACTTAATAATACTTATCTATTATTTCTTTAATTATAAAGAAGCTTAAGTATTTGTCTAATAGCTTTTTACTAAATTATAATTAGTATATATTCTTAATAAAAAATAAAACCTTATTCTTAATTTTAAATCTTATAAATTTATATTTAGTATTATAATACTTCTTTTACTACTTAATAGTTAAATAAAGGCGATTTATAAAAAGCTCTCTTTCTTTATTAAAAATCTTAATATATTCTATAGCTATAAATACTCCCCCTTTAAGAATATTATCTTTAATATTTATAGCTAGCTTAAAATCAAAGCTATAAAGTAGTTAAAATAAAAAATAGCTAATAGTAATATAAATTAAATTATTATATAAGAATTCTATTAAAGCAAATTTAGAATATTAATTATTTTATTAATAGTTATAATATATTTTAAGATAAATTTCTAATATTTAATTTTATTTCTTTATTTAATTATCTATTTATAAATAAAAAGTAATATTAAATTAATACTTTATTTTAAAGTAATATATTAGTAATTTCTAAAACTTACTTATAAATATTAAATCTCTATTATTTATAATATCTCTTAAATATTTAAAATCCTTTATTATATATTATATAAAGATATTAGTTAATTTAGAAATATCTATAATCTTTCTAATTAATAAATATTATATTAGCTTTATATATCTATTAATTATAACTAGTATTAAATTATATATTTAATTATATTATTTATAAAGTAAAAGATTTATAATAAAATCTATTATTATCTCTTTTTATAATTTAGTAAAAATAAGAAATAAAGTTAACTTGCTATATAATTAATATCTCTTTAATTTATTATATTAGTATTTAGTATAACTTCTTATATAAGCTTTTATATCCTTCCTTAAACTAAGCTATTAATATTTCCTCTTAATTAAATTAAAGATTCTAATTACTTTAAAGTACCTTATAAGCTTATTATTATAATATATTTAAAATACTTCTAATTATATAACTTTCTTATTTAGTATATAAATAATATTTCTATATTTTAAAAGACTACTATTATTAAACTTCTAATATCCCTTAGATTTAGCTTAATATCTTACTAGAAGTAATTTATAATTCTTCTTAATTATAAAAGGATTTTAGCTTTATAATTATAAAAGGTTAAACTAAATTAAAGCTAATATAAAGTTATATATTATTTTAAATAATAATATTATATTTACTATTCTTTATAATATATATTATTTATAATTAGCTATATTAATAATAAGTTTAAATAGAAGTATACTTTTTATTATATTATACTCTTTAATTTATATATCTTATATATATAATTATTAACTAAATTTTAATATCTTATTAATTTAGAGATACTTAGGCTCTAACTTTAATATACTAATTCTAAATTATAGATTAATTTATATTACTTTAAGATACTTCTTAAAATATTCTCTAAGCTAAAGTTTATTATATAAAGTAGGAATTATTTTATTCTTTATATCTTTATTACTCTTTTCTTAATTCTAATTCTCTTTTAAGATCTTATAATTTAGCCTTTTTAAAGAACTATTTACTAAGTTAATTCTACTAAGTCTATACTTAATTTTAAAATTAAACTTAGCTAAACTTTTTATTTATTTAGCTTATCTATTATTTAAATGTTTTTTATAAAAAAATATCTTAAATTATAATAGTTAATTCTAACTATAACTATTTTAAAGATTTTTTAAAGATAATATAACTATTATCTAAAAATAAATATAATAATTAATAACTTAATATTATATACTTTATATCTCTACTTTATTATAATTAACTTCTTAAAATAAAAAATAATAAAATATTATTTTCTCTTCTTACTTGTTTTAAATAGCTATAAAAGAATATTCCTTATTATATATTATAATCTATCTATTTTAACTAAAATTTATAAAGCAGAATTAAAGTACTTTAATAAAGAAGCCTTTATAAAGTAATTATAAAACTCTTTAAAGGCCGAAATTACCTTAGGAGTTAATTAAAAGGATCCTATTTTCTTTCTTTTAACTATTCTCTTAAAAAGATTAGTTAAAAGATAAATAATCTTTAAATATCCTTTAATAAACCTTTTATAGAAGTTTATAAATTCTAAAAATACCTAAATATTATAAAAAGACTAAAATAAAAGCTAATCCCTAATAGCTTTAATTTAAAAAAGATCTATTTTTATACTTATAAATTCTATAATAAATTCTAGAAACTTTATTATATTAATATCAAAGTTATACTTTACTATATTAATATATAGCTATATAATATATAATCTTTTAAATACTTATTATATTACTTTTATATATTCTTTAATTCTCTCTAAATAAATAAAAATATTATTAAAATATATTATATATATTATATTAACTAGCTTTATAAATATTTAATTAATATAAACTTAGAAAGTTGCTAATATATTTAAAAGGCTAAAAGGTAATATATAATATTTAAAATGCTTATATTAGATTTAAAAGGCTATCTTTTACTTATTATTTTCTCTAATATATAAATAATAATACATATCCTTAAGATTTAGCTTAGTAAAGTATTTTACTCTTTAAAAATAATCTAGAGTTTTACTAATTAAAAGTAATAGAATTTTATCCTTAATAATAATCTTATTAAACTTATAATAAGTATTTATAAGTAAATTAGTATATTATTTTAATTTTTTAAAAAAGATATAATAATATAACAAAAAACTATTTATAAATTAATATATAATAAAAAATTAAGATATATATTTATAAAGTCTTATAATATAAATTTTACTTAATAATTTAAGCTATAGTAATTATTAAAATAAAGCTTATATTAAACTAAGTTTAATAAAGAAATAATCTTTTATTTCTTAATATATATATATTATTTATTTAATTTTATAATTTTATAAAAGATATTTTAATTTAATATATTATATAAATCTTTATTTTAATTAATAATAATTAATAAAAAGAGTTAATCTTTTAATTAAATATATAATATTTATATCAAAATAATATACTTTCTACTTTTATTAAATTTCTTATATTCCTTCTAATATAATAATTTATAAAAGTTTTATTATTAAATATTTTAAATAATTATTACTATATTTTAAATATTATAAAAAACAATTAAAATTTATTAAAATTAAATATAAATTAAATATTATTAAACCTTATATATTAGAATTCTAATATTATTAAATAGTTTATTTAATTTTAAATTAGACTTAATAAAATTTATAAAACAAGGGAGGAAAATGCCTCGGCTAATAATCTAAATTAGGTTAGGAAGTGGCGAAGACTTATCCAACCCGACTGTACAATACTAGATTGGACCTTCTAAGTTAGGGTGGTAGAAATAGAGGAAAGTTTTATAGAGTGTAGTATTGGCATATAAAGCTTGAAGGTTACTCGGCATATGTATGGTCACGACAGTAAAGACCTCCCCCGTCAACTTTACGGGCTGTTTGCCGGACATCCAGAGGCCGGACCGAATATGTCACACCTACTGTCCGCGGCTCAATATGCTTAGGCCTTGGATGAGGCAATACATACGCGTATATATTCAATAATGTATGGTATTTCCACCCACACCAAACGACGAGGGTTGAGAGACCATACCAAGTAGAATGAATTAGACTGTAAGCATTTTGCCAACTTCCCTTACGCATAACAACAGGCAAAATCAACCTTATTAGATCAAAGAACCGGTTTCAGGAATCCGTAAGAGGCACGCTGGCAGCAATCAAGCGATACTGTATGTGGATTTATGTGGCATGTTTATTCGCCTCTACTCTCTACCAGTTGGTTGTTATTTGAGGTATGCAGTAATCATGCGAGATGGCTTCTGGCTCATCCAGTCGGGTTAGATAGATAGGCGCTGCTACCAGGGTAGCTTGTGTTGCACTGCTCACCGAAGATGTGATGCAGAAATTCCAATGACATATGTTTCTGTAGATTTGAACGTAGCCGAGTCATACTATCGGAAGGTGTTGTGCATCGCTGGCATCACTGGTATTGCGCTTGAGCTAAACTTGGCTATTCCAACTTTACATCCGGGAAGTATTCCGCCTCAACCGCAAGCTAGGTAAATCCAGGGTTGCTCGACAATGTCTGTAATAGGAAACAAAGGTACCCTGTCAGCCGTCCCCAATGAGACTTTCGATAGACCACAGCCCCTGAGCACCCTAAGCCTGAGGCAAACGAGTTCTTCTAGCCGCGGTTGAGGGGATAGTGACCAGTTATACCTTACAGCGCATTGCAAGGCTAAAGTACAACTTCAATCTGTGAATAGAGCACCTTTTGTGTTTGCTAATCTCATATGTTTAGAATACTGAAGGGGGAAAAGATTTAGGTTGAAAGTGAGAATTTTTGCTAGGTTTTCACTTGAAGATGATGTTTGAGAGATTTAGCAGTGGCAGCTCAGGTAAGATACATGTCTTATTCTCCTTATAGATCTATTGTCTCCGTAGAAAAACTCTACATGGCAGATAATCGGCTGGGTGAGCCCCTCCCTTCTCAATTTGATAAGCTCTCTCACCATTCACGGCCACTATGCCTTTGGGACTATTCAATTTGTCAAATTCCTCGTATGCGTCTTTGATATCAAACTCTCTCGCAATAAGTGCCAATATCACCTTGAGTTCACTCATCACAAGGTTTTGACCAATGCAATTTCTCGGTCCGAATTCAAAGGGCCTCCAAGCCCATTTTGTAGGATACAGCGAATCATTTGGTTCAACTAGCCAGCGGTCTGGAATAAACTCATCAGGTTTGGGCCAATATTTAGGGTTTCGATGGATTGGCTGGTGAAGTATCCATACCATTGTGTTACTGGTTGGATATCTAGAGCTTTCGTCATCCATAATATCGACACCATCGACACCTTGACGAGCGCCTGATGCAGGCGGGAATAGTCGCATCGATTCTTTGATAACAGCAGTAGTGTATACTAGCTGGTTGAGAGTTTTAGGACTGGCGCTGATGATACTTGCCGCCCCAGATGGGTCTGTTCCTAAGACCCGGTCGTGCTCTTCTCGTAGTTTGCTCAAAGTCTCCGGATATTTGTTTAAAAGGTAAAAGGTATGGCACAGGCTACTGCTGGTTGTGTCATGGCCAGCAAATAGGAACGTGCGTATTTGAAATGTCGCATATGAGCGGAAGGTCCTGTCTAAATGCGTAGGGAGCCGCTTTACCCCTTCATTCTGTTTCATGTAGCCCCTCAAAACCAGATTAATGACCGAGCGGCTATCTGATCTATCATCCGGCTCCGAATTGGCTTTGTAGGCTTCGTATCGCATGTCCAATTCTTTCTGGATGTAAGAATTCATGCGGTGAGAATTACGCCATTGGATTGCCAACCGGATGGGATTATATCTTATGAACGGATTCAACACCGAATCTCCTAGATGCCATTGTATCTGATTCAGCATCGCAATAGCCAAAGGATTTTGTGTCTTCTTTGAGTCTAGACTGGCTTCTCTACACAGAGTTAGCACATAATTCCCAACACGATACGGACTATTCGTACAGAACGAGAGACCCAATCATGTCCATTGTAAACCATAATGTCTCCTCGTCGAGACGGAACATTTTGCCATCTTTGGCGTGTTCCAAGAGCAGTTCCCTATAAGCAAGAGCCTCATGAACAATGTTTGGGACTAGCTTCGATATATGTGCTTGGCTAAAGCCTACGCTGAAGATGTTGTTCCAATAACGCCATTCATTTTCTTCCATCGTGAAGAGATTTGGCCCCCCAGCAATTGCTTGGAACCACCGAGCTAAGAAGTCCGGCTTCCTAAAGGCTAATGCAGTCTTCTGAGTTGCATCAATGGCCGCAGTAAGGGATGTGCACACCAAAAGTGGCCCAAAAAAAGGCCACATATCAAGATAGTAGACCCCCTCTGGGAAATTTTCCTTAGCAATTTGTCCAAAATAATAAGCCGGATGCGCATCAGGTGGAAGCTGGTCAATATAAGGCTTCATGACGAGTAAGTGACCAAAAAGAAGGCTATGCTTTGGCATGGGCTTTATCTTCATTAATAAACATATTTCTAAGCCTATGGGGGAAATGATGCTTTACCAAGCCCTGATTTCGCAACATAACAAATGTGCGACGTGCTCTCCAGCCTTTGATTGCGATATTGGCGATCCATAAAGTGACCAGTGTCCAGAAACCGGAAGCAATAAACCCCCGAAAGGTGTTGAAACTATGCTCCATTTCGAATGGTTTGGTCATGATCAACTTGGAAAGTCTGCTATGAGAACGCTTCTACGTTGATAGTGATGTTGTAGAGAGTTCGGTAGAGCAAGATAAAAGGGCCTCACGCTTTCTTGGCATTGACATCCACCCCTGCTCCTCGTTTGTTACCTATTCAGATGTTTTTGTTGGAATGCGCTGGCGACGTTTGAACCGGAATTGAACCGCTGTAACCTCTATTTATCCGACTGCTTTTATCCAATATTGAATATTTGAAAGGAATTTGGGGTCGAAATGATAAGGATACTGCTATTGTTAGTTACCAACAAATTTGAGTTGGAGTTGGTGGTGTACAGCTTCGCTGGATTAGTCGTCCACTCCCTTTCTATGTAGCTGCAGTGCACAGTAATAATAAATATATGACTAGCCACAGAGCGGCTTTTAAAGATCGGCAATCCGATAGGTTTCCTCAGAGTTGGTTTGTTGGCGCAAGTGTGAAATCCAGTGGCTCGTTCATCATGCTGGCTGTAGTATGGTATGACGAACTACTGCGCCGTCTGCACGTACGCTGATCCTCCCTTGAATCTGTCAGGGCCTTATACAAGGCGTTGGGGGAAGTCACCTGACCCAGGGGTCACCTGTTCGGGTAAAAGGAAGAGGTTGTAAATCATGGCACTGAAGTGAGATAAATGCTTTGTAATACCCCGCATCCTATTCGATAAGGCTTCGACTGGCCTTCGATATAAAGTAAGGGGAAGCAGAGCCTTGAGAAGGGTAGAGATTAGTTTGTATAAGATTTGACTAGTTGATAAGAATCGATATCTTTGAATACTGTATTACTCTGCCTTTGAAACCTTACAGAATCCTATCATGTTCCTGACGCAGTCTTGTTGATCTTGAATGCTATTAAAAATAAAATCCTATTATTCTTAATTAATAAAATCCTAAATCACTTTTAAAAAATAAAACACTTTATTAAGCTAAACTTTAAAAATATATATTGTAATAGAAATAACTAGAGTATAGCGCTTCCCTATTATACTTAAATAATAATATAAGAATTTATTATATTTTCAATATCACGTCAATTAAGTAGGCAAAAATATTCGAAGTATAAGTACTTGATTTTTACTCTGGTCAAGTATTATAACTATATATATTTCTACCCTTATGCCTAATATTTCAGGCTACTATAACAAAAAACAAAAAGAAAACTTGCTTCTTATTTATTCTTACTATAATATTATTATTTATATATTAAAAAAGATAATAAGTAAAAGATAGCCTTTTAAATTTAATATAAATATTTTAAATATTATATATTATTTTTTAGCCTTTTAAATATACTAGTAATCTTTTAAGCTTATATTAATTAAATGCTTATAAAGCTAATTAATATAATATATATAATATATCTTAATAATAATATTATTTATTTAGAAAGAATTAAAAAGTATATAAAAGTAATATAATAAATATTTAAAAGATTATATATTAATATTGTTAGATAGGAATACTACTCGACTTATATTTCTAGTAGTAATAATATTACTAGTAATAGAATCGGGCAGTAGGAGGTATTTGCAGAAGGGTAGTAAGGGCGATTATTCCCTAAGAGAATACTAAGAAGACTTGGAAAGAGTGTTTGAATTGGCTTGATTCTCTCAAAGTAGGGAGAATCGGTTCTAATATATAAGTAAGAATACTTCAGGGCCCACCTTTAGGAAGTCAACTCAGGGTTGACTCAGAGTTGACTCTAGGTTGAATCGGGTTAACCCGCTAACTTGATTTAGTGATTTAACTCTGAGTTGACTCTGAGTTAAGCGCGCTATAACTCGGGCTAAAGTTTACTAAGTTGATTTAGGTTAATTTAGAGTTAATTCTAAGTTAATTCTGAGTTAGGTTTAAGTTGATATAGAGTTAATTTAGCTATTATTTATAGGCGAGTTAATTTGATTTAGCGAGTTAACTTAGATTTAACTTTGCTTTAACTTAGATTTAACTTAGCTTTAACTTAGAGTCAATTTATAATAAATATAAAAAATAATATAATAGTACAAATAGATATTAGTAATAAAGTATATGTAGCAAATTTATACCTTACTTTACTTTATATATATTTAAGCTTTTATAGATATTAAATAAAAAAGGCTTTCTTAGCTTTTCCAAATTTACTATTATCTGAATTATTATCTTTATCCTAGTTTAGCTCAGTTTATAATTCTAGTTTAGGAGCTTTAATTAATCAGACTTTTCGGCTATCTTGTATCTGGGGCATTCTATATATAAATGCCAGATTAATATAGTAATATATTAGTATTTATAATATTAGGTTATTATAGTTTATATCTAGAAGTATTATATAAGTTAGAAGAGGATACTTTTTACTCTAAAAGTAAATAATAATAATTTAACTAATTTATATAAGATGTTAACTAATTTGATAGAATTTATTATAATTATAAGTTTATCGTTTATTATTAAGGTTAAATAATATTTGCTTATATTAGGTAATCTTATTTATTTTATTAAACTAAAGAATATTTCGAATATTATATACTATTTATATATTAGTAAATATTATAATATAGTATAAGCTAAAGAAGCTTTTAATATCTAATAGAGGATACTTATAATTATATATAGTATCCTTAATTTTTTAAATTAATATTAAGTTTTTAGAAATTTTAAATAATAATTTTATATTTCTAGTAAATTTCAAAATTAGGATATTTTTATTTTAAGGTAATTTAAACTGCTATATATCCCTTTAATTCTATATTTATTATAGTATGTATAGCTATTTTAATAAATTCAGGTTTGTTAGAAGTTACCTGCTTTCGGTTAGCAAGTAAAAGAAAACTTCTAATTAACTAGAGGTAGTATTATTAAATTAAAGCAATCGGATTACTAAGATCTGGTTAATTATATTACTAGGCTCTAGCAAAGCCTAGGCGAAGAGACTATAGGATATTATCCTTTATAAAGAGATATATTATTAAGTTTAGAGAATTAGTAATATTTGCCTAAATTTTCTATTTTCTAATTTAGATTAATATATTAAAGCCTCTATAATTATAACTTACATTTAAGTTAATTCTTCTAAAAGAATATTATAATTTATAATATATCTATATTTATAAATATTCTTTGTAAATATTACTTAATATATATAAATATTTGAGAAATTTTATAGCTTATTCTACTTAAATATGTTATAATCTTCTATTATTACTATATTTTCTTTTTCTTTCTCTTTATCTTTATTATTAATTAATTACTTATCTATAATTAAAATAAAGTTAAGAAAGCCCTTTTTAATATTATTATTATTATTATTTTATATATTTATATTATCTAATATATTTTTATTTTTATTTTATTTATTTAAATCTTCTATTATATTTATTAGAGTTAAATAAGATTAATAACTTTCTTTAAATAGCTCTATAGTATATTTTATATTTATATAATTAGCTTTAGATATTATTCTTTAATTAATAATATATATAGCTTTAGTAATTCTTCTAAAATATTATATAAGAATATTTAATAAGAATAACTCTCTCTTATAAATTAGTTTCTTTATAAAAGCTTATATATAAAATTATTTAAATTATATATTCTTACTATAATAGTATAAAATTAATAGAAAAAGCAAAAGAGTATAATTTATCTCTAATAGTAATTAAAAGAACAAATATAATAAGCTTTATATATATAGCTATCTAGCAGAAAATAGTATATATTATATATTCTTAATAAATTATATTATACTAGATTTTATTAATATATTATAAATCAAGATTCTAATTACTACTTGGCTAATATCTTTCTATTTAGAATATAATATATTATATCTTTGGCCTAAAATTAGATTTAAGGCTAATATAATTAGCAAAATAAAAGGCTTATCTTCTTTTATATTTAAATTTTTAAAATATTTAGTTCTCTTTCTATTATTCTTAATATACTATTTATATTAATATAAATATATAATATTAAAGTAAAATTAGCTATTAGTAATAATATTATATCTAAAATTTTCTTAATACTTTTATAAATAAAGGCAGGCTTTATAATTCTTAGCTATAGTATATTTTATAACACTAGAATAGTTAAATATTTAAGATATATTTCTAGTAAGAATTATAAAGAAGGCTTTTATAAGAGTTATTATTCTATTAATCTCAAGTTTTATTTCTTTGCCTAAAGTAATAAGATAAAAGGAGATATTATTAATTATATTTTCAAATAAGGCTTTATAAGGATTTAGAGTAATAGTAAATTTATTTAAAGCTTTCTTTCTCTTTATATATAATAAATATACTAGTATTATATATACTCTTTTAAATACCTTATATATATTCTAATAAATATTAAAGTTATTAATAAATAATATAAATAGTAATAATATAAATAGTATATTATTAATAGCAAATACTTTAATATTAAAACAATTATAATAAAGTATCTTAAAGTTAACTTATAAAGAATATATAAATTAGATTACTTTAATATTCTTTATATTAAAGTTAATAATTTAGCAAATATAAAATATATTCTTTAGATTTGCTAGATCTATATTTATATTATTAGGGTTAAATTTCTAGTCTAGTTTTATATTAATAATATAAATAGTGTTTTTTAATAAGATTTCTATTATTATATTTAAAAGTATAAACTCTTTTTAATTTAAATATATATAATTTATATTAGCTAAAAGCTTCTTATAACTAAATATAGATTAAAAAGTAAGAATAATATTTTTATATAAATTTAGAGTTATATTACTATAAAGATTTCTTCTAATAAATATAATCCTTTTTTTAAGAAAACTTTTTATTAGAGAAATTAGCTATATTATATTATGAGATAATATAATAAAGCTATTTAAAGCTTTAGTAAATTATCTAGATATTATTATAAAAAAGCTCTAAAATCTTAAGTGTTAAAATTTATAAGGAAGATTAATATAAATTATAAAGTTTATATATATATTATATATTAGTTTATCTATACTTAATATTTTAATAATAAGGTTAATAGAATTATATTAGTAATATTAGCTTTTCTGAGTAACCCGAATATAACTAGTTGTTTTAGTATCCTTTTATTATATAAAGATAGTTCCTTGCTTCTCTAATATAATTATAATAGGCTTTCTTAAAACTTTAAATATTAGTAAATAACTATAGATAGTATACTTTAATATATTAACTTTTTATAAAAGTATATTTTTATTAATATCTTTGTTTAGTTTATTAAGTAACTTTTCTATTTTTAATAGTTTATATAAATATTAATATTTTATTCTTAAAATAGAAGACTTCTTATATTATAAGCTAAAGGCAAAACAGAAGAGTAAGAGTATATCTTTAGACTTTATATTAAATACTAATTTTATATTAGTGTCTAGTTTTAATAAAGATAAGAGCAATTTTTTATAAATTAAAGATTTGTTATTTCTTAATATATTATTATTAATATTAGAAACGTCTTTAAAATTTAAAAAATTTATATTATATAAGTATCCTAATATCTTTTTAGTTATTATATTTGCTAATAATATATTCTAGTTAGATAATTAACAAATTATAAAGTTAATAAATAGATAAGAGCAAAGTATAGTTATTTATCTAATTAAATAAAGATTACTAATTAATATATTTAATTTTATTCTTATAATTATTATTACTATCTATATTTATATCTTTAATCTTTATATTAGAATAACACTTAATTATATTAAAGCTACTATTTTGTAATAAGTTACCCTCTCTAAAGTTATTAAAGCTTTTAGTATATTCTAATTTACTATTTATTATTTATATTATTATTTATACTTATATTTATATATGCTAGATATATTATTAGAATATAGCCTTTATATTTTTGATGATCTATTTTAAACTTCTAGTTTTTTGTTATAGATTATAGGCGAATATATATATAATAATAAAATATTTATAAAGGAAAGTAGTAATAATAATTCAAATTTAAAATTAAGGTAAGTTTAAAAGTTAAATATTATTTTTAAATAAGTAAGGCAAGCGCTAATCTTTATATAATATTTAACTTTTGAAAGCAAGGTAAAAGGTAAGGTTAAAAGCAAGGTTATAATTAATAACTTATAGAAGTTATTTGATAGAAGTTAATTATTATTAAGTAATAGTATTTATAAGATTATAATATATAATAAAAAGAATAAAAAAAACCCCTAAGTTTTATATTGTTTTTTTAAAACCTATAAAGATTTA
>Ga0247734_1000302_pt1 | contig 43969 bp, 38 predicted proteins | sample UWRJL103311B2_FD_180933 | JGI IMG/M metagenome (GOLD analysis project Ga0247734, IMG submission 180933) | Plant litter microbial communities from Arlington Agricultural Research Station in Wisconsin, United States - UWRJ-L103-311B-2 | ecosystem: Environmental > Terrestrial > Plant litter >...
ACAGCAAGTCTGTCCACACCCAAATCACATACCATACAATCTACTTCCAGTTAAAATATCTGCAAATTCAACTTCACCGCAATAATGGCGCAAGATCCACGGGCACTTCTGCAGAAGGTGCGTAACTTTACCCCTCCATTCCCCCAAGCTCCAGCGAGAGATAGCTTGCTAACAACTCGTAGGCAAACAAGGCGGAAGCTGGAGCAGGTGGAGGATTCTCGTTCTTTGGAGGAAGAGAGGAGAAGTGGGAGAATGCTAGTGAACTCTACATATCCGCAGCCAACGCCTTTCGTATGGAAAAGAATAGCAAAGAGGCGGGGCAAGCTGTATGTGATTCTTTTGGCCTGCGTATATCTGGAACGTGTGCTGATAGTATTCGTTATAGTTTGAGAAAGCTGCTCAGATACAACAAACGAAGCTTAATAACCCCGACGGCAAGTTCCCATCTCTATATAATATGAAATTCAAGTTTGCAGGAAATGGCATATCTGGGGCGGATCTACATTGGAGATATTGGTCTGAATACTTTGGGAAGTGCGCTAATGATACGCAGACGCAGCAAATACGTTAACAGAAGCCTTCAAAGTGTACCGAAAGGAACAGCCACTTGATGCTGCGCGTGTGCTCGAAAGTGCTGTATGTCTTCTCTCTTCACTGACGTAATTCCTACTGACGCAATCTGTTTCTAGATCAATCATTGTAAGCTTCTAGAGTCCTTCATATGCAGACTGTATTAATTAATACCAACATCCAGATACTTCTAAAGGGTTTGTCTAACTCTCATACCAAAGTTCTAATTGCATAGAGGGAGTTGGTGGTTCAGGACTGTGTTTTCCCTACCTAGCGGATTTTCTCTACAATTTTATTACAGCATATGGATTTCAGAACCTTTGTGATCAATCGCGTTTACTTACATGTGTGACTAGAGCATTCCGGCGGGCAGCCTCCCACAAAGAAAAACTGGCCGAGGTCTACGAATTGGAGATCGGAGATCAAAAAAAGGCTATAGAAAGCTATGAGCTTGCCGCATCGTGGTAAGACTCTTCCGCATCAACGTTATTATTTAATGTTCATCACAGAATCCATACTAACCATGTCTCCAGGTTTGAGAACGACGGTGCAGAAGCGTGAGTAGGAGCAGTGATGAAAAGGGATCCTACTGACATTATTAAAGTCTTGCAAATAAGCTTCATCTAAAAGTTGCAGATCTTGCTGCTACTGAGGGTACTATTTCTTAGCTATCACTAGATGAACAGACATGGATGCTGACACGTGATAGGTGATTACTACAAGAGCGTTGAGCTATTTGAACGTGTAGCTACCGTTTCAGTCGCAAACAATTTAATGAAGTGGTCTGTCAAAGAGTAAGTCTACCTGGTTATTATTTCGTCTTCCTACCACCAAAGAGTGCGATTTGGCGCATATCAGTAGATGTGACATACACAACAATATACTGAGGACTATGCTAATTTGATACAGTTACTTCTTAAAATCTGGGCTTTGTCTGCTCGCGAGTAAGTTTTAAAGCATACATAAGACCTTTTTGGGTCGGGGAAGGAGCCTAGAGTTTGGAATCACTTCGAAAGCTGGAAGACTGAATTTCATGTCTTGGCTCTGGAATCAAGCTCTTACATACCCGGGAATTGTTCAAGATGCTAACTTATCCAGTTGGTGACATGGTCGCCACTAGAAGAGCTCTCGAAAAATATGCTGATATGGACCCGACATTCCCCAGCACACGCGAGTATCAGTTACTTGTTGATCTCGCAGATCAAGTGGAAGCCGGTGATCAGGACGTGTTTGCAGGTATGTCGTCCCATTTTAGAGAGCTATATCTGGCAATAACTTGGACTATCTCAAATTTCTCATTAAAATACTGACTTGCCGAACAGAAAAACTTTTCCTCTACGACCAAACCTCAAAATTAGATCGTTGGAAGACAACCTTGTGTCTGCGTATTAAGAACGCAATCCAGGAGCAGGGAGAAGACTTCTCATAAGTTTTTCGGGGTGGCATAGATGGAATGGCGTTTGTTGGTGCTTTGGATTTTTCGGATCCCTTCATTTGTACATTGGTGTGCTGGTTACATAGCAAATGATATACATCTTTTGGATTGCTTGATTCTGTACGGAGAGTTTGATGGAATATTTCGGCCTTTAATTATGTGCTATGCATTGGTTTGGGGGCTATGCTCGAATTTGCGCACGTATTCCGACCTATTGATAGAGTCTCAAAAGAACGCTTCTCAGGGACTCCCACCAGGTAAATTGAGTCGTCCTAGTTTTGATTTTCGGAGTCTTATGCTAAATCTCCAAGAACACCCCAACTAGAAACACATCAATTATGGTCATGACTTTGTGATCACAGTTGCCCGACGGCTGCTACCATTACGGTTGGTCCACTAGATGTGTGTCTAAAGGATCCAGACATTCATCTAGTGGCAAGCCGCAGTTTCCTAAAGCCGGTGAGATTGTGAATATCTTGATCGCACGTCGTTCCTCGCTCTCCATGTGCACAAAGTTCACCTTGATAATATTATTGCCGCCCGGCAAAGAGGCTAAGTTGACGTGCCAAGCCCAACGATTGACCATGATGCTTTTTATGGATGGGCATGATCTGACCTATGAAAGTTGAAATTTAGCTTCTTGGTATCTTAATTGAAGAATAAATAATAAAATTCTGCTTCAGGTGAAGCATATCTAATAATCATTGAGAAGATACTTACAGCAACTACCGCAACCTCTTTAGCTAAAATTTCAAAGTCATCCCAGGTTCCATCTAATAGGAGCCTTAGCTCCCTCAAGCATCTCAAGTTACGAAGACATGCAAACCAGTTCTCCTTCAATTCTTGTCAGCATATGTACGAGATATTAGGAGATTGCAAACTTTACCCAACGAACGCCCCAGTCACCTTCAATAGCAAGGCTGACGAGCTGTGAGCCACCACTAGGACATGCAAATTAGATGGTGACCACATTTTATCCCGAATAACTTACTAAGGTAGATATTCCGACAGAGATAGGCTGTAGCCGAAATGAGAAACATGAGAGCTGAAGATCGACGTAAGGTTGACAGATGAGAGAGCCTTGATAAGTTTCAGCTCTGAGGAGCCGTCAGACCATGACGGATTTATGACCTGTCGATGTTAGTCATCTCAATATAGCCTGAAAAAAGTACTAGGGCAATGATAGGCATTAAATAAACAAGTTATCTTACTGTAAGTTCTTCTACGGTTTGGCCCGGTCCATTCATCCAATCGATGATACTAGCTTGGAGTCTAGAAACAGATAAGTGACGCACTGAAGTGCATCCTGCCAAAAGGTTAAAATCCTGGTACCGTTCACGGCCACCTTTTTCGATGATCTTGAGATTGCAATTCTAGGTTAGCATGGGCCACGATGTTAAGTAAGAGATATCAAGTATGACTAGCTTTGGTCGCCCTCCAACTATAGGTGCGGCAATCTGACACTTACTTCGTGGTTGTAAATATAGATTGCTTTTATGTCCCCGAGACTGGTAAGCTTCTCTAGGTAGTTTCCAGTATTTTGTGACATAGATGGAAACAAATGAAGGCCAAGCCCAAGTCGAATTTTACTTAATTTCAGCGATCGCTCACTGATAGTGTGAAACTCCATGCAGAGGTCTTCCAGGAAGCGACCTTCTTCTCCTAGAATTACCGGTTTGCTGACTGTTATAATCAATGGACTCGAATATCGCATGGCTAGGCTGAGTCCCAGTGTTTTGAGACCAGGCGAATGGCTCAAGACACAAGCAATTTGAGTTCTTATATCCGGGCAGTTTCCAAACAGATTGTATAATTCCAGCGAGACCAATCCTCTGAAGCCTTCGATGAATTTGTAAGGGGTTTGAAGAGACAAAGGCCATTTGTATTCCCATTTAGCACTGGATCGAAGTTGCAGATATTGAAGAGTCGGATATTGCTTAAGAAGCTGCAGAATACTGCGCTCTTTCAAAATTATAGGATACAGAAACATGCCAAAACCATTTTCGCTCCATCTAAGTAGGTTAATAACTAGTTTTCACCGTAGTTGAGGGCTGTGAAGAGATCTGCCTTACCGTAATGACAAAATCGTAGGCATTTTCTTCAATAGACAAGTGACAAACGTAGAAAATTCTCTTGTGTTTACTGTTCTAACATCAAGCTTCGCAACGTTTAGTTCCAAGTGCTTCACATATTCTAGACCAGGGCGTGCTAGAATGCTTCTATAATGCACACTTGGGACCGGTGGCATCTTCATCGACTTTTCCGCGTGTACTAGGGGTGTAAAAGTTTGGCGGAACTTTCGGCAGACCAAGAGGAGACATTCCAGATCAACGCGATGTGTGATCTGTTAAAAGAGTTAGGGACAGGAGCAGACTGAATTATAGACTCTTGATGATGGTATTCTCCAGAACTTGTTGGGCTTGGTACAGCTCACAAGTAAGGGTACTTACCTTTTCTCCAATGTGAAGGAGTATCTCTGGTGGAATAGTGAGGATTGGGGACTCCATATTGACACGCCTACGTATGAAAATCCTTTTGTAGGAAATATGAGATGGAGAGTGTGATAAAGTGCGACGTCTTCGACAAGCGACTGGAAGTACAATAGTGGAGGATTATACGCTACTGTGTATGGAGTGAATAAACCGGTTCTTGGCATCGACCTGGGAATGGAAGGAGCCAATTGTTACCGAATCTCACTCGATGCTAATGAAATTTAGGTAGGTGAATATTAATCTTTCGCTAAATAGACCCCAAAAGGCTACCAACGCATTCGTGATTTTCACGTGTTGGCCTGGACTACTCATACAAATGTATTTTACAGCTCAGTAATCACAGTTAGAAACGCAGAGCTGAGTATCGAGACTTATGAGCTATAGTATGGCATGTAGCAAGTAGCAAGAGCATACTCCTTAAGTAGTAGGGTATAGTCTAATGCGCATATGATATCTACCGTAACAATATCTGGTCTATCTCTATAACTATCTCTCTTTACACTTGTTTATGTTTTAGTGTCCGCTCGCCTTGTACAACGCAGAAAATGCAGACTCTCTAGAAAGAAGAACTCGGGGACTATCAAACTCAGCCAGGGTACCAGCATCAAGTAGCGCTACTTTGTCGTAGTGTGTAACGAAGCTTAGTCGATGCACCACAGCTAGAACTGTACTATTAGCAAATTCTGTATCAATAATGTTCTGCATGATGGCTTCAGTAATGTTATCGACGCTGTATATGGTTAGTTTCTCCTGTGTCTTCAATCCTCGGTCGCAACTAACCTGCTGGTGGCTTCGTCCAGAATCAATATCTTGCTTTTGCGGACAATGGCGCGAGCTAGACAGAGCAATTGGCGTTGACCAACAGACCACGAGGCCATTTCCATGGATTTGTCCAAGCCCCCATCGGTCTGAATTGCGTTCCAAAGGCCGACCTTTTCGAGCGCTCGAATGATTTCTTCGTCCGTAACAGTCTGAAATGGGTCAATGTTGAACCGTAGGGTACCAGGCATGAGGAAAGGGTCTTGAGGGACCACATTGATTCTAGAGCGCAGATCAACGTAACTAAGCTTGGTTACGTCCAAGCCATCAATGGTTACAGAGCCCTGGTCAATTCGAAGCATTTGTAGAATGCTAAGAATTAGAGACGTTTTGCCGCTTCCGGAACGACCGCAAACGGCAACCTTCTCACCAGGCTTGATAGAAAGCGTAAGGCCCTTTAGCACTGGATTTTTTGGTGCCCTATATTATTAGATAGACGTTTAAAAATAATTGGAATGTACTCACGAATGCGAAGCAAACACTCTCGAAAAGCTCACGGCACCATTTTCAGGCCAATCTTGTGGCAGCGGGTCTGTGGCTTCCGTCCGTTCCTCCGACTCTGTTGTCGCCACGAAAGCTTTCACACGAGCTACTGCTCCGATTGAGGTTTCAAGAAGCGTCCAGTACTTTATAAGCGACATGAGAGTTGCATTGAAGGTCATCACCATGACTAGCGACACACCAACAGCCCCAGGGCTAAACTTGTCCTTCCATGTCACGATTATCGAGACAAGGATGACCGCCAATGCAGCGACTATCAGATCCAATACAAACCCAAGCCACTGCTGGATACAGTATAAGAGATATACTGGTCTTTGGGATAGATCCAAAAGGGCGTGGCATGTAGCCTCAAAACGAGCTTGCCAACCGAATGCCCTAATGGTGCCAGCACCGGTCACAGATTCTAGGAAATGGGAGTACAGTGGAGCTTTCGCCTCAATGTCAAGCAATCGGACCTGTCTTGAAGTACGAAGATAGTACTTTTGCAGGAAGAAAATAACAGCAGCTACAAAGGGGATAGTGATCCCAAGATACTCTGCGAATATTGCGAGGATGATGATTTTGAGGAGACACGAGCATGCGGCTAGGTTGTGTTAGTTTGTACTTGGAAAAGAAATTCTTGATCTCACCAGAAACATAATTAATTGCCAACAGTGGAAGATTCATATCAATGAGCTCCATGTCTTGACTGAAACTGCATAGAATTAATACAGCCATGCTGCTAAAGACGAGAGCTTACCGATTGGTCAAACTTCCAACATCTGTCTTGTTGAAGAAGCGAAATGGCGCCCTAAAAGTTCATTTATCAGCTTCAAATATATCAAACGTAGAATTCATTCATACCTTAGGGTGCTTTGTAACAGGTCTTTGTGTAGTTGCAGGGCAGAGTTGGTGATGATTGTGATGAAAAGGAACCTGTCCATTAGCAGAGACCTGTCTTTGATCTGAATGAAGCCCTTACCAGCATGCTGCAGTCATAAATAGCATTCCAGCCACGCCAAGAAATGTGTAAACCCCAATATACATCCCCAGACCGTTATGATTTGGTGATTGATCGTTAGCATCCGACCACAACTTCAACCACACAGCTAACATACAACATGAGCGGAGTCAATAACATTGGCAGGGGCACTTACTAGGGAACTCTCCACAGAAGGACCAAAGAAGCATGAACAACAGGAAGAGGATGATGGGCCGATGACCCGAAACATCTGTGTAGTAGCGATATACCGAGAAGTCTCCATTCTGCCGGCAAGGGTCATGCAAAACCTCATCAAAACTACCGGGTGTTTCGACCTGCGCTGACTCATCGGCTTGCGCAGAGAGAGGATGGTAAGTGTCTGCGTTTTCTGCATCATCCAAGATCGTCAGGCTAAGCTTTTCAATGTATCCATCACTAGCCTGGAGACTTTGTAGGCTACCAGATTCCAATATTCGACCATCCTCGAGCACAATGATATTGTCAGCAAACGGTAACAGCTTATCTATGGAAGTTAGCATCGGGGCGATAGACTAGATAGGGGTCAAAGACTTACGAGTATGAGTCGCTAGGACAACTGTTGTGAAGTGCCTTCGGAAGAACCCTTGGGGAGAAAACAAGCGGCGTGATATCATCTCAACAGTGCGCGAGTCCATTCCGCTGAAGATGTCATCCATGAGAATGACCTTGCGCCTTGCGTACAGAGCACGAGCTAGAGCCTGTGGGGTTTAGTCGTCATTCTTTAATTGGCGCTGAGACTCACGATGCGCTGTTTTTGACCACCACTCAGATTGACACCATTACTTCCAACATTGGTGCGATCCCCCTCAGCCATCTGAGTAAAATCACTTTCCAGTCCACAGGACCACAGCACCGATGCATACCAATTTTCATCAATGTCTGCGGCACCAACAATGTTCGATCGAACGGACTGGTTAGTTAACCATGCAGTCTGTGAGCAATATGCGATAGAGGCACCACTTCGTAGAGCGTGTCCTTGCAGTTCCAGAGTTTCACCAAGTATACTCTCTAGAAATGTTGATTTGCCACTGCGTATTGAGCCAACAACTACTGTAATAGATTTCATCTCGATATCAACGGTAATGTTTTTGAGAATAGGGCCTTCAGTCTTCGTCCACCCGAAGCTGCAATTGCGAAACGACACAAGATGCTGAGATAGAGTGAAATCAATATCAGAGACCTCTTGTGACATAGTCTGTAAGTTGATTGCAACGCCTTCTAGACTTTCATCAGGAATTCTTGCAAGTTTTCCCATTGTTAGCACGGAAGTTGAAAGGGGAGCAACCTCGGGGGCTGTCAACAATGAAGTTTGAGGTGCACTGCAGTATTCCTGAATGCGATTGAAGCAGCCTATGCATTGAATTACAGAAGGAACAGCTTGAATAAAAGCTAGAACCGGCGATGTGAGGAGAGATATCAGTGACAAGGTGGTGAAGGCTTGAGCAGTCAATAGGGAGTGGTCGTGTTGAACCACGGCAATAATGACGAAAACAGCAAACGTTGCCGCAGGTGCGAAAGTAGCCGGGGAGTTAGCTAAAAATATCAGCATAGTTCAAACCGGGTGAAAGTTCATGATTATGATTTACAGAGGAATATTTGCCATATCAGGATCTTGCGGAAGACTTTAGACGTCTCGATCTCTACCTGGCGAAGGCCTTGAATAATGGACTCCATCTTGTCAGTCAAACCAAGCATCTTGACAGCTTTCATGTCCCCAAGCATACTCGATGTGATCTTGAGTCGTTCCTCGACCCTTTCAATCCAGAGTCGTTGGGAGTTACTGGCGAGGGCTGAAATCTTGAATGTTGCCCCGATAAAGATTGCAGCAATCAAAGCTGGCATGACGCACGCAGCAGAAACTTGCCGCTCGAGCAGCCATACTGCAATACCGATATCAAGAAGAGATCCCCATAGTTCGTGGATTGAACGGAAGCTGTCCACAATTCGCTCAGTGTCGGTACCCATCAGGGTAAGTGCCGTAATATCCCCCAAGTCAACGGCCCTTACTTGCATGGTTTGTTGATAGATTAATGCAATGAGACTACCCCTTAGCCTTGTCAGGAAGCGGAATGTTTGATACCAGTATAGTGCCGTTGAAATCTACATTTAACACATCAGCAGAAAACTTAGGCGAGAAGAGGCACTTACAGCCTTGCCAACATAAACCAGAGCATATGCACCTATAAGACCATGGCCGATGCTAGAGTCAGAATTGCCGCCTCCTACGTAGTTAATGGTGGTGTTGATCAGAAAGGGCTGAGCAAAGGTAAACCCGGTCAAGCATAGCCGTGGAATGACAGCTGTTAGTAATGAAACGGAAAATGCATGGAAGCAAGCTTTGAGCAAGCTGTGTTTCTTCTTTTTGTCGTATTTCGACCATTTGGATTCAAGTTGTTGAAGGAGAACGTCGGTGTCGAGCTTGGGATCAAGCGCAGGAAGTTCATGGACTGTAAGAATCCTCCGATATCCCTGACGGAAGGTTGATGCAAGCCATGCAAAACTGGTTCTTTTCCAAAACCCACTAAACTGCTCAGGCGTAGCATCGGGATCCGTCTGGTCGATATTCTTCCTTTTTTCGAGCGACTCTAGCAGGAGAGACACCAGAGTCAGAATCAGAATAAAACTCAGCAATACGGGAATAACCATAGGTATGCTGTTCGTAGACCAAACGAGCCAGATAGTCCGAACCCGAGCGACGCTGAGCAACGTCATGGTTGAAAGAAAAATGGCGAGTACAGTAGAGGGTCGAATAGAGCGGATATGATCGAGGTACGATAGCATGATAGCGCCGGCGAATGCTGCAAGGAACAGAATATCGGCAGCAATGGAAGCGTCATTGTGAAGCGGTGTTATTTGCACTCTCAAACCCAGAAAGGCAGTCTGGAAGATCACAATACCTAGCAAGACTACCTATTGATTGAACGAATATTAGTGAGAGTTCAACATTAACTAAGGGAACTCTGGACTTACTAGCTTTGCATAGAGTAGTTTCGACGGTGTAACGACTGGTACTTTGTGGAACAAAGACCAGACCGCGGCTGGCAAAAGGAGCAAAAATGCACCTGCAGGAACACACACTAGGACGAGGTCTTCGAAATACAAGGTGAAGTCGAAAGCGCGGCATGTGGGATCAACTTGCGGCCCAAACATGGAATCCCTACCTGGGAGGCATATTGACCTGCTCAGCATTGTTCCTTTTCACAGCTGTTAGTATTGACTGCATTGAAATTAAAAGTGACACGCTCTCATACTCAATGAAATAGCGAAGCAGAACACGACGATTTTGATCTATCATAGAAATAGTGCGTTTTAACAAGAAACTTATTGACAGGAGTGGACAACCCTTATACCTTGCATCCGTTGCAGGGGGTTGTGATTGCTGCTACCTAGTTATGTTGGAATCCAACACGCTTGTCCTGCACCTGCGGAATCCCTGGTTTTCCCATGACATACGCTGTGCTGTTCCAATAGCGCTCTTGCATATCACAATTACATCGTCGTTCGGAATGAGCATCTTGATATGTTTTAAGTTGGAGACGCTGTAAATTGTGATGTAAAATGCGATGTAGAACTATTATTACTACATATTGGAGATTTCACACCTATTCTAACCACATGACAATCACATGGTATTTTCAGGGGTATTTATGATTACCAACGTTGTATTTTGATCCCACTTATACCCTGTATTTAATCACTGTGTACTGACTACCTGCCACCTTAGATGTCTTTTGTTTTTGAAGTCTTAGTACGTGTCACTAACTAATAGCCAAGCTGGATAGAAATGGGTTTCGCCTCATTAGGCGGTATATTTACTATATGGTCAATCTGGAATAAGGCATAATAGGAATTAGGGTTAGATCAAGAAGTGTCAGAACTAACTGAGAGTACAGTACCACATGGGCATAGTAATAAACATAATAACTAAGATACTTTTCTTATATTCCTGCTTTTACTGCTCAATTACGTTTGCGCCTTATTCTGCAAAATGACATACACATGATGTCTTATGTTGCCACTAGATCTAAATTCTATCTGCTAGTCTTGAAACTGGATGCATGTTTCATGCTATGTAACCATATCCGACTCCCTGTTTATCAGGGGCACAGATAGGAGAGACTACACTTCATATGTGAAGCGTGAGGTCTCGATTGTCAAGGATACAGTCGCGAGCAGGATAGCAGCAACCCCGAAAGGCAAACCAATCCAGAGTCCGCCAGCCTTTAATCCCTGTTGATAGATGGCAGGCCATAAAGGTGCACCGATCAGAGTCCCAATGACATCAAGCATACTCATGACAGAGTAAAGGAGAGCTCGATGCGGCGTCGAGGTGACAGAGGTCAAAACACCGCGGATCGATGAGCCATATCCCGCGCCAAAACCATATAGAAAGATACCTGTTATATTAGAAAGAAAGACAAGTTATTCTTGGTGCTCTACTTACTGACGACCATCAGTGGTGATGATGCTGAGAGAGCAAAGCCTGCGCATCCGATGAATGAGAACACATTGCTCAGACGTGCTAGCCAGATATCTTTGTCCCTGCTCGTTGATGAGAGCCTGAGGAGAAACGTGCTAATGATTGGTAACAGCAAAAGCACTGCCAGGTGGACAGCACTATCGAAAGAGATGAGATATGCAGCCTTGAGATATTAGCTGATAGTACACCTTCAATTTAATTTACGTACATGTGCATAGCTCCAACGGAAGCGTTTTGAAATGTAGAGCAGGTGCAGGCGTGTAACACTCACACCCAGCATACGGAGAAAGTAACCAAATAAGAGTGCCACCACTACCTTCTGGTCCGCAATAAAGTAGTAGAGAGTACTCATTGTTTGTCTAATACTTTTTGACGGACTCGGTTCGGAACTCTCAGCTGGTGTAGCATCTTGTTGTGTGGTTTGCCATGCAGATGCAGGAGTGGTGGTGACCGTGACAAGTAGTAGGCCACCCGCGCTGGCCTCAAGGAACAATCCAAGCAAGATGGAAACCCAAGGGCTGGTTTCCATCAACGCTGAGCTGACAAGGTAGCTGAAAATATTTCCCAGAAAACCGGCAGCCTCGAGCTGGAAGAAGCGCGATGCCCTTGTCATTAAAATTAGCATTCTTTTCCAACGATCATGAGCATACATACCTTAGCTCAGGAGGAGAGATATTGGCGACAAACACGAAAAGGAGTGACACAAAGACTGTTGATCCGCCACCCACCAGATAGAAAGCTGGAGAAAGCCATACGAGCTTGAGTAGCCATGTCTTGCCATACCAACCTGTAAAGCATCAGTATGTGTGAAGTAAAACTCTGAGTCGAAAGCTTACACACTACATCATACCACGCATCGGCAAGGAAAATTCCCAGAACCGAAAGCATCATGATGCGCAAGATGCCCCAGCGACCGGCTAGCAGGCCGTAGGGCACTACCAGTAGAATCCCTACAATTCATTAGTTATGCATGCCTCCCAGGACAGAAAACACCCCCTACCCGGTATAAGCATAAACAGAGAGGTTATGCCCTTCAACATAGCGAGTTCCGTTTGCACGGGTTCGGATTTGCAATCCACCTGTCCGCTCGCATAGTGGCTATCGCTATAATAGCGCCGGCAGATGAGATCTTCGAGAATGCTCGTTGTGGGAGCGACCGAGGCAGAAACACCTGCTTGGAGCAGGAATATCAAGGCCAGACTGAGGTAGAATGAGCGTGTCGAGCTTTGCAAAGAGCTGTCCTTGGTATCATTATTAGCATGGACATCATCAGGCTGTGACGATGATAGCAAAGGAGCAGATTCGGCGCCACGTCCGCTGTCGTTTTGCAACATTCAGAATATTGTTTGCCGTCCCTTTCGACAGTAATAAACAACAAAGAGGTAGGCAGCAGTATTTGCAACCTCAAAAGCATGGGCAACGATTGCAACATGAGTGGGACATTAAACCCCGTCATTGAGTGGACCAAGGTTGCAGCATTGGAAGGGGAGGTTCCACTACAGTACTTTTACAGAGAACGAACTTGAGGGGTCAAGGTAACTTGAGCAAGTAGGGGTTGAGGAGTAGTTGTAGCTGGGGCTTTCGCAGCGGCCCCACTAACCCGCTGGGCCCGCCCCGCCCCGAATAGCGTAACCGCCCCAGGAGCCCACTTTTATGATGACTGAGTGTGGAGATGTGTAAGCTCTGGTTAAGAAGTGACCATATCTAGGTACCTATACACCCCAGTCGGACTAACCGCATATATACCAGCACACCAAATTTCTACACAGTATTAGGACTAATATATCATTGATCGAGAAAGAAGAGTTTAAGGTTCAAAATCTTCATTATGATTTAGGGTTAGTTTAGATAGTGTACCAATAAAGCACGCACACTATATATATATTTGGTTGACAAAATGGTTAAGCGTGGGCATTGAAATAGGCTTATTAGTTATTAGTCTCAACGTTAGCGACAAATTATAAAGCCTTAGAAGCTTAGATTGTGGTGAGATACACTATTCAGGGGGAGCTTAAGCTGTTGTTGAGGGGTATGATGAGTATCAGTTGCGGACGCAAGGTTATTAGTACACATATTTATGAGCATGAGGTTGGCAACGAAGGTATGGATACTTTTAAAATAGGCTTGGTAATGGACTGGTCATTGTGAGTAAGGTCTTCTAGTCGCTAACAAAACCTCGCTCTGCAATACTAATTTACCGTATTACACAATCTAGAGGCTCGCTATCTAATAAAGTGCAATTATGAAGTTAAATATGTGTAATATGTGTATAGCTGGCTGCAGCCTATTGTTTGTGAAATGCTTGATACGAGGTAAGTGAAACAGCAACAAACCGGCATAGCAAATAAGCAGAACTCAATGCTATATAAGTAGAATATCTAAGATGAATTAGCCAAGAACAGTCCAGCTCATGGTAAATTCAAATCGAGTTAAGAAAACTCAAGAGACTCAATTTAAGAGCGACAATGGCAGCCAGAAATAGCCAGTATAGAATACCTATAAATTGCACTACGCGACACGTGATCCAGGGGTTAAGCGAGACGGGCATATGTGATGAAATAGCTGACTTTTATGAATCATCGTAAAGTCAGGCTGATAGAAATATACATCAACAATAACGACGCTCGTGTTTATAGAAAACGTAACGTGATATCTCGTTATTTCTGGTACGGTCCTAATAACATTTGATGTGCTGAGAAATTCATATACCGTACAGGCGTTTTGAGTTATAGAGGAGTATAAGGAGAAGTACGGGTCTTTTAAAGGTGTATGTTAGTGTCCAGAAGATCTGTTGTCGATGGAGGGATGGAGTGATGGTGGCATGGCGGGGTAATAAACGCGGGGTGGATCGCAAGGGGTGGAAATATTTATTGGAAGCTACCCTACATCTACGGTAACGTAGAACTATCACACATAGACTGCATATGGACAGCAGTGAGAAGTAGAGTATAAATGGGTGGAGAATATCCCAGCGTAACCGAATTCGTAAAATGCACTTTGACAATGAAATATGAGAGAAATAGAACCCTTCTTAGTAGATGAAAGATTGGAATTCATGGTGAAAAGAATAGGAGGCTTTAAGCCACAGGACTCCAGACTCCATCCCACGAATAAATTATATACAATCGTATGACATCCTTGACAAATAAATCCTCACCCTGATGCCTCCTTTAATTTGGAGAATCTACTTCTCCTGTTACCTGCTTCCCAGCGGGCTCTTGACCAGCAGCAACAAATTCGATGGCTTCTTCTAGTATCGCGATACCCTTGGCAATCTCTGCTTCGGAGATGGTCAATGAAGGTACAAATCGCAGAGTGTTCTGACCAGCCGTAATAATGAGCAATCCTCTCTCACGAGCTGCCGTAACTATAGGGGTCGGGTCTTGAGTCAATTGCAATCCCAAGATCAATCCCTTCCCTCGGACCTCAGTGATCAGTTCTGGGTATTTGGCCTGCATATTTTGGAAGTGCTTTCTGAAGATATCCCCCTTCACAACGACTTCAGCTTGCAGTTGTGGATCTGAGAGTCTAGAGACGATATAGTGGGCCAGTCGACTTCCAAGTGGGTTTCCGCCAAAGGTAGTTCCATGGTCTCCCACTACTATATTCTTTGAAACAGGCCCCGAGACAATGGTTGCGCCGATGGGGAAGCCGTTGCCTAATGCCTTGGCTGTAGTTATTATGTCTGGGTGTGCTGATTCTGGCAAGCTACTATGTGCCCAGAAAGTTCCTGTACGGCCGAGTCCGCATTGTATTTCGTCGTATATTAAAACGGCCCCTACCTCCCTACAGCGCTTCGCGAGAGCGGTAAGAAACTCGTCGGTAGCGACTATTACTCCCCCTTCACCTTGCACAGGCTCTACAATTACTCCGCATGTCTTTTCGGTGACCAACTCATTTATGCCCTCGATATCATTGTATGTTCCATAATTGAATCCCGGAAGCATCGGACTAAATGGTTTCTGGTATTTTGGGTTTGGTGTAGCAGATAGACTGCCCATTGTCCGTCCATGGAAAGAGTTGTAGAAGGACACGACCTCATGTTTGGCACCTGAGGGGTCGACGACCTTTCCAGACTTGCGGGCGAACTTAATAGCAGCTTCGTTGGCCTCGGAGCCAGAATTGCAGATGAAGACCGATTCGGCGTTGTGCATAGCTCCCGATTGTACGGTCTTTTCGATGAGGAGTTTCGAGAGGGAGCCGGTCCAAGGATTGTGATAGAGGTTCGATGTATGCATTAATTGCTTAGCCTATTCGTACCAATATTAGCAAGTGTATTTGAAACGCTGCAGAGAATTGGCACATCGATTGCTCCAAAAGCCGAGTCTGCATGTACTAACTTGGTGAGCTATCAACTTGGCAATCTCAGGATCACAATGACCCAAAGCATTGACCGCAATTCCTGCGGTAAAATCTAAATATTTTCGGTTCTCGACATCCCACAGATATAGTCCTTCTCCCTTTGTGAACATTAGAGGTGGTCGGGTATAGGTCTTGACCATAAACGGGGCTTGATCATTGACCAAGGCTGCCGTGGCCGAATCCGAAGGAGGGTCTGGATTGGGCAACTGTGCATCTTTCTGGAATTGTCACGTTAGCTACCGATCCTTTGCATTGCATTGCAAACTTACATATATACTATCTCTGACTACTTCGGGGAGGTTAGAGGTTGCAGCAGCTGCTTGAGACGCATTCCTCTTCACACTGCCATTGACTGATGTGGATATATTGCTTGTTTTCATGGTCGCAGCCACCCTCTTCGCAGATATTCGGAGAGCCATCGAGAAATAGTTCAAAATTAATTGGGAGGAATTAATGGGCTTGAATGTGTTGGAGGGAAAATGCTCAATAAATACCTGCGATAATGCGTCACTGCTAGCACAATCTTAGCGTTATCGGAGCATGCGGCCGATTTTTTTTTTGACATTTGTTTTCTTGGAAGGCGTGCCGAGTGAAAACTTTGGAGGGAAAGGTTTTTATGGTCACCACAACAATCATATAAGTGTTTAGCCGAACAAATTCCTTGGAGATGAATCTTCCAGCTCTGTTCAAATCAATAGTTAACAGAGAAAAGAGAAGTTTCAATTAAACAGAGTGTCTTGAGATTGATGGGTGATCATGTCCTTTACCGCCCGGCAGAATAATTTGTATTCGTGCTAACTAGATTGCCCCGTAACCCCACCTTTTTATCTCCTTATTTAAGCGACATGTTTCCCTTTGCCAGTCTCCAGTGTGGCTTTATTCTCCAAAACATCACTGCCATTACCAATCATCAAACCACCAATGTCTAAATCCATCTATACATATTCATTCCTTGCTAACCAATATATACTACTTCACATCTTCGCCTTTTTTTGCATGTCATGGCCTTCTCCATCAATGATTTTCTCCAGCTTCACAAGATACCGTGCAAGGTTCGCATTTCGTCGTATAGATGCACTAGGTTGTGCCAGACTTAGACTTAGCCGCTCGTGGATTGACAAGGAATCATTGAGATAATCATTGAGACTGCCAGAACTTGCCCTAGTCTAATTGAGCCCCGCCGTTTTCATGCAAATCCTGCTCAGACAGGAAGAGGGAGGCGACGGTGCTATACCTTGTAGTCTTGTCAGGACTTTCCGGGATATGCCGATGCTGTTGGTCTCTGGGAATCATCACCGGATACGCGAATAGTAATGGATAAGATCAAGTAGGATTCGGAGTGGGTAGATTCAGAAAATCTTGTGTGTGGACTAAGTTGTTTGAAGGATATTTGAGCTCCATCTTTATACGTGACTAATTGGTGTTTTACTTATCAAATTTTCCAAATTGAGATCATTCAGTGGAGCGGACTAAGTAAATCATCGTACCTGCGAATACGATAAGTATAACAGCCTGTCTCGAAAACAAGGATATTTTCTCGTAGCCTCGAGGATATTGTGTAACCATCGCAGTTGCGAGACCACGTGATTGATGTACAACCTGAATGGAAAACTTGTTTTCCATTTTCTCTCTCTCTTGAAAAGGTTGAACTCCTCTCCCAGGTCTTCTTATACTACCACGACTTAGTTAATCATTGAAGAGTCTTATTGAATTGCTAGCCAGGCTACAGAATGGCTTCCACTAATGCACTATACTCAAGCTCACCCAGGCTTCCACCTCGGATACACGTTGGATCATCAAGAGTGCCTTCTCGGTCAACCATTGACACGTCAATTTATGAGCCATCAAGTACTGATAGCCAGCCGACCGTTAACAAATATGGTTCATATGGAAGCTCGACGCATATGATTCGTCATTCATCACCTATTCGCAGATCTGATCCTTCAATCGTACCTAGGTAGCCACCATAGCTGTCCAAAACCATGTAGAAGCTTACTGTCTTCCAGTAGAGACCCGCGTGGTTCCTTCACAGACACAATGTGCCGTTTAGGTAGAAGCATAACTGACAGTATTCTCATGGGAGAAAACAAGGGACTTGCCCAAGATGTCGATCGAAAGCGTCATATACCTGATAACGGTGTCGTAAACTTATCCACAGGTCATCTCTTTCATCATCATGGTAAAAAGCGAATACATCCCAATAAGCCGGGGAGGGCAAAAGACCAGAAGGCTGCATATAGTTTCAAGAAACTGAACATTAAAGAGGCTATCAAAAGGCAACTCAGAACAACATCAACTAAAGCAAATAGTAAAGTAAGCAAACACCTCGGCATAGATACTTTCATCCTGATCCTATGAAAGCGCCCTCTGAAAACTGATGGTATTGATTATAGAGCAGAACAAATAAGGCTACGTTAACGGGATTAGCGTCATCAAAAGATCCTTTAGATATGGAAACAGAACGGAAAGCTGAAAGCTCCATAAGAGGAAATGGAATCTATACAGGCCAAATCCCTAGGCCCAATTTAAGCACAGAAAAGAAAGAGGACGGTATACAAGCGCGGCTGTCCCTCAAGATCATAATTCCTAAGGCCTGGAGAAAAGAAAAGCCTGCTCATACCATGCATTCAGTCTTGGGTCATGTCAGTGTATGATACACCATGCAATTATGTGAGTTTGAATAACAAAGTTTATAGGATTGGCGGCAGCATCGTCGTGCGAAACGAAAACAGAAGAAAACCCAAACCGTGTTTGAACTTGAGGCAGTAGATGTTCCTGTTGAAGCCCATACTGAAAATGAGATTGCTGTATCAACCCCGAATCGAGAAGAGGGAAGTGCGAAGTCGATAGCAAAGCCCCAAGCGAGTTCCACAGCGAGACTTAGCCGAAATCACCAAGATTCAATTTCGTCAGTGGATAGCCAAATCTTGCTAGAAAAGATACCTAAGCTCTTATTACAAGAGTCCTTGACATCTGGCAAAGACAACAACAATATCAAAAACAATAGATGTGATGCTAGCTCACAAACCAATGAAGTGCCCATTCATAGTTACTATTTGACTGATTACTTTGATATTGCAAGACCAATGCCTAGTGTTGACACAAATGATCTGACGAAGGTAGCGTTAAGCCCACTAGTTGTTGCTTTGGAGGAGCGTCTCAACAAAGACCATAAACCATCACCTTTGGAAGTCGTTACCCGTGAGCTCACAAACATTCATCTCTCATCTCCAGATAGCTCAGATACTACGAATGATTCAGATACGCCAAAATATTCCCACAATTCAAATACGTAAGAACTCAAAAACCCCTTCAGGGAAGATAATTTCCAGAGAACTTTGGATGAATTACAATCTCGATAACTACTGACATTATCAGAAGCAACGAAGAAACACAATCCTCAAGAGCCATTAATTCATTATCTAGCTCGGGAAAACGTACGTGGAGCAAGAAAGATAGACACTCACCCAATGATGACGGGGAGGATGATGATGACATTCCGGAGCGGAAAAGACCCAGAAAACCAAGAGAGTCTTCAGAACGGACAGCTGACCTCTTAAATTTTGCTTGCCCCTTCAGAAAGCATATGCCTTCGAAATATGGACTTCGCAACGAAAGATACCACAGCTGCGCAACTGGTTCATGGCGAGATATGAGCCACTTGAAGTAGGTGAATGAGATTAGTCGAGATTCAGGAAGGACTAAGTATAAGTAACAGGGAACATATTTATCGAGTACATGCGGCAAAGTGTACAGGTTGTAAAAGTGTTTTGAGGAGCCAGGAAGACATGGAGGATCACATCAATTTCTCAACCTGTAGAGTTTTCACGGACGAGCAAGTTGATGGGCTTTACGGCGAAAGTATTAAAGCTCTGAAAGGTTTAAAGGCTGGGAAAGGGGGAAGACGCCAAAGTTGGGAGACTGTTTATCGACTTTTGTTCCCAGATGAAAGAACAGTCCCGGATCCATGTTAGAAATTCCAAATGTTCTCTCGATAAGATTATAGATGCTAATTGACTTGTAGGGTATGTCCCAATTTGCGACAACCAATGTCAAGTGAGCGACGACGAAGTTTCCGGGAAATCTTTCGATGAAGCTATGTCAGGGGAGGAGATAGCTAGCACTATATTGTCGAGAATCCTCCTAAATGACAACGACATACTTTCTCGACGTCCAGAAATTGCTCGCCTGTTAATAGAAAGGATCAATGCTCGATATTCCGAGTCTACCTCTGTCGAAAATGACAAAGACTTTAGTATCGAAGATAAACCACCTGGGATCATAATTGAAGAGCAGAACACAATTTTAGAACCGACTGCCACAATTTCAACATTAGAGAGAAATGGTTTTATTGCTGAGGATAATGATATTTCATGTTTCGATCAAATAATCACCCATGATCCTAGGATGAACATCCAGATGAGCACCCATAATACCACAGCTTCTTATGAAGTAGGATGGGGCGCCGGCCACCAAGAAGGGTATTTGGAGGGACAAAAGGAGGGCTACAGGACTGGCTTTGCAGCAGCTAAGAAGGCAGCTGAGCGAGGAATACACCATACATTACAAGGAATACCTAATAATGGTGGGAGTCAGTACCAATTCAGCAAGAGCTCAATAGGTGAATTTGAGACTGCATATCATCCTCAAATTGACATGTCTAATACATCTCGAACTACAACGACAAGCATACTATCTCACGAATCAAGCGCAAACAATTCTTGCATCACACCACACTCCTCAAAAACCTCAACAGAGGAGGACACTAGTGTATCGGAAGAGATACCGGAACAAAATGAAATGTGCACTACCTCTAGCAGCTCAAATGTACATCCAATTAACGAGCTCATTATTCCCGATTTCGACTTCGGCCTCGACGTCAGCTTCGACTTCCCCTTGGATGATTTGATGAATTGCCAAGGCCAAAATAATGGCAATTGATTTTGATATGCAATTTATGATCTTGGTTCACGTCAAAGAGGGTCGCATTTCGGAGTATTCCCATGTCGACTATGGTTGCCGACCCCCTTCGATAATTCTACCGGTCGGTTCCAATACAATCCGGCTGCATGATTATGCAGTGAATGATTAGCTGCCCCCCCTACGAAAAGCGGTACAGTATATATTCACTGTTGTGGAACATCAACTATGCAGGCAATATATCGCTTGGATAAAGTGCCGGCATCAATGTCAGCGTCAGCGTCAGCTTCACACACACTGCCGCAACAGCATATCCGGATAAGAATTTGATGATGGGGTTTGTAAAGTGTAAGGATAACGCAACATCGGTTAATCAGATCGTGTAAATTTCTATTGACTTAAATCATGTTTAATATTTTTGATATTGAACATTATCATCAATGCATAGTATCCCTTTCAAACCCACCCGTTCTGCCTAAAACTTTTGATATTATATAATGATTGGGTATAGCCACACCTCCTAGGCCTACATGTATTGAATTCGGGATGTTCTCTTTCCGTGGCTTCGACCACAACTTTGCAGCAGCCAAACTTTTTAAATCAATCCAAGCTGTCACAAATAGATTGACACGATTGATGCGCTTAGAGCTGAGATCGGAAGGTACTGCTAGATGAAGGAGTATACTCGGACGTAGTCCGATGTGTTTTGACCACAGTGCACCACAGTGCATATTTTATTGGAGGTCTGAACATTTGGATTTGCTCGGAGCAGTCCTCAATAATTAGAAGCATGTACTGTACATTTGAATTACGTAATAAATCTAGCACTTTCTATCAACATGGACCCTGGTCTTTTTCTACAAATACATGTAGCAAAATGGCCCACTAGTGGTGCTCAAAAGATCCTTCATTGGAATGGTGGTTCCACCGGCGTACCCAAGGTTTATGGTGTCTTCCAGTGTGGTGTTTGCAGAGGGAGGGACGTTGAGGAACGTGTTGGTTCCAGACAAAGCGTATTTGTAGCTAGGGTTAAGTGCTTGCCTATTTGGTCTGGTTAATGATACTCTTGCTTGAGGAATAATCACGCAAAGACTTACCAGACGGTCCACACCCTATCAATTTGTCCGTGGTGGAGGTAGAAAGCCGGGTCAGAAGGTGAAACAAAGAGATCTCCACCTGGATCACCGCTGGTATGTGTTAGTGATAGAAACGAATCAGCCAGAGCACAAGCACGTACCCAATAGTGTAGTGTCCACCTCCGTGTGGTCCAATGCTGTTAGAGCCTGGTCGACCTTGAAGTTCGAACTGGAAATCATCCAATGTCGTTTGTCCGAGAACGTCTATGTGTAGTTTGTTAGCAATCATGTATTGTTGTAGTTGTTTTGAGAACTTACGCAAAACTGCAGTCCAGTTGTTATATTTCATGGCAACTCCAGGTCCAACATCTCTCTTCATGCATCTAGGATTCCAACCCAAGCCTCCGTCAGGACCAACTGGGACATCCTGTAAATTAACAGGTCCAAGGTTAACTGTGTAGTTTTTGAATGGGCCTGAAGTCACACAACCGCCTCCAAGACCAGCGTCAAGTTGAATGGGAATTAATCCCAACCCTTCAAATGCGGGAAGGAGAAGAGGACCTATGTGGCCGGGAACAAACTCTCCATTGCCGGACATGGAGTAGTCATCACCGTTGAAGATGGGAGAGTTTTGTGGTGCATTAGCATATTTGGACCATTCCCTAGGTTCGATGTTAGCCTCTTTCCCAGGGAACATCTCAGGGAATGTTATGCCTGAGAAGGTATGGTGCTTACCAATAAGGAATCGTTCCCTTGAAGCCACATTCGGTTTTCAGTGCCTGCTCATAGATATGGATGTAGTATCTGTGCCATGCCAGAAAATTACCCGTGTAGTGGATGTTGGGGGTTTGCTGAATATGGGTTACAATGAAATCGTCGAACTGTTTGATGTCAGTCAGCAAGGTGACAAGGAACAGGGAATGGCCATACTTACACGGGACTTTGCGCCAGCAGCAATGCTAGACGGTGTTTTGGGTGGTAATTTTTGCAGACATAGAACAGCATCAATGTATGCCTTGCGCTCGGGCTTTGAGAGTGAGCCGCTAACGATGATTAGTCGCCATGATATATGAGGGAGGATGAGCAACATACAACTCGCGTCTGATCGCGATGTTCTTGCTCGTACATTTGGCAGGTGCACGCTTGTCTACCAAAACACCTTCAGGATCAAGAGAATCGAGTGTGGCATCAGTTGCTTCCTGAACGAATGCTCTGAATTGGTTCTCGGACTCTGCAAGAGCTGTACCAGAAGCTACTGCAGGCGCAGGGACAGCAGATGCAAGTGGTAGGAGAGAAAGCACCAATGAGAGAGCGGTAGAAGGTTTCATTTTGACAATGTTACTCAAAAACGTGGGAAGGAAGGCTTGACTAAGGTACGGAGTAAAGCCTCTGATTCTCTTTCTCGTAGGACAGTGATACCTACATATAAGATTCAGCGAGGCGTTACTCCTGATACGAATATAGAAAGATGGGACCTGCGGTAGATTTGGGGGAATTTTGTTCTCTGTTTGCATGAGTGGTTCGAGAACAGCAGTCCAAAGACAAGGGTTTTGCTAGGATTAGAACGTGGGTGAAATGGCAAATACTACATGAGTTCCTTGTACCTTTAGCTACGCTAACTTTATTTGAGGAGTCCGAATGTTGGAATTATTGGCTTTATGCAATGCAGAGTCTTTGCAGGCAGGGGTATCTAAATCCAACAGAATACAAAACCAATGATTCGAACCCCAAAGTACCTTCTTACAGTGCATACAGGGAGTCTACCGTGTAATGAATTGGCCATCGGAAGTATATTTGGTATAACAGGAGGCTGAAAATAGGAATTTTGGAACAGTTCCGTCCCTCCTAGCCGCTACAAAGCCTAATAATACTAGTTTTAAATGAAAAGTAGCTATTGGGTTGCTTAGGACATTACTAGTGGAGCCATTACTAATAGTTCAAATATGTCCCGTCATTCACATGCAATCTTTGTGTGGATTTGAAGTCTGCAGGAAATTGTATCGACCGTTCCGCTGGAGTCGGCTGGTAGCCATTTAGCTTGATGCTACCAAAAGATGGCGATTCTCACCGAATGGCAGTGATCCCCCAAGACCCCGGACCCAGCCCGAAGCCGAAACTCATTCAGCCGGGTCGATTGACTGCATCTACCAATTGTTGTGATCGCGGGAGAAGCTCGAAGAGCCGAACAAACACCCAGCAATTACAATACAGTACCTACTTTCCAGGAATGCATGGAACGTCGTAGCCGGACTGTGCCACCTGCCTACTCCCTCCAGTAACTCTATCCAGCATCACAAGTTTCGCCCCCTCTTAACCTTCCCGATCAGATGGATGTACCGAAGGATGTTGGAAGATTGTTGGATATGAGGGAAACCCTATTACCGGTACTGGACCTAAAGGCGGTCACTCTACAGGAAACCGGAAAATTACCAAGTAGATCTGCTTCTTGCCTCGCGTTTGGAAATATTACCCACATTAAGCAAGATTAGCAAACGCACGAAACTACAAACAGTACGAACGACAATAAATACACTAAGGTCTCTCGTACTGTAATGATTGGGAATGCCCACCCTCCTAAGCTAGTTAGCATCGGAGGTGCGCTCCACCCGGGATTAGGCAGATGCACCCGATACGTGCTAAGACATGGTATTATGGGAAGTATAGGTACGCTACGGAGGTGTACTATACCTAACATTGGAACGCTAGGACACTAGAATCTGCGAAAGAAGGAACCCTCTGCCCGTGAAATACGAGGATTGGAAGAAGAAGAATCGAAACACACCCACAAGAGCCTGAGAATCGTCAAAACATACTGTAAACACCCGAAGCCACCAAACGCCCCCCTCCCAGGAACCACCCATCTCACCCGCATAGAAATATGGAGTCAGTTATTTCATTCGTAAGACCACTTTTACCGGTCAATGCGCTAATGCTGCAATAGAGAAATAGCCTACCATTAATACAGGAAACACCTTAAGCGAGATCCTCGGAGCTCGCTTAACGATTTAGCGAATAGGAATGGCTCCTGCTACCTGGGTTCTCGCATGGGTAAAGCTTGGTATTTTGATGGGAGGCAGTCCCCGCAGTTGAGTTACAGTGGAGCGAACTGACCAAAACAAGTTGAGGGGAAACATGAAGAAATTCGCATCTCTTGCCTGTTATAGCTGTGTGTAAAAGTATTTGTCTGTGTGATACTGTCGCTGCGTGTAATACAATGATGGAAAAGTACTTATAATGTACTTCCATACTTTAATTTACCAACTAGGTTCAAGACACTTCATTTACTGAACGAAGTCATCCATAACGTTCAACATTTAGAGGACCTAGGGTTTGACCTTTGTTTGAGTTGGAGAGCATAGTACTATAAAAAGTACTGTAGAATCATGGTGCCGTATTATTGTATGGAGCATCATCACCCCGCGGAGGGATCATCTAAGGAGATGCTTCCAACATGTGGAGTACCATGTTAGAATTTTTGTAACACTACAGGGACATAGTCCGTGCGAGGAAATACAATACCTTGTTACCGTCTCTCATTTGCTCATCTTCCCGTCCCAAGGGCTCTCTAGCTTCATCTGATCACTTCACTTAGAGTTTATCCCAAAAGCCGCCTTATTGGACCCGCACAAGCCATAGCTGTGCTCGTGTGTCGATCGAGGGTATCAAGCCGTGTCCTGATTTCCCGATGTTACGAAAATCGATGCTTTAAACCCATCTGATTATCAAAGCGATCAGGGGGGTGGATGAGACAGAAGCTATGACCGGGGTGGCACCATAAACCTCCAAATAATCGACAATCGCCTATGTGGATCGATTGAAGATCTCAAAAGAATATCTTGGTCAGGATTTGCTTAAAATATTGAGATAGACATGTCTGCTTCTTCTGCTCAACCACCCCCGGCTGGCTTTGGAATGCCAGATGAGCAACGTGGCACCACCATTCTTGTTAGCACATCAATCACTACTAGCATTGCTTTGGTGATCGTCTGTATGAGACTTTATGTGCGATCACAAATCGTCCGGTCTGTAGGAAAGGATGACTACTGGATTTTGGCAGCTGTGGTATGTACCAAATCTCAAACTGCTCTTTTCGAACTTGGAGAACCTACTCACTACTGATAGGTTCTTTCTGTATTCGGTTTTGCTATCATCATTCCAGAGGTGAAATTTGGTGCCGGGCGTCATATTTTCTATATCCTTCGGGACCATGGACCCGATACCTTGATCACTGGGCTCAAACTCAATTTTGTCACCCAGTTCTCATACGTCTTCGCACTAGCTGCTGTAAAAGTCAGCATTGGTTTGTTCCTTCTACGTTTAGTTGGAACAAGGTCCTACAAGATAATCGTCTGGTCTTTGTTGGTATTTTTGGGACTCTATACATTTGGAGGATCAGCGGCTCTGCTGGCATCATGTCGACCATTCGCGGCCAATTTCGATAGAACAATCCCGGGGGCGTCTTGTTATGCGCCAAAGACTCTTCGATCATTGGCCTTTTTTAACTCTGGTAAGTTCTAAATATCAATATCGGTGATAAGGTGCTAATAGATACTTTGTAGCTTGCGGGATTGCTACAGACTTGATCTTTGCATTCCTACCGGTACCTTTGCTATGGCAGCTAAAAATAAATAAACGTGTCAAGGCTTCACTTGTGTGCATTCTCTCACTTGGTGTCTTGTAAGGTTCCCTTATTCTAATGCGAGAGCTTTGCTAACTCCCACTTCAGTGCCGCCAGCACGTCTCTTGTCAAGCTCCACTACCAGACGAATTTTGGAAAATTTGGAGACTTTCTTTGGGACAGCACCGAGCTCACGATTTGGTCTGTGACAGAAGTGAATGTTGGTATAATAGCTGCCTCAGTCCCTTCTCTTAAACCACTCTTCAAAGCAGTTCTCGGCTCTACATATGGCATGGATTCTCAACAATACGCACAGAAGAGCTGGCATGGATATGCACATCAATCCAGTGGCCGCAATGAACTCAGTTTGAATGGAAGAAATCGCGCGTCGCGTGCGGAAGCGTTTGAGATGCATAATACGAAAAGTAGTGCAGGAGTCAGTGCAGATAGGGAGAGGAATAAGCTGGGGATGGATAATGTGTCCGAGGAAAGCATCCTGCCTCTCCAAGGTCATGGATATGACGACAAGCCTATTGGAATCATGAAGACTACAAGTGTTTTTGTCAAATCGGATGAGATTAATCCGCCGAGGCGCGTCGAGGATAGAGTTTGATAAGTTCCCTTTATACCCAGTAATGCAACAAGTATTTAACCTTCCCTTAAGAGTTTTCATTCCAGTGAGAATATAATTAGAAGGCTTGTGATTACTCTACAAACCCTGAAAACAGTTCGACCATCTCTATTTTGCAGTTTAAAGCGTTGTTGATGTATTACGAGTGCACAGTGTATAATGACCTACTCAGCCGACTGGACATGCCTGAGAGAAAACAATTGAGTTATGACTTCCAATCACAATATGATCAGGGAGTTTCAGCGAGATTAACCATAATAAGACTGATTGAAAAAGAGATATGGAAGATAAATATCTTGGGGGCACCGCTATACTTTCTTTTACTCTGACATCTGAATCGGCATGGCCAGGTTCGCTTTACTGAAAAGTGCCGAACCCAATACCCACGCCCTATGTGATAAAAATTCTTAGTATATACGGTAAAAAGCTTGATTAATAGTTACTTGGCAACCATATGTATTAATAGCGTATTACGTAGTGATAGGAGCAATTCCTATTCAAGAATTGTTTTGATTTGGTGGGGCCTGAAGTATACGAAACGAGACTGTTTCAATGATCCAATAATTCAATATGTGCGATTGAATTCTAGCCAGCAAAATACAGCTTTGCTAATAACTACGGAATGAAGTTGATTTAGGCTTTGAGAAATATAGGCCCGTTTTTAACAGTGTAACATATATTGATATTGTATATCATATTCTGGTGGCTGACTTTGTGTAATTGGGATACGGCAGTTGGCCACGCAAATGGTTCCGAATATGAATAAGCATGGAACCTTAATATCCGAACGTTCCATCAGCATCGCCGGATGGAACCGCGGAAACCACTTTGCTGGATTCCATCTCCAGCTTTCCATGTGCCGGGTAACCTGGTAAAGATCCGTAAGTAGCTGAGGGATCCGAGGAGCGAGAGGGGTTCTGTGGTAAGTCAGCCAACATGGGGGCATTTTTAAACAGGGTTCACAATTCTGGAAGAGACGAAATTCGGCGCTACTCGTGGGGTGTCCAGATGAAATGAAAAAGCATTTGACATGTGATTCTCTGTGAATTTTCCAAACTGTATTTTAATTACTGTGTACTACTGTTACGATCAAAGATCTGTTCTTTTCCGGAGAATTTGACTACTGTCTTTAATGATTAGATGATCAGCGCTCGACAACCTATGTTGCAGATAGTATCAATACCTATTGTCATTCAAGAATCCGAGGGGAACCATGTCTACAATAGTAAAGGTACCAGGCCTTCCCAGGACACGCATAGGAACGGTAACCTGGGAATAGAGGTGCCCCAATCCCACCCACGCAGGAAACCAGGTTAAGCTCTCTAAGATTACTTGGGAGGTGAAACAGATGACATGTGACTCACCAGATGTGACCGACTCTCCAGGTTTATAAAGTCTATGTTCACGAAGTCTATGTCCCGATGTCCAGTATACAAGTATTCGCTACAAGAAAATCAGAGAAGAAAAAGGTTGGCATCTTTTTCCTTTTTCCTTCCTTCTAACTTTTTGTGTTTGGTAGCGAGCGACCTTAAGCTTAACTCAAAAGCGGGATTTATTCTATATTTAGTTGCCAGAGTTCAAACAATAGCAGTGGGTTTCGATACACGTACTTTTACCTGAAACTTCCGACCATCTGACAACAGTAACGCACTTAACCTATCTATTTATAAAATTTACTCTTACTGGTTTTTTTATTACACACTAAAATGGACTAATAAGACGATGCAAGATTCACACACTTCTTTTGTAAAGGGCGCCCCCCTAATCGTATCATAAATTATAAAGTAAAGTTACAACGCATCTTGTTTGGTAGGATTGAGGGAAGGGAGAGATGGTGTTAAGGACCCTAATCACATGGAGAGGGGAGGCTCCTCAAGATGCAAGAAAGGGCTCTGATACGGTGTAGTCTGAGGAAGAGAAGAGGTGTTGCCTCTTCTCACAACGCTATATTGTGCTATAAATGTGGGGCCAAGAGTGCCTTAAGCCACAACAGATGGTAATGCAACAGGCAGCGGGTATTTTTATTTTATGGGTTTGTTTACCAAGCCGCATTAGAGATGTTTGGTCGGACACTTACAATGACGACTCAAAATTCCCATATGAGCCTCTAGATATCAAGCAGGGAAATAAGTGGGAGTTGGGTTTATCAAGAAGTGTAACGGGTCTACGGAGGTACAGTAAAAGAACACTTAGTTCGACGGGAAGATGCAAGCCATGAGATATCTCTAAATACTCTATCGTATGATCCCTTCGTTCAACTTAAATTTAGGAGATTATCGAAGTACCAGAATTACACATTTACTAAATTTTATTCCCGGAAGATTCTCACCAGTGAATAAGTTATGTTTTCATGCAAAGCGAACTTATTAGCACACGACCTGATCCTGCATCGAAGACCTTGTTGGACTGCAAATAAGAAAAATCAAAGAATCAGAATGCTATCAGAGCCATGTCTTATTTCTTTATTAATAGGGAAGGTTGGGAGATGGCTCGAAACACCACTTGCTGACAAGTCATAATTTCAGTCTTATGCTCATTCTCGAGCCTTTCCCGTCAAATTACCTGATGGTGGTTGATATTTTGGCCCCCCATTAATAGCCTCTCCTTTGCTACTGTTACGAGGTGGCAAGAAACTGGGGCGTGACACTTCAGTAGACGAAGCTAAATCCCCTTCGTTGTCATTTTCGGCGTCATTTTCCTCATCTTCTTCGCTGGCAACCGACCATCCAGAAGGAGAATCTAACTCCCGAAACACCCTGCCAACTCCATAAGGAAGGTTTTCGGTGTCTAATCTATGTACAACCCCTGGCGTTGCCAACTCGGATATTCCACCTACAACTATATCACCTATCATTACCCCACCACGCTCCTCCATGGCAGCAATTTGCCAATCCTCTTCTGGCACTTGAATATTGAAACCAATTAAAGGTTGGGCTCCTTCAATTGGTTCCATTCGCTCTACTGCGAATATTCCGAGGTTCTCTTCCTCTGACGCATTTGGAGCATCGAAGATAGCAGAATATGCTTCTGTCAAGGCCTTGACTCTTGATTCAGGAACGAACACTGTCAACTCCTTGATGCCGTATGCAAAATTTGGGTGTTTTGTAGAGTCCGCCGGCACCCGCAGTGACCTGGGAGTTATATCATGGCAGAAAAAAGGCACCTCCCCTCGTTGGTACCCATTTGTAGTATTCGGAAATGTGACCTGCCACTTTATTTCCACGCCATCATCGCGTTTCCTACCACCTTGTCTGGGATCATCGTAGCGAACATTGCATTCTTCTGTAGCCTCTAGTCTTGCCTGCAGACCTGCAAAGTTTTTGTCTGCACCGTCAGCTGTCGTGAATGCGAAATCGACTATGCCGAAGGGTTTATCCCAATGATGCCCCTCCCGCAGCTTTGGGTCATCGTTGATGAATGCGATTACCTCTATATAGCTACCGTCCTGGAAACATATCAATCGATTCTCGGTCTTGCCATCTGCATGCCGACCGCCGGGAGTGATGTTGAAATTCTGGGTGAGCCACTGAGGGGGTTCGGCAAGTTCTTTGTAGGGAACGAGGATGATTATATGGTCGAGATTCAACGAACGGCCTGCCATTTGGATGAGTCTATGAAGGTTTCAAGGACGCCTAGCGTTACTGGATTCAAAACCTCACCACAGTTTATTTTGCAACGTAAGTTCTGAGGGGCGTTGGTGCTGAGCTGCTTGCTATTCCCAGAGGTGGGGTTGTCACGTCGATAAAGTTGTCGTTTAGATATTGCCAAGAATCCGCGAAGCTTCTCTTCTTGGCGGCGTTGACTTCACATCAGGTGTGACAGCTATCTCTGAACATTTTTATATGGGACGTATACCATTATATAAGTCTATTAAGAAACTCACTATGATAAATTACTAAAACCAAGGTTACCAAGCCTTTCTCATACTTCTAATTAATTTATCTTTGCCAAGCTGGTTATCAATGTTGCCATAATAAGATTGGCATGTCTAATGTTACTTGATATAAGCTCATCTTATCTTCTGTTGTAACAAGCATCGTTTCATTCGGATACATAATCACTTTTCATTTAAAAGCTGATAAAGTCTTCGTCTTCTTTCTTACGCCTGTTGGCGGTAAACCGGAGCCAGGTTATCCACAGACTACGCACACAAAAGGTATATGGTATGGTAATTGCCCAGCGCAACCGAAAATGCGGACTCGTCTTAAACCAGGCATTGCTAGTTGGGTCAATCGTCACATTAAAGAATGGCACGCTGATCAAAGACTGTTCAAAATCATTTTTAATTACTAGATGCTCGTTTTGGTTTCTTTATTTGAACTGTAGTGCCTGGTAGAATTACCATTAACTTAACCAGCAGTCAGCTCAATATGTACGGAACTTTGATTTATGAATTCATGAAAACTCCAGACATGACAGATATCTCTATACGTAATCTGCTTACACATCGCAAAACCAGGCAGTAAAGTTTGGAATATCTGATTGAGTGCTTAGAGAATCTCTAAGAAACTAGATCCTCTTGCATATAACACATGTTTTATATTACCCTGCTATTAAAGCTCCAACATTAGGACAACTCACACACTTGTTTTCTTTTTAGAAAGATCAAGAAAAGCGTTGAAACTATTATGGTTGTATTATATAAAAGGTTATAAGAATAATATGTAAGAAATGGCCAACGAAATAGAGATAAATTGCAGAAGTAACACTATGTAAGTTCTCACAACAAGAGTAAAATGGGTCGATTATAATAGCCCTCCACATTCCTATTTATGCCAACATTATAGCATCTCTTTTTTTGCTATCCTATCAGCAGCCTAGGCTGGGGATGGATTAAGACATGTGATTGTCGTGGTTATTGGATTCGGTGTTGAGGTAGAATAAAGAATGCTTGAGGAAGTCCTTGTAATAGTGTCATACGACTTTAAAAGAGTATCAGCGTCTTCTTCGTCTTTGCTCAAAGAAGAAAAGTTGATGGAAGTTGACTTACTGTGGTGGAGAATTCCACTACATCGCTAGAAGTTACAGTGAACGTGGTTACGGACTTTGAGAACTGTGTTAGCCAGGCAATATCTTGAGGGTAAGCTTTCACTTACTGTGGTAGAAGTGAGATACTCTGTGCTGGACGTAGAAGTAATTGTTGTAACAGAGGTTGACTATTTATTTTGTTAATTGGGATTCCGATTTCTAGGGAGATGCGGGACCGTGAACGTGAAAAGGGACGTACTGTATAAGTGACTGGTGGGACGATAGAAGTTGACCTGCAGAAGCATTGTGTAAAGAAATTCCAATACTTTGCACAGTTTCCTGTTGAGCCTTCAAAGCATGGCCCAGCTCCCCATGCCGTTCCTCCACCCGCTATAGATGCGTGTGTTGCAATGTATATTTTCTGGCCGCAACTGCGCCATGCAGATTGCACAGGAATAGTACATGTTGAAGTTAGATTGCCGGCACCGAGAATGCAAGCGCCGCCAGGGTTTGACGAATATGGGAACGAGCCAGGTGCACGGTTGGTGGGTGCCGTTGTTCCCACGTAGACATGAACATCAGAATATGTGTACGGTGATATCGGCCCATAGTTCACCACCATAGTGCCATCTAGAATGCTAACACATACTCGGCCGATCACTGTGGCTTTGGCACCCAGAACAATATCATTGCATGTGTCTGAGGGTACAAACAAATCTCTGGTGTTGAGAGAGCTAACAAATGGAGATGCTTGAACAGAGGTAATGGCGAGGAGGGTGGTCACGAGGAAACCTCCAAAACGTCGAAGCCCCATTCTGATAAGGGCTTTAAAGTAGTATATGCTTTGTAGGTGATATTTTTGTGGAGATGTATGTCAAGAGATGCAGTAGATTGAGGTTGACAAAATAAATTTTGCCTTGAGATGAGTTGGAGTTATATATGTAAATAATACCCCCACTAGGTGCTGCTCAGCAAGCTCTGTTACAGATATTACTATTCGTCAACCAGTGAAACTATTGATTTTACCTATAGATTATAAGTAACCCCAATTTCGCCGACCGCTGTTGTGCTTTCCACTGCGCGAACTTGATCATGCCACATCATGAACTACTAAGGCTGAAAGAAATATCGGCACAAGCTCTTTTGTTGCATGTGGTATGTTTCGTTAGCAGGCAGTGGTACAGGTTCTAAACCGGTATATTTGTATGTGGAGATGTCAAGCTAGATAAGGTTAAGTCCTGCTTCGCATATTTTGGCATTACAAAATGTGGAGGCAACTGTCATAGTACAGTCATTATAGCAGTGTGAAGGTAATAATATTTTAACACTATTACTGAACCCGGGACGACTTATGCAAATATACCAGGCAAATGCAGGGGGTGAGGGTTCTCCAAAAAAGAAAAAAAGAAAGGGCGAAACGACCGCGCCATTAAAGAAGAGGTATGTTTGTTGTCAACATAGTATCAAAGTAATTATAGAGATAATGCTATGTGTAGAAGCACACCATACTGATTCAATGCAATATACTAAGCATATAACCTGGAATGGTTTTGAATAGGAGTATCAATTGATGAAGACTCCGATTTGGGGATTTTGAATGAGGGCAATGCTCTGTTTTACAGTAACGACTTGGACAGACTAGCAAGAACAAGAGCGCCTGTTCTGGGGAATGGCAAACATGATCGCGTGGTGGCGCTGGGAGTGACATTCTCCTTTGCAGCGATTGGTATAAAATATGTGAGAGCGTCCCGCGCAACCAAAGTTTGGCAGACACTATAAGGTACAAGCCAATCAGATAGGAGGTTTTGATTGGTTAACGGAATTAGCCATTTTATTCAACTTCAGCCCCAGGTCCTCTGCCAGGGACCCTCCAAAGATTTCTCCTAGTGCCGTGGAGAATGCCAGCACAGCGCTGAGTGAGTCCTATTGGGTTATTTATTTAAAGCCTAGTTTAGGAGAGCTGACTTTAGGCCCACATATTCTTTGACTAAAATCCGGAGAAATCGGAAATCTGAAAAGTGGCGTTGAAACCTGAGATTTGAGGCTCAAAAGTCACGTATTCTACATTGGATAGAATCATCTATGGCCATATAATTACAACTCGATTCTAGTCATTTACTAGAGAGGTTCATGGAGTTGAGGCACAATTGCTAGGGTGTTATCAACGGCATTTACCATGTGGCTTTTGTTTAAGCCGAAGCCACCACGATCAGCTGATTTTGTCAAGTAGTTCCGATACTTTATATCTTTACCTTAGTAAAAGCTTAAGTACACTAGTGTATAAGACTGACATATCCTCAATAAGAGAATTTTGACACAGTAGACCATCTTTTCAAACAAACCGATCTCTGTCTAATTAGTGGAAAATTAGAGTTTTTTGTCGTGTTCTGCCTAGTGCTCCTGTCAAATGGGGTTTATATACTACGGGTATCTTTAGCCTCAAAATCCACTGCCTTGGATAAATCATGTACAGCTTAAATTATAATATCCCTAACTCTACGCCGGTAGTTTACATAGGACTAGTGAAGAGTTATTGAAAAGTGTCCGACCTTGTCAATGTGCCACCATGAAGCCCTGTTGAAGTATGGGCATAGAAATGATATTTTTAGTAGGAGCTATAATGCGAGTATGCACGTGAAGAACAGAAGAATTGTAAAAGAGAGCTATATTTGATAAGGGGATGATTTAACATCTCAAAAGAATTAATATCATACTCCCATAAGACTTGCTTCAGATTCTAGCTTTGATTTTCTAGAAGTATAACTTTGCTGCCTCTTCTCCGCCTTCATCCGTTTTGTATTTTCATGAGTAATATATGGATCACAACACATATCTAAACTCTAAATTCCTGTGAAACCAATGTTAGTTTCTCGTTCTTTTATATCGAAAAGCACGCTCACTCATTATCTGTCAAATCCATGAACTCCTGATTTGCAAGCGGCACATAGGCATCTCCAAGAGCTTCAATCTTCTTGACCTTCCGCTTATTTCGTCCCACAGCAACGAAACGCATGACTACGAGAATAACTATGCTGAAACCGTACAGTACACATATCTGTTATGAAATATTAGGAAGGTGGGAGAATGGTGAGACATGGAGGCGACTTGCAATTATTTTGGCGGTCAGGTAACGGGGAGCATCTTTAAGATTGATAATCTGGGGACCGATTAAGTTACCGACGCAGTATCCAATTACTTTGAGATGTCAGTATATGGGTCTATGAAATTTGAGATTTAGATGTGCTAAAGACATACAGTTGAGGGCAGAAACAAAAGACTTTTTGGTGGATCCGGAAACCTATTTTCTGTCAGTATCTGTGTTGGTGCATATGCGAGGACCTATAAGTACATTGCTTGAAATCATGCTCAGAATCAATGTAAAAGATGCGCTCGAAGCACTGGTTATGTAGAATGCAGCCAAATTTCCAGCCAAGTTCTTTTCTGGGAGTGTAATCATGAGGATAAAACCTAATATACCGAGAGACAAGGATACGATGGACCAATAGAGACGGTTTTTTGTACGGTCAGCCATATAATTGATGCTTATGGTGGATACAATTTGGACTGCTCCTGATGGTGCACCGTATAGGAGTGATTCCTCCTTGGTAAGACCAAAACCTTGGAGGATGATATTTTTGAAATTTGTTAATGCACCATTAGGAATTTGGAGAGTAAGAGAGAAGAGAAAACAGAGCCAGGTCTTACAAATGTTAGTTATTGTTTTAAGAAGTTGTGTAGATGAAGGGACATACGAATGGATCTTTTAGTGCGGCGATAATTTGATATTTCTTGAAATGCTTGTTACCAACACCTTGTTGATTTGAGCGAATTCTTTCAAGCGCTTGGATTTTTTCGTCATGTGTTAGGAACCAGGCAGCTGAGTGTAGGTGTTAGTAGAGATATTAAAATAAATATCCCGTTGTCACTTACTAGCAGGCGAATCCGGAATGAGCAAGAAAAATGCAATGGAAACCAGCACAGTAAGCCCACCAGTAAACAAGAATATCAGCTGCCAGCCAGCTAACGCAGTATAGCCATTCTTCCTGATTCCAACAGCAATAGCGTAAGATACTGCAGCGCCAACGATCTGACCCATACCATTGAAGCAGAACCATATTCCGGTCCGTAATCCGTGTTCCTCTTTTCGCCACCACTGACTCACTATCAAGATAAAACATGGGGTAACGCTGGCCTCGAAAATTCCGAGGATGATACGTACGGTCATGAGTCCAGCGAAATTAGTACACGCAGCGTGGATCATAAGCACGCCTCCCCAGCAGAGAATCTGTGTTGAGAGAAACTTGGAAATAGGGAACCGTTGAAGAGCGACTGGACACGGTCAATCCAGATATTATAAGCTTATGAGAGAGCACTAACGATTTACTGGATACTCTGCCGCCAAATATCCGATATAGAATGCAGAGCCTAACCAATTGTACTGAGTTCCTACAAGATTCGTGTCGGGAATGATATTCATAACACTTGGATGGTCAGTAGTCGTATTGCAAGCAGATTATGTACATACCTAGCGTAAGAAATACTCGTCTTGTCTAGAAATTGAACGCCATAGAGTATGCAAAGACATGGTAATAAATGTAAATCTAGGGGAATGTCAGCTTTGCGGCTCATCAAATAATACTATACCTATTGAAACACACCTATCTTTCTTAGTAGCTTTTTGTTTTGCTCATCTGTAAAAACGATTCGCTCTCCTGTCCCAAGAAATTTCAATGCCTCGTCTACGTCGTTGGTAGCGACGCCCTTTTCCGAGTAGTGTGCCTGCTCTGTATCCCCAATTTGAATGGAATCCACAGGAGATACTGGCTGACCACCATTTTCGCCATTTTTCTTCTCTTCTGTTGCCATTATATCGCCTTATTTGGAGGAAATAAGTAGAAGGGATACGACCTAGGCCCTAGCCATTTAAACGTGAGACGATCATCTTATATATGTATATAGGTATCACGCTCTGTAACGTACCATCGAGCGGAGACGTGTTCGGCTTATCGCAGCTATCATGTACGATGTGCAAATACCGGCAGTATTGCGTGGAGGGCGCACTTGCAACCAAAGAAATCGACTCGCAAGGTAGTGATAGACATTTGCCAAGATGTAGCATCAAAAGATCATACAACCTTGGCCTATCAAAGGTGGGTCGCTTATTTGAGAAATGATTTAAGTGAGGGTATGTGGAAAGTGATTGTGTAAAATCTTGGGGATTGTAAAGCACAAGTAAAAGTTGAGCAGTGGCCTCTAATCCTCGATATCTCAGAGAATTATCGTCTATTATACATAGAGAACAAAAGCAACTCTCTACTGTGTCTCACTCTAGCAGTTGTGGTTCTAGAGGATGACCATGTACAGTAAGAGAGGGGGTTGCCAAGACTTCATCCCACTTTCTGTAGAAGGGCAACTTAGAACAAACCATGAAGTTTAGAAAGGAGTCATTCCAACAGAAACTTGAAGCAAAAATGAGTAAGCAAAATGGCAGGAAGGATTTAACAACTCAGTATACCAAAAGGAGACTCTTTTCACCATGTGTTTTATTCGAAAAAGGGGTACCATGTGTTTGGAAAGGGCTCGCTTCGGATTAGCGAGCCCCTTTTATCCGAAGCTCAAACCTTATTCTGACTTTCTTGTTTTTAAGTGCAGTAAGTTTCATGCCGTGCATTTGCCATCCTTGCATTTAGCCTTGTAACAGTGCATTAAGACGATAAGGAACGTTGTACTAGGCTCATTTTGCAGACAGTCCATTGTTGTAACATGAGGCACGTTATGAAGCCACTTTGTTCGGAATACTTGAAAAGTAAAATGAAGATAGCTCAGATAACCTTTTTTTGTTAAAATATGGTGGATGGCACGTATCCATTCGATGATATAGACTTCTTGGTCATTGAGACTAATTGAAAGATTTTATCATAACTTGAAGCCTGGCACACAGACTGGCTTACGATTCCATTGTCAACTAGTAAAAGAAGAGACTCCCATTATATCTATCATACAGTTTGATAACAGAATAGAATTGTCACTCACCACCTATGGTACTCGTACGCCAATAACGCGTTAAGAAACTATAAATACAGTCCATGTGTTGATTGTTTGATATAACAAGCCCACCCCCTTCAGATGTGACCTGAGCAGGAGATCGTCGACCTTGCTAACCAATTGCTCTCTTGAGCGAGGAGCCCATGATATAGTATAGGATCATCGAGAGTTGTATCTCCCCATTCTGCCCAGTCATTGATGAGCTGATTCTCTTGCCCGGAAATCATGGCATTTCGGCTGTGAACTAGTGCCTTGATTCGAGATTTAAAATATTGAAATGAGATGTACACGGCGTGTCTGTTCACTGCTAGTTCCTGAGGGCAGAAAACCGTTTGGAGCCTTTCTAAGTTTCTGAAGCTCATTATCAAATCGTACAAATCGTACCGATGGGTGCAGTTTGAACCGGCATTGATAGACTGCTCTAATCAGGGACTGCACTTATTCACTCAAATAAAAGTACTCTATCTTGGTTTGGTCAGCATATTGAGTGAGCGCTCGCAAAATCTCTCCATAAATAGATGAAGAACTATCTGGAAGCAGTGCTCGCGATATTATGGCCTCTGTCTCTCGCATGATTCCATCACTTTCTGGGTTGAAGAAAAGTGGTCTTTTGATCGCAACACTTTGGCCACCTGGTCCATAACCATTTGTGAGATTTTGCTGGTGGCTACATCGGACTGGAAGATGAATTGATAATGTTTCAATTCAGCTTCTTGGGAGGCTCTACAAGTGTGAAGAATAGCTTGGATTTGTGCCCTTCCGTAGGGGCAACCTGCTACTACGGTTATTCTTCCAAATCCAGCACATCCATCGTACTTGAAAATTTGGTCGACTACGACAATTTAGGATTCTATCGCATCCTCTCAGAACTTATCTTAAAGCTCCTGTGGAGTTTCAGAAAATAAGGTAAAGACTCTGTGTGATTGAACGGGAATAAAGGATAGACGATTGGCAATTGAAAGCCAGGATGAGGTAGTAGTAATTTTGGTAGTCTGGATCCATGGTTTGTGACATAGGTTCCTTGATATATTTTGATTGTGGATTAAGAGTGCAAGTGCTTCCGTATGAGTGAAATTGTTTCTGGAGGTCTGCAAATGTTAGGAGGGCGATTCGTCTATCAAGGAAGGTCTGAGACACAGGATTCATTTGCGCTCGTGGAAACTTTTCTTTTGTTAGCGTTGTTTTCTATGCCTTGCTTTCTCATGTGACTTAATTTACTGAGTCTTGCATTCCAGAAGAATGCGATTTAGATTCGAACAAGTATTACATACTCCCTAGTAAACTTTTAGAATGGCAATATTAAAAGGAAGTATTAAACCATGTCAATGTAACAAAGATAGTACGAGATTTACAGAATTAACAAGAACAAATGTCTAAGCTACTAGCTCTGAACTGCTAGAGAACTATTTTTAAATAAGGGTCGAACATCTCTGTTGGATTCAAATCAACAACTTTTCAGGACACACTAGCGACCATGGAAGGGTTTGAGATTTAGCTTGCAATGAGAATTTAGGGGCTCTAAGCTCTACGCGAAGAAAAAAAGAGACTTCATACATTATTCCAAGCTGAGGGTAATATTCAATTTATGAACGAGGTTTTGTAATTCATTCTCAGGCGGGAGAATATATGAGAATTAACATTGCTATGATCGGTCATCAGCTTATGGGTTGACCTATGGAACCCCTCTTTCCTCTATATATAGGAACTATTCTACGCTCTAGCCTTTTGTTTATTCTGTCAATACTATAACTACCTCTGTAAACAGATAGGGCATAGAGTGCCTACAGTATTTGAATTCTCCCGATATTCTTATATCACTTTTTCGATTGTGACAGCGAGCCCGGTTCACCTTCGTCTGTCACAACACTCCATTGCTGAGATACCATAATACCAGATAAGTTCCCCTCTTGACCTGTCGCTCCAAGTGACTGACTTCGACTCAGTTGCTCAGGTAAATGACTCTCCAAAATATGCCTCTTATGCATTGGCTTGTCCAATACAGTTGCACCTCTAGGTCGAACAGAGGAGGCCAGTCGCTCTGGCAGTCGCTCTGGCATAGGCATCCATCCCCTATCGTCTGGAGAATCAAGTCTCTGCTTATCAACCGTCATTAGTTGTACATCGCTGCGGTTTTCGGAGTTCTCGCTACTGAAATGTTGTTGGCTACGATAATCGGGTTCCAGGGATGAGATGCTGACGAATTTGGGCCTAGTGGAAATGCGGTGACTACGGCTGGATTGTTGACCATATCCTGATGAAGGTTGAGATTCCCTGCTGCCAAAAATGGCAGCGTGACCATGGGTGAATAGTGCGCGGATACCTGGCATGCATACACAAACTACGCCAACGGCTACCTCGATGATCGACCAGTAAGCAACTTCAACATAGTCCTCTGTAGTAGAAATGATTTAGTAAGTTGCCGAAAAAGAAACCCCCCAAAAAAGATGGTGTTACTCACGAGTAACGTTCGCTGTGCTACCAACCACAATTAGTGAAGACAGCCGGATGGCACTGACGACGGTAACACTGGAGCAAAAAGCATGCAAGTTAATTTGCGAGGTTTTCTATTGATTTCAGAGTGCTTACAAGAGACCAACAGTAAACATGAGAAGAAGTAACAATTTCTTCTGAATTGACATATTGAGGCGTACCAGTTGTGGAATAGGTAAGACGATGGTTGTTAAGTCTAGAAATATGTTGACAGCAGCGGCAGACCAGCCAATACCGTTGAGGCTCGCGCATTTAGCATTGTAGTCACCCGTCCATCCTAACCAGGCTCCATTTATTGGAGAACACTGCAATGTGATATATAGTTAGTTACATGACCTGTCAAGGAGTTCATAGGAGACCAATGGGTTCTTAAGAATATATAGTTATAAATAGCTTACCTGAAAGACTATGGCCAGCGAGAAACCAATAGCATAGAGAATGTGCAAGGTTATAAGAACGAAACAGCAGTACCTAAATTGCTTTTTTGGGAAGACGCGAAGGTAAAATAACAAAGCAGAGATCTTCAAGAGAGGAAGGGAAGTGGCGTAAAATATTTCTCCCCACCAGAAATACTATATATTGCATTGTTAGGTTTTGTAGAAAAGACGACAAAGGTACTCACGTATAGCACCGTTGAGATATCTGCGGGAGTAACATTCCACATATCCAGCCCTAATCCATGCTGCATTTCTATCAGTGTTAGCACACCATCTTTGGCCTTTTACACCTTCTTATAGAAGAGTTAAAATATTGACATACGAGGAATTGAGACGATGCACATAGGTATTAGAATCATTACCACTAAAGTGGTTATCCAGTCATCTAATCCCCAGGTGCTTGTCCGGAGTCTCTCCAGGCATCGAAGCCCATATGCCACCAACCCAAGACTCAAGAAAGCCATGCCAATCTGCAAGACGATACGGTTTCGGTCTTCGCCCACAACGCCACAATTTTTAAAGGAGAATCTTTTAGTTTCTAAGGTCGTATCAGCCGTCTATCTCCCAACTGTTACTTGTTTGTAGTACATACGCAGTTGCTCAACAATTTTGCAGTTAGCCTGTACACATTTGTTAATATCCTTCATCAATCTTTCGTTCGTACATATGCAGGTAGTGTTTGCAAGCGAACATGTTGAAGCTAAAGTAATAGTTGCGATACAATGAATCTATAACAGTCAGCTCTGCTAAGCTAATATTCATTGCAACTTACACCACAAGCTGGCGCAGTCACAGGTTCTGATACTGCCATTGCCGGGATAACAGCAAACAGCAAGCCTGCCTGTATCAAGGCAATCAACTGCATGTCGTATTTAAGGTTATAGAAGTGAATAACCACATCTGTGAAAATTATAGAGAAACACAGAAGACAAGACACGGAGGAGAAATCCAGGGTGACGATACCAGTGCGTCTCCAGAACCTATGGATATGGTACAGTACAATCCCTACCGATCCATAAAACCCCCACCATTCCTGATCCAATTTTGGTTCTTTCTTAGCAAATTCAGACGTTCCTCGGTCAAAGCGGAGCTTTGATAAACGATTCAGTAAGCGAATTTAATCATTTCATCCCCACTTGACTTCCAGAAAGTGTAAGTGTATTGCATTGTACTTCGGAAGTAACGCTGGAGGACGCTAGATATGCTGCCGGTACCTTTTCCTACCGAAAAAGCTTCTCCTGTCGATCCTCATCTTCCGAACTTCCAGTTACGAAGTAGAACAACATAAGTAGAGTTTGGGTTTGGATTATATACCCCTTAGTAAGAGTTAGTTGAATGTGTCAGCTAGCCGGGCATATTTAGGGACTGATGGGTATGCAGAGCAGCACTTGCTTGCAGCAGTCCTCCTATAAATATTCCTCATCTCCTGACTCGATAACAATGTGAATAAAATTTAGCACTCAATTCGATACTTCCTTAAGGATCTATTCTACAGCGAAAAAGTAAAGTGTGAAAATTTTGAAAATGTGAAGATCCAACCCCTGGAATTTCCGAGAGCAAGATCTCTTGGGCCACTAAGATCTGCTCTAGGGCGTTGTTGACGTATCACTGATGGCCCTGACATCGGCGACTACTGTAACAGCCTGACGCCTCACGCCCACCGGGTTTCACCAATTTTGCTCCACAACGAAAAGGTTGTCCTAGTTCTAGTAAAGACTAGTGCAGATCGTAAACAGAGTGGCGGGGATTGCCGTGTGAATAATTGGCATGTGATAGACTCGAATCTACTGGAAAGAGTTTCAACGGTGTTGTTAGAGCCAAGTAGTCTGTCTCTTATATGTGCCTATACTAACTCTAGCGATATATTCGGGTGGGAAAATAAACTTACGTAATAAACAAGTCCTCCTCCAGCTTGAAAACATAATACAGAAATAATAATTGGCGAAAAACCACATGTGCGTAGTGATAGCTCATATGGTACGGAGGTACCACAGAGTGAATATTAAATATGACGTCGTTAATCAAAAAAAGTGAGCCACCCTCTGTGATAGTTCGGCGGCCCCCAACTTAGTACTGACAACTTAAGATCCCCAAAGGAAGGTCCAGGACGTTGATACTCTGGTCGTGATACTTCTAGGCTACTCGCTCTACTACTATACTGTCACCGATCGTTGCTTTAATCTCATAATTCACAATAATTACTTCTCAAGAAATAATCAAAGTGAAGCTTGGTCCTTTTTTCGCTACGAAGTATGCTAGCTAGTATTAATAAGGTTTAAGCGAGGTATCTGTGAGCCTGAGTTATTAGGCTTATACACATTTAACACCCAGTACCGAGCATTCCTAGAACCATACCTTCCCCTGGTACAGCGTTTCAAAGACATTCTGGTTCAAACGCTGTCAAATTCCCAACGGCTCTGGAATTCCAAACGGTTCTTGTAGCCACCGTTATATCACCCGGTATGCTGAGTGTTCAAGTACACTTTTAAATCCGTTCAGCTGCCGATGCTGGGCATTCTGCTTCGGGGGGGGTAGGTAGCAGTAGCTACGGAAGAATAGATAACTCCCTCAATGTAGCATCTATTTATTGTGCAGTATACTTCTATACCTTTAGTTTTGGGCGAATTTTGGAGGTTGCTGTGATATTCTGAATTAAGTATGCTTAATGATATGGAGAATACAGTTTGGCCAGGAGCGAAGCCACGAGGACCCCTATTCTAATAAAAGAACCCCCCCCCCCACCTAATGAGCTTGGAACAGGTCCTCGGTTAAGTCCGGAACTCACCTCGTTGATAGTTAGTGCGGTAGCAAGTATTGAAATATCGGAAGAGACCGGTACTAGAATGATTAAAAATTCGGCATCGGTATACATTGTCATGGCCCTGGTATCACACAATAGGATGGTGCCTACGAAGTGAAATAGGGTATTTCATGTATTGCAAGTGTGAAGTCTGAAGAGTAAGCTAAGTGCCCTGAGAGGCTCTAAGTACAGAAGGATGGGTGACTAAGCGGTGCCAAGGGTCCTCCTTCCATAACATACATGCTGCATCAAGACGAAGACGGAAGACGAAATATCTCAATGCATTCTATTTATTTATGCACTTCTAACTTAGTAAACTTGAACC
>Ga0247734_1000303_pt1 | contig 43923 bp, 38 predicted proteins | sample UWRJL103311B2_FD_180933 | JGI IMG/M metagenome (GOLD analysis project Ga0247734, IMG submission 180933) | Plant litter microbial communities from Arlington Agricultural Research Station in Wisconsin, United States - UWRJ-L103-311B-2 | ecosystem: Environmental > Terrestrial > Plant litter >...
TACCCAATTCATTCATCAACATTATCGGCCATTGAAATTTGTGAATCCCTCTGTATATAGGCCCGTATATAGGATAGGGTAGTTCATATGTGAGACACTGCCTGTACTTTAGAATAAAGGCAGTAATATATTGCACCTATTCAGCACCCAAAAGACATAGATAACTAAGCATTCTACAGTCGAGAAGAGTAACGACTTGATTATTACACAAGTATAAAAGGCAAAGCCATCGCCAGTGTCTCCGCACCTAGCAAACCATATATTGTTCATTGCCCGTCAGTCAGCATTCACGGCCGGCGGTCATGTGAAGTACACATCTCTGCTCGGCGACAACTTCTACAGTCATGCTCCACGAACTCACCCACGCTGTACTTAGTGCCAATCTTAGAACGAAAGAGATCTGCAATGTGGCACTTTGCAAATTCTAGGCCTCAAATAACACTCAGTTTATTCATATGGATGCTGAATCCTTTACGTTTTAGGCGATGGCTTGCTATCTTGACCAAAACGCGTGGCTAAAAGGTGTAGCCGAGGAGAAGACAACCTATGAAATATAGAGAAATAGCAGGCAGCAATTACCAGGTCGCCGTCATCATTTGCTTGAGAATTTTCTATATTCTCGAAGTATACCGTATACGTAGCCGTGATTTTGCTTCATGATAGATATGGGGTCACGTCACTGGAGCTTTCGAAGATGTAATTAAAGATGTTTTGAAGTCTTTTCGCTGTGCGTTTCACATCGTTAACATCCTGGCGAATTCTATGGACGCAAGTACGCCCGACATAAACCTGAAGAAAGGTTTGATGGGATATTTTAGCTAGAAGTTGGTAAAGATTAGAGAAAGGAGAGCAGCAGTGATTAGAAGCTAGGGCAGCGTCATCTAGAACGTCTATTAATCTTATCCTTGTCCTTGTCATCATCATATGAATGCTGTGTAATGATTCTAGTGTACAGCAAAATTATTTCACTCTCCACATTGTATAGTACTGGAGGCAGTTGCATTGACACAGCTTCTAAGTTACCAGACTTAGTTATCCAAGAACTGACACTATTATCACTAGTGGTAAGACCAAAGCCACATCAACAATCAATAAAGTCATCAGAGCCAGAGTTGGGCGTCCTTGCACAGTTCTTGCAGGTAGCCATCAAACTTCTGGCCTACAAGAAGTTGTTGCAGTTGTTGTACTCACTTGCGGATCTAAACATCATCCGAGCAATTATGATTAATTCCCCGCCTCTCTATACAAATGCACATGTATATATAAACACAAGGTTTATCTTTATGGCATTGAAAACGTTGGGTGGTCTGGCTAGAACTGGTTCTAGAATTCTAGCCCTAGAGAATAAGAAATAAATGTGTAATTCAACTTGTAAGTAGTCACTAAACCTTACTAATATGAGCATTCTCAACATGTTGTAAGTCCCTTCAGACAAGTTTAAGCTCTTTGACCTCTAGTTCTTCTATGGCCTCTCCAGTCATATATCCGTCCACGTATGCAGTACCAATGAAGATATAGTGGTTGTCAACTGGCCGTAACACGACTGGAACAGAGCATCCCAAAAGAATGCATATATTGTCCCCTTGTGTAATTGTATCAGGTACAAGTCCAAGTATGCCAGAATTGGATACCCACAGCCGTCGATGGAGAATATTTGCGCTTATTTGACTAACCCATCCCATTGCTCTAGCTTCCTGTGCCGGATATTTTGACCAATCGTGAAGTCGTGCCGTAAATTGCAGGGTCTCATCAAGATCCATCTCTGGACAAAATTTTGATGCTAGAGTTGAACAGGCGCCTAATACCCATTGCAAAAGCTTGCTTTTTGTGAAGTCGCTAGTAATGTGATGAGCCCCAATGCGACTAACACATAGAGTTCTGACAAAAGCCTCCTGAGATAGTACGGATGCTCCAGTTAAAGACTTTGCGAGAGACCACCACTCAATAATTGCCGCCGCTGCAGGTGCAAACTCATCTCCTCTCTCCATTGCACAGGGTTGTCCTACATGATAAACTGTGTCAAAGATACCACCAGAAACGAACACCGCTCCCTCCTCCAAGTTAAACCGAGCATGAGCCTTAGTAGTGCCAGAGGCACAGACTTTATAGAGTGATTTGATATGAGGGATAAAGAATTCCTCAGAGTAAGCTCCCTTCATACCCCAGTTGGGTACCCATGATGGAAGTTCATATCGGTTGTCATTATCCTTCCTGCGTGGTAAAACGCATATAATATCCAAACTTTCAGACTGTAGCACTGTATGACAAACAAAGTCCAGGTAGACCTGACGCACGGAGGACGAGTAATCGATTTGCTGGGTTCCACTTTGTTTCGAAATGCCTACGAACGCATATATCTTATCTCTAGGGTCGCTCGCATCCTTTGATACATGCTTCAAAACCATTTCGACAAGATCGGGTAGTTCAACTGATGTATTTCCATAAACTGGGCGCAAAGCATTTGGACCATGCCATGTAATATATCCACGCATTGCAGGATGTTTTCGAAATATACTTGCAAGCTGATCATCATAATTCTCGCAGAGCAGCTTCTGCACGCCAACAAGAACCTTCCAAGGTAATGAATCGGCCCCATAGTGCACAATAATATCTTTTGCGGAGGAAGTTTCTTGTACAACCCACACTCGCCTCCAATAGTCAAGTTCGAAAAGACGGCAAAGCCCATAAAAGGTTTCCAGACACTCCGGGTCTGCGATCTTCTTCTCAATGTACACTCGATCATGAGAATTCTTATACAACTCGGATACAAGTTCCAAAGATTCCAGACTACTGATTGACGATGGTCCCAGCCAGACAAGCACTTTACTTGCATTTTTGTAGATGTATCGCATCTTCCGGACTTGCTGACTCCGTTCATCCAGATTATTTTGGTCGATACATATCGCATCTACCCAAAGTATGAGGTCCTCAGGCTGCTGGCGCAAGTGTAGAAGGGCCGAATAAAGATTGCGCGTACACGAAATGCTTTTGTTACCTACATGTATATCTTGGCGCCCGATACGGCCCTTCCACGTGTATGACAGTGCGAGATAATCGACATTATCAAAATCTTTTGTATGTAGAATCTCACACATGATCGGCTCGGCCCAAGCAGTTGAGTGTCTGAGCCTTATCAATCGAATTTCAGTCCCGTCACCGGCAAGCGGCGCATAGTTGTATTTCAAATGAGTCGGAGTGTAAGAGATACTGAAAGGTGTTTGGTCAACTGAATATTTGCTCCCCATATTGAAGATTGATAGAAATAAAGCCGCGTATGTTGTGGGAAAATGCGCATACTAGAGCAGAGCCGATGTTTTAGGTATTGAAGATATCTAGTAGAAATTATATCGTCAACTAGCCAAGCGTCTGGAACTCATAGTATTGTGGTAAGTGTCTAATAGAGAGTGCATACGATGGCCGTTGTCATTGTATGCACTTTACCTGATGGAGTAAGATGCGATATCTTACATATGAATCATTTTCTCAACCTTGGATATTTGTCGACAGGAGCATATATGCAGCTGTAAGATCTGATTATGTCATCGGATTAGACTACTTGAGCTTATATAAGCTGGCGAAAGTGTCGCCGTCAGGAATGACGGCAGCCTTGGCGTAGATAAATCCAAATCCAATTGCGCTATGGTAATGCCCTAGCGTAACTAGAATAGCCCTGGAACGAATCTCTTTGTTCTTTGACTGTACTCCTCCCACTCACTCTCGAAATGATCCTTCAACATTGCCTCCTCGTTTTGGACCCTGACCCAAATCGCCCCAAGTCCTAACGCTCCAGATAAGAGCAATAGCACCGGCCACATCTTGACTCCCACGCTGATCCACCGGCTCGGCAACACACATCCCAAGACACCATCTGGCCTCAGCAGCATCGCGATATTGGATGTAAGAACCACCCAATCGGTCGGATAACTTGGGTGCTGCACATATGCATACAAGCCGGTCTTCACCAGCCGCTTCGGCTTGGCCAGTCTGAACGTAAAGTTCTCTCCTAGCTGCTTAAATGCAAGCAGTCTAATCGGTGCAGCCATCAGTATACTCGCCAGCACAAAGGCAGTATAGGGTGACCATGTGAACAGCGAGCTCGATAAGTTCTCCGGGCAAGGACAGAGCATTACGGGAGGGAAGGGGTAGTAGACGGTGAAGAGTGTGTGCAGGACCCAGAAGACGAGATCTACAAGTCGCCTAGTTTTAATGGCTCTAGGACTGACACCAAGGTCATCTCTCGGGAGAGAGGCGGCAGGTCCCAAAGGACTGGGGTTTGGAGGTGTCCAGCAGCGGTTAGTAAGATAGGCAACTAGTAGAAAGGAGACTGCGAGTGCAAGAGTTGCCGGTCCGATAGAGATAGGTAACATTTTTGAGGGGCTCGAGCTGCGAAGTGATTCCAAGTCTATAATGCTTCGATGAAAGTATGTTGAATGACGGCAATTTCCCCTAACGTTTGCGACCAAACTCTACTCAATGTGGTGAGTCTTGTTTTTATGATAGCATGGCTGTTTACTGGACTCACAATATAAAATAATGAACAATGAACACAATTATGATAATGAAAGATAAATAGAGCAGTCTTTGTTTGTTGGCAGTAATCTGACGGCTTTCGAGTTGTGATGTACTGTACTAATTCTAAACAACGGCGGCTGAAGAACCTAAATATCACTTAGCCTAAAAGTTATGTAGCCACCATCAATCCGTTTTCAACTATACTTACAAAAAAGAAATACCGGGGGTTTCCTGTTATTTCAAGCCTAATATCAGTCAAAAACTATTGCCCCCCACAAGGCAGACTATTGACAAGGTAGCCAGCTGTTGAGTTGGGTGTCAGCCAGTAATCAGTCGAGCTGCTCTTGAAACGGCAGAGATGACAACAGCAGCTGCAGCTATAATTTTCTAATCATTACTCCACCAGACTTTCCATTGTAATGGATGCCGGGCGAAACCAAGAAAGACCGAGCCCCAAAAAAGCAAATCATGCTGCGAGTTCGGTGAACGCCTGACGAATAAGAACCAAATTTCCCGAACAACGCCAGTCATGCCGTGACATTCAGACCAATGAGAAAAAATGCCGCATATACAGACAAATCTGCCTGGCGAATGTCTTTGATATCATAGCTGCAGATACTTGATGTGTGAGAATAAATGCTCGAAAGTGATAGGCTCAAGTATGGGAGATGCCGTAGAATGTAAGAAATCCCAGAAATGTGTCCCGTTCTGAAAATGGCATGTGAAAGTAGTTTCACCGAAGCTATAAAGTGTCGGTTCTTCTCCTTAATCAAACTCTTCACAAGATTCCTCTAGAACAGATTCCCAAAACCTCAAAGCCGAAGGAGTTAGGCATTCTCTCCTACGAGAAATAAATTCAAGCAAAGTCTCTTGACAATACTAAAAATGGACCCCATCACGATCTCAATTCTCATTGTCTTCTTTCCTCTATAAGGGGTTGGATTCTTGATTCGCTATGTGCAAGTGAGGGATGACATTGGTTGGTTGGTTTTTATACCTCCCAATACATTAAACTTTGCTAATATTGTTATCTAGGCTGAAATGATGCTTTTATATATAAATGGATGGGAAGAGATGGGTTAGCATTGAGGATGACCAAATCAAAGTACACAAAGCAGAGACTTCTGCAAGCACATCTATATCATTAAGGATTGGGGCAAGATGCGAGCGGTAGCTTTGGGAACTTGGGAACGTAGATTAGATTGCATTATCTGGGTTCATCATTTTCAACAACGAACCCCATTAGTGACTTCATAATAATTCATCAACTGAATGTCTTTCTAAAATGCAATCCCATGTATCTAAATCACACCACTTCAGATCACTGTGACTAAGCTACCGGTGTGTATAATAAATAGACCCGCTAAATATGATAGCTAGTAAATTAATACTTCCAAATACCTCCTCAGTGTTAGACCTTGACGAGCAATTGCGATTGCACTTAAAATGTATTGTTCAAACCAACTAGAGACACAAAAATGCTGCTAGTAATGCTGATGGTCACAGTAAGCATTTGCCTTGGATGCTATCTTTTGAATGCTAATGTAATTGATGCTAAATAAAATGTATCTAAGAAGACCAATGAAGCAACAAAATTAGGAAAGTAAAATTGAGCTTAGATCACTACCTCTGTAAGTTCGAAGGTTTTGGTAGGTATCGTTCACTGCCAGCTCAGCCCCAAAGCCATATCCATGTTTATCATTAGTTGAATCAAACTCCTATCCTGTACCCGCAATCAGAGTGCAGAAAACTATACGCGTGACAACATAGCCTGGATTGGTAGATCAAAATGAATCACTTTCGATTGACCCCAGTATTAGAACCCCAGTGATATAATGTGACTAGAGGAACAGCTGAAGAATTTCTAATAAAATAAGGACAGTCTTACGAAGGTTGCCGGGTTTGACTTCAAGCTCAGTTGTCTCTCATACTGTGGTTGTAGGAATTAAGCGAACCCCTGGCCACTTTTCGGAGTATTAGTTTGCTTCTTGTATACCTAGCTTTGTCACAGTGAAACTAAACTACCTGATTGTATACGATATAGTATCTTTTAGAGTTCATCAGGCCATAACACAATAAGTGAATTCTCTGTTATTAACTAATGCGGTGGTCGAATCCTTTAGATTTGCAGGTAGTAGTCATATGATTTAATTATTTCAGTTCTCTGTATGGTTTAATAACTACCGAGTCTTTGGCCAAGGAGTAAAGTATACTCGTTTCGTAATGCTTTCGTGACTGTTATTTCCTCCAGAAGCTTAGAAATGATATTAACATATTTATGAACTCCATCCGAATGCCAAACATCCGGGTCCTTCACAAAAAAGACTCCCAGCATGGATTGGAGGCCTCTCTTGGGCCCTAAAACGAGCCACATAACATGGCTAGGGCCATATGAACTGTATTTGTATTCATATTTGCTACATTTGACTAGCTACTCCAACTTATACTAATGCTAGAGAAAAGAAAAAAGAAAATAATGAGTTGCCGGAGGGTATGCCATAGATAACATAAGATTACCTATGTAAAGTCCTAGGATTAACCTTTTCTAATGACAATGGCTCCACTGGCAGTCGACTGAGTAACTGTAGGCACTTTCTATAATCACTTTGCCGGTTTGGTTTGTATTAACTCCAAATTGAACAAGGCTAGAAAAACAAATATAAAAAGCTAGAAACAAATCATGTGAAGACTACTGTGCAATTCAAAGTATTACAATCTAGACCGTCAGATTTAATGGTTTTTAGCACCTCTCTAAGCGGCACAGACTGCCACGCTTGTGTTTTTTTCTGGAAAAGCCCTTGGGATGCGCAACTCCTAACATAACGCCAACCGGCCACTTTATCCGCTTGACTTAGTAACGTACTACATATAATTCTACGGCACCTCTACTATAGGAGATAAGCAGGGCACTAGACACGTACATAGTATAACAGTTGCACGCGTATTACGAGGACCGCTAACGAGGCTAGTGTCGTTAAACTACGCCAATACTAAGCTTACCAAAAACCATCACACTACACAACTTTTAACAAACTAATAATCGGAAATACCAACAGGTATAAACCTGGCCTGTTTACTGTGATTCCGCATACCCGATAGTTGCTGAATTTCATTCCTTTTCACGACAATAATCGCACGCACTCACATCTTGAAATTTCTAACTCGTATTCCTACATCGCTCAGTTACCGCAATTATCACTACTCTCGGTCTATCACACTATGTTTTCAATATCGCCTAACAAGAAGCAATGTGTTTCGAGATGGGATAGCTTGCCTAGAGAAATCCAGCTTCTTATCTTCAAAGCCCTGATGCAAGACGGTTGCACGCTGGCTCACTTGGCCACAGTGTCTCGAGAATGGCGAACAGAACTCGAGCGATATAACTTCGCTCGAATCAAATTAACACCATCACGTCTCATTAATTTTAGTTCGATGATCCATCGCAATCGGGCTTTCGTTGGCTATATCTGGTTCTGTTTGGAACTTGATAACTATGATTGCAGCAAGTGTGCACCAGCTAGAATGCTCACATTGGAGGAGCAGGAAAGGATATATTCTATCAGCGATACAGATCACTGTCCCATCACCACGTCATTCCAGAATCTGTTCTCGATTCTCAGCACATGGGATCTTAACGGCAATCTGATACTTGATATTAGTATCTACTCGCTTAGTGACTCAGAACATTGGTTTAAATATCTTACCTTTATGCCCGATACCCCAAATGGTGGGGAGCAGACGATAGTAAATAAAGCCTATCATGATCCTCAACATGGTTGGGTTGCTGGTTTTCGACACTCCGCTCCGTCCTGGAAATCTATCGACAAAGTTTTCCATGGAGTTATGGAGGAGGGACCGTTTGATAGTGACCAGTTAGAGATCCAATGGTGGGATCAGCTTCTGTTGGTCCCGGCGGTAACCAGCTTACTTCTCCGGCAACAGAACCGCCGGAGATGGAAGCCAGGCTCGCTTGCACATATGCTTGCCCGTCTTCCCGGACTCCAAGAAGTCCACTACGAGCCTTGGAGGGAATGGGACTTTTTACAGAGAAATACCGATAGAGGTGAGTAATTCTGTGTACTTTCCCAAGTTGTTACTTGCTCTCATTTGTATAACTACCCTATTGCTAATAATTCGCATCCGTTATCTAGATTACCAATATCTTTTCGAGTCTATCCAACGTTTCAACAACAATCTCAAGAGACTTGTGGTCTTCGAGAACTTTAATCAACAGTACCCAACTATTATGCAGCTTTTCATGTTTGGGGAAGATATCAACAATTGCGACAGTTTTCGCAACCCAGCCCCAGCTGTTAGCCGGATGATTGCGCTCGCCAGCCTAGAGCTTGAGCATCTCGCAGCATCATTTATTGTAGATGCTAGCCAATTCTTCGAAATCGAACCCTCTTGGGAGTGGCCAAATCTAATATCCCTTGTGCTTACTTCAAAATTACTTACGCCCGACGAGAATTCAATCGATATTGGAGCTATGCTTCAGGCAGCGGCGGCGGCTGCTATAAAGATGCCACAACTAGAAGCCATGGAGATTTGGAACGGAAGAAAGGGATTGGCGGCGCTCTTCAAGTATCAGGCGTTTCGCGATATACAGCAAGCCATAATTATTTGGAGAGGCACATGGAAATTGACCATAGAACCATCTACAATCCAGGCTTGGGAAGCCGTCGTACATCAGAATGATGGCTGGGGATTCAATTTGGTTCAGGAACTGCTGGATGAAGCTGCTATCAAGTCTCATGTTGACGCAATTCACGACCTAATGCTCTCAAGCGAGGTCATTCGACCCATCTCGTTGCAGCAGATTCGGATAGAACAGAAAGCTCTGGAGGGCGTGGAGACTGTGTAACACCGATTGAATTGTAGAACTGTTACGGCGGGGTCTTATCAGCCAAGCTGATCTTCCAGTGAAGGTAGACTAAGATTCGTAGTATGAGGAAGCTAATCTCATTAATGTGCTCAGGACTTAGCTCAGGTTAGAGCAGCAATTACTCAGGTCCAAAGACGGAAATTGACTTTGGTGAACATCAGATTCGGGGTAGATTATATGGGTTAGCAGACTTCATGTATAATGTAATTAGAAGGGTTTTAGGATAAATAGTTAAATCGGACAGAAGAGTCAATTCTAGTTCTAAAAATAATCTCGTGTAATTAGAAGGGTTTTAGGATAATAGTTAAATCGGACAGAAGAGTAGATTCTAGTTCTGAGAATCTGCCAGGAAACGAAATTGTTTCTATTGCTACTTAAAATACTCGGCCTGATCCATACTCCATATGAAAGGTACTAAATTCTGGAAATTAGTGTATAAAAGATTTCCAAAAATGGTATCACGTGATGGTCATTAGCATTGAGACTAATTGCCTGTCAAATAAGGCCGCCAAAACTTAGATAAGATAACCGAGATAACGAGGAGGGACAAATTTTTGTGCTGCCTCAGTCCTACAAATTCTTACTGGCAAGATATTCAGATATTTACACCAGCGAATTCATTATGGGTGTCGCAAAGAAGACCCGCAAGTTTGGCGCTGTCAAACGTATCATCGGTCAACGAGATGCGCGACTAAAAAAGAACCAAGACAGTGGTGACATTAAAGGAAAGGAAAAAGAAACTGGCAAGGAAATTGTCCGCGCCATTCCCCAGGTTTCCTCCTCTCTCTTCTTCCAGTACAATACTGCTCTCGTTCCCCCCTATTCGGTTCTCGTCGATGTAAGTCTCTTGCGATCTACCTGCTAAGGCTGAATTATTTCTTATGAGCATAACTAACATCGTAAAAAGACAAATTTTCTCTCCCACACAGTCCAGCGCAAGCTTCCTCTCCTCGAATCGATGATGGACACTCTCTACGCAAAGTGCTGCCCAATAATTACAGACTGTGTCATGGCTGAGCTCGAAAAACTCGGTCCCAAATACCGGATCGCCCTTCGCATTGCGAGAGATGAACGCTGGGAAAGGTTAGCTTGCGACCACAAGGGTTCTTATGCAGACGACTGTATCGTGGATCGAATTATGAAGCACAAAATTTACATCGTAGCGACAAACGATCGTGACCTCAAGCGGAGAGTACGGAAGATTCCTGGAGTTCCAATAATGAGTGTTGCGAGAGGCAAATATATTATTGAGAGATTGCCAGATGCACCCGAGAAGTAGAGCTGGAGGTTATGAGTTCTAAGCGTCAAGTGAAGAAAAATTGTATTATATACGGGCCAGGCGTTGGGGTAGGCATTGGAGTAGGCGTTGGTGTTGCGATTTCGAGCATCTGCAGTCTCGTTCTCGAATCCTTAGTCCTATTAAGAAGCAGCGATTAAGCCCTCTGGAACTTTTCAGAAGGAATTTAGGAATTTGCACTGCACGCTACGCCAAAGATTCTATCAGTGGTCGGTGCCTTTCTCAGATGACTCTCAGGCACCAGGATTTTGCACCCATTCTGACTAAACGTGGAAGTTTTGTAACAATGCGTTCTGGAGTAGTAGAAAATTGTGCTTGCTATTCTACTCGGGATGGTTGGAATGGACCGCTATACAGCCCTCGTTACCTTCTAAAGTTCTACAGCAGCCTGGTTACGGTCTCCTCTTTGGGTGAACGGCCGACTAAAGTCCAAAGCCGTCAACGAATGATAGAAGCCGGCCCCTTAGCTCTACTATTGCAAGCCACACAATTCTGAGTTTCAGATAAATACTTTGCCATAGTCTGAAGTCTAGCAGATCAAATCTACAGTAGCGTGCTATTAAAAACAATGCATGTACGTCGCCATAAAACTATATTGAGAAATAATACATTAAAACGTGCTTCCAACTTCTTTTCTTACTAGCCAGTGTTCTTATCGCTGCTTGGATGTAATCTAATATGCTTCAAGCTCCAAAACCTACCCTTGCATCAAACTTAATAAGGGCATAGGAAGATCATGAGAGAGAGAAAAAGGGACGGAAAAACCACTGGGAGATTGTCTGTAATTCTAAGGTTGAGTCAAAAAGGCTCCCACTACCTCAACGAGATTCCAAACCGTGAACTAGATGTCTGTTTCCAGGGAGCCAACCAATAACGTACGTCCTCCTGTACCATAGCGTTTTGTAGTGTAGATAATTTTTATATGGGTAAAACTAAATTGGAACGAATCATGCTTAGTCACTATAAGAGGATCATACTCCCCCTATAGTTGAAAAATAGCCCAAAAGTTCAATTTGCTGTTCAATTGAAAGAGAAAAGACTCCTGTAACTGAAGCTATATGGACATCTACTAGGTCTAGCGGCTTGGCAACGACGACATAGACGAAGCAAAAAGCAAAAACATACAACAGTAGGGATTCGCTGGTGGTCACCCACCCAACTACTAGTCTACCGATCTGAGGCTTGTGTATGGCAGAGCGGACGGGATGCCCAATTCTCCTCAGTCTATGGTCGTATGTGACAGATGTTTGAAGAGTCTGCTAAATATACAAGAAAATGTGCTTCAAATTGCGTTTTCAGAGGGCCGATTCTTGTAGCCTGGCCCTGGCTCTCCTGGTTCATTGTAGATAATATAATATTTTTTATAATTAAACAACGCGACTAAAATTTTGTACGTGCACTATTTGGGCCTCTTACGACTACCAAGACCATATGCACATCTGCTCACTCCTTTCAGAAAAAAAGTCCCAATCCCTTTTGGATAGGCGTAACATAGATGGCAGAAGTTGCCGGAGCATCCCTCGCTATGGTTAACGCAGCAGCCTCGTTTTCAAGTTGCGTCAAACTGTTTGACATTATCCACACTAGAAGTAATGCAGTGCAGTGCAGAATTTAAAGAAGTTCTGTTCTAGCAAGACAAAATTACGGTGTTCCTAGATGTAAGAGGTACCGAGCATAGGATATGAAATGGGTGAAAGGCGGATCCTCGGTTATAACTGCTGGTAATAATCAATTTTAACTTTTGGTTTAAATCAGATTTCTGGTCTTAGTTCATGATCAGACATGTTGATCTCTGTGTGATCTTAGCCTATTGGTACAGCATCAAACCTGGCGAGTTCTCAAGAGGTCCTAAACAATATCGGGATATCTATTGAACAAATCTGCTTTTGGGATAGCTGAAGCTGCTGACTAAATTTTTCCTTTTGTTCAAAGTATACCAGAACATTCATTAATTAAATATTGCGGACCAGTTGTCATGAAGACCTAGTTGAGGTAGTAAAGAACTAATGAATCACGAAACTAAGGCCGCCTTTCCTACTGTTATGTGAATCCCCTCAAAAGGATAACAAATAAAAGCTGAGTATTATACTTACAGTGTTGAGTGCTTATTTTGAATACTAGCTGGACTAGAATATATCAGTAGCATTTCTTTCGGATTTGTGGGGAGGAATATTCGAGATAATTATGCTTGTTTTTTTATTATTGAGAGGTGAGTGCTGATGAGCACATGTGAGTGCAAAGCCAATCAGTATCTCAACCTACGATATCGCCTTGATGTCTTTCTTCGACTTATCGCAACAGCCGGGAATCTCCAACATAGACTGGCCCACTCTGGGAAACCCAAGAATACCGGCAACAGCGCCTCCGATCAAAGTGTTGGTAGGATCGCTGGGAGAACAACTACCGGTGATGATAGCCCTAGATTCTTCGCTAGTTGGTAGAATGCTAATCATATCAAACGAGATCCGCGTCCCATGTAAAGCAGATATCATTGCTCAAGAATGATGGACTAATTTGCGAGGAAAGTCCTCCGAAGCGGTTGTCAGGAAGAGCCCTAACGTTGATCCTAATAATTAATTGTTTAAACCACGATTGAAAGGCAGTTGGAAGCCGAGGAGAATCGTCAGGGCCTTCTTTGCCACCTGCCGCTTTTCACTCCTATTTAACTGCGAAGCGCCTCATCGCGCCCGCAAACAGCGGCTTTGGCCTCAGCATTAATCACTACTGTACTGGCTGCAATCTAGAAATTGCTGCTTTAAACCATAATGAATTTTGCAATGTAAACCCGAGGGTGAGCCAAAGCTCTCCTCAAAGCAAAGCCGCTGCTTAACTAAATACATTGCAAAATATCAAAAGGGGCGATCATCCCTCGGCCGAAAACCAACTTTCATCACTTTCATACGTATCGTTTGTTTCATTTAGATCGTTCGTTCCTGCCTCATCCGCTCGTGAAAGAGTTCCGTACTTCCGTTTTAACTTGATGTAAAACTCCTCCGAGAACATCCTCCGCACAAGATCCCCTACTCCCACCTGGGAATCTCCTTTGCATAGATCGATGTTTATAGTTGGATCGGCACCAGATTCTAAAAATTTCTCCACGATTTCTTCCCACTGTGGAATTTTCCCGAACTCTCCAACCTCTTCGAGGAATTGGCGATAGAGCCAAGTTAAGAACAAGCTCCATGGCGTACCACTATATGGACGAGGGCAGTATCTATCGAAGCCATACATAGAAATACTGAGTCGCCGGTTAGGGTCGGCTCCATGACTTAGGAAAGCAGCGAGGATCGGCACAGTATGGTCGATTCTTGAAATTGGCTTGTAAAGATCAGCCGATAATACCACCTCCACCCACAGAACGAGACCTTCTACAGACTCTTCAGGATCAATACCAGCTTTCAGAAGCTCCTTAATCAAATCTCCGAAATTCTGTGACTCGGCAACCTTTTGAGTTCTCTGATGTCGGCACAAAAAAAGAACAGCGTGCAGAAGCGTTGGGCATGTATGCCACAAACGAGGGTCTGTGCCCCAAGGGAAAGCCTCAGAATCGTTTGTGATAGCTTTGATAGCACTCGCGCTTTCACATTCTGTGTTATTTGATTCGGAATAGGTGCCTTTATTCTCTGTTGTCACCTTTTCAATTTTCCTTATTTTCTTTTTGTGCTGGATTTCCTGCTTAGCTTGACCAAAGTTAGGCGGAGGTCTAATACGTGAAATGTAGAACATTCGGAGATCTGGAGCCGGTTGGTTGAGATACTCAATGCCATAGCGCTGCGTGAGGAATATTGACATTTGAATAAAGTGAATGTAACTAACAGCTTCCTCCAAAAGTCCAATGTAGAGGGAAATCATTACACGAAACGGGCTAAACATTTGATCGCTGGCAGTCATCTTTTCTTGTACATAGAGCACAAGGTTAGAAGAAATGACCCCCAACAGAAAAGAGTTCCAGAATAGTCCAAATTGGGACAAGCACCTGATCCCATCTGCTGACAGAGCCAGGTATGATTTAAGTTCTTCTTCGATATCGTCAGAATCAGCAATGTTGAAAAGCGAGAAGGATCCTTGTGTCATATAAAGGAGCCGACTTAGTTCATCCAAAACCTCAGATTCTGGAGTCTGGAATCTGGTTTCGGAAGAATATGCGATCGCGAGTAATTCCATGATTGAGTCTTGAACTCTTTCACGTAGTTGAACGCGGTCCAACGAGGGATAAAGAATTAGATATCGGATTGTTCGTAGCATGCCGACAGATATCTCATGGAACGGGTTGATAGCTTCGCTCACACTGGAGCTGAGATTGCCGTGGGTCGTTAGAAAGTCTCTGACAGAACGATGAATTAAGCCGACTCTAAGTCCTTTCAGAAGCTCTGGGGCTTCCGCCTCCATCATAAAGTTCTCAATGCTCCTTTCGTTGTCTTCGGAATAGACATGAACGAGCCCATTACACCGAGCGTTTACTCGCCGCCTAGCCTTCTGCAGTTGACTAATAATTTCTGACCTGCTGATATTATTTGACGATGTCATTGATAAGCTAACTTCTTCATCAATACATGACACTGCCATTAAAGGCAGTGGTTTATTTGCTTCAGTGGTCATCAAAAATAGCTTTGTTGCCTGTTGCTTGTAGCGCGGCTGAATCGTTGCTAACATGTGACCAAATAAATGTTCGAGATCCTCTGGTATATCTTCAAGTCTTTTCCTTAATTCGGGGATTGTGTCAGCGTTAGTAATTCCATTAAGAAGTGATTGAACAGCCAGTGTAACCCAGAGGAAGATTCCCTCTGCTTTTTGAACAATCTCGTCAACCAGTGATTGATGAGTCGTATCTTTCTCGAGGGCCTGTGCGTAAGTCTTGTCATCTTCCAATGTTGTTTTCACGAACAATTCGATGTCACGTTTCGTTAGCTTTTCCAATTGGAGAGTCTGCTGGGTCGTGCTCCCAAACGCTATCTGAAATACGTTCCATGGTCGGGAGGAAATACAAAGCTTGATATGTGGCGTGGTTGCGAGCTGTCGAAGGAGGTATACGACTCCTGAATGATCACCATTATACTCATCAAGGCCATCTATTAAAATGCATATATTTACCGGTAGATCCACATAATTCTGAAGATTGCCAAAAGCATCTGTAAGTTCTTTCAAAGACCATTCTTCTACGAGTGCAGATTGTCTACCCGAATCTTCGCTGCTATTGGTCTGCCTTGCCAGTAGTGCCTGAAGGAAGGAAACGCCTACCGTTTGCCAAAGATACCTTGCATTCCTTTTCCATCTGGAAGGTATAATCTGAGGCATTAACTCTGGTGCATTACGCAAAATCTCGAACAACAGAGATTGCAAAAGGCCTTGAAGTGACTTTTGCATCTTACTCCCAGGGTTCCAGAAGTAGAAGTCCGCTGTGATAAGCTGCCTACTATTGGCCCACTGATTAAGTGCTTCTTGTGTCTTCTCATGGTCGGCGATGAACTTCATCAGGACAGACTTGCCAGAACCTGCTTTACCAGATACCCAATAAATCCCATCGCCTGACTCTAGCCACTCAGAAAACCCAATCGTCTTGTCAACAAATATCCATTCAAACGTTTTTTTATGCGTTTCGGGAATGTTATCATGCCTAACAGGGAGCGACTGGAAGTAAAGGCTGGTAAGTATGGTTTGTTGCTTTGCAACTTCTTCACCCTGGCGACTCAGAGTAAAGAGATTGTGGGCAAGTTTCTGGGCCAAGCCTTCAACATCTTTCTCCGAAAGAGAGGCTTCCGACATACGAGTCGATAGCTCGAGAACATCGTCTCGCAGGAGTTCAAGTTCGTCAAATGTTTTGACTCCATGTTTCTTGCAGGCCTGAGACAGATAATCTAGCTGCAGAATTACAGTGGATTGGTTGTTCCTTTTTGAATACAGTGAGCCAAATGCTTGCAAAACACAGGCGAGAAAATTTACCTACTTCAGAATGTTCAGGATGCAAAAGCTGATCTGCATACGAAATTCATCCAAAGTGGCACTCATTTCATCAATTTCCTTTTTCTTGAGCATTGTACGCGCAGCCCGAGTTACAGCATTCCATTTGGAATTACTGCTGCGACCTCGGAGCTTTGTAAGTGTAGATAGCAAGCGGTCAGCTGCATCTCGACACCCAGCTGCTATCGTCCGCAGTTCTTGCTCCTCAAAGGTCTCTGGTTTCGATGGATCTGGGGGAGAGATCGATGTCAGCTCATGACTTAGCCTTCGAAGGCTTTGAACAGTATCGAGGAGGTTGTTCACGGCTACGGTGACCCCTGACGCTGACTGGAGGATTTCGGTGCTCTGTCGGACCACCTGCATTCCAATCTGGACAAATTGGACAACATTGCCGGCGAACGAGATAGCAGCGAACGCCTCCATACCTAGCTAGTGAACTTTTCTGAATATCGTTGTCAGTATGTTTAAAGCCAAAGGAACAGGGAGTCTCGCTACGCTACTAAATAATGATGACATGTCACATGACCTTTTACGAAGCCATATAATCCAGTCCGCTCTAGTGTGGCTTCTTAACTCTATAACTTAATAGGAGATAAATACAGTTGCATAGATTCAACGATCTAAATATGACACGACGCTGCCTAAAAGCAGCCAGGGCTTAAGTATGATGACAAAGAAATACATGAGATTGTGCTGGCTTTGAAGGTTAATTAATTGAGCCCACATACCCTACCCCTACACTGTAGCGCCCCTAGTTGCTTACCGAACTGACAGTGATAAAAGTCGTTCAACCTCACAAGTAAGGCAATCATGCCATCGGTTGCTACTCGAGCTGCGAGCTACTGTAAGGCTCGCTTAGCAACGCTTCACCCCCGCTCCACTGTCTTGATGTGGAGATACAAGTGTTGCGGTGATGCATAACCATACAGTCTTTTTTTTTGTGACATAAAAACTCCACAGGGGAGAGGTCACGGATAGCTTACCACGCCCATTTTCTCTTATAAGTTGCAGTGGAACGAGAATTGTTAACCTTCGTCTGATTCCCAGACCGACCTGCAAGCGAGACTGTGATATAAAAAATATTGATGCCATCTGCTTAACATGAGGTAGGTTACTGGTGTTCAGCTGAGTATAGTGGACCATGCTCAGCCGAGATCGCTAGAAACAATCCATAAGATAAAAGGACAAATGATTTGTAGCCATTTTCATTTTCAATGCTGGTTGAATTCATACTTGCGCATCCGGCATTTGGAGCTGAATGCTTCACCCATGACAAGCCATGTTTCTCCTTGTGAACCACTTTGTTGAAGAACCTTTCTATGAAGATTCACGCTTACAGTGACACGTGACACCTCCCTACCAAGTCATGGATTTGCCATTTAAACGATGGCAACATTCAATTTAGGGGAGATTACTCTCAACTACATTATTTGGTATGATCCTATAAGTGGTTTCGTCATTATTGCCGGACCAACAGGCATGAGACAACACACAAGAACTTTGCATGTGCATTCGGTAGAGACAAAAGGATAGGTGGCCAGGCCCCCAAACCTGCAGACAATAATTACACGACGTAGACTAAGTTACAACAGTGGCCAAAGATTTAAAAATGAGGCTACCAATCAGAGTCTACTGAGCCCATATCTACCTATATCAGATCTATATAGTTGATTGTGCTTTTTAGTTCTTAAGCAATTCGTGCAAGTCGTGAAATTTATCTTCTTCATCTCACATTCGACATATTATTTCCCCTCTCGAGAAAAACTCCAAAGCACATGATGGCTGAAGCACGTCGACCTGGAGAATTTATCTTAGAATTTGCCAACCGTGGTCAAGAAGTCACAACTTTATTACTCCGCCAATTCTCCTCCACCCAAGCAAGAGACATGGCAGCTCATATCTCCATAGCACTTGCGACTCTAACTGAGGCTGGACATATAGTTAATAAGAATTCCGAGTATTTCAAGGATAACTTCCAGTCGACGTTTCATGGAATTCTCACCAAAACAGCAGAGAAATATGATATAATCTGTGCTGCTTGTGATAAGGTGGCCACATGGAAAAGGTCGGAGTCTAAAGACGATGCACTGAAACCTCCCAAAGGCCTGTTCGATAGATTGATCTGGGCGTTTGGAATGACCAGAAAGCAGTTTAACGAGTTCAGCAGAAGCCTTGATGAATGTTATAAACCAGCGCTAATACTGAACTACTTGGTAAATCTCATTGTATTGCAAATCACTGGGTACCAGTATGTCTTTCATATATAGCACGAAGCCTTTCTTCCCTCTAGCTGATTACGTTAATGCTTACCTACTTTCACAGGCGAAAACTTACGCCTGCCGAACAAACGCTTCTTTACCAGAGCAAAACCAGTATTCCGGAGCTGCTTGAAGGTCTCCGGGATCTTGAGGTCCGTGGGGTGGTTATGTTCAGCCTCGCTGAGCCTGTGAAGCCTGTGAATGTCTCACAAATTGCCGAAGCTGCGAAACTTGCAAGCGATATAGAGCCTCGCAACGATGATGCCTCTGGAACCACAATTGCCGTTACAGATTCTGTTACGCCAAAAGGCAGAGCAGATTCTGGCGATACAAATGGGAAAGGGTGAGTGACTTGGCGAAGCCTGTTGAAACTAAATTATAGCTAAATCGTTGGGTAGACAGGAATCGAGTGATGGAAAGACAAACATTACCCAGATAGAGCCCGAAAAGAAAGAGATCACTTTCGAGATGTACGAGATGGTAAATCGAACTACCACTAGTCGGCAGTTCTGGAAATCTTGGAGCCTCCTTGGTATATCGGTGAAAAGGATTTCCAATGAGACAAGCGCAGCATGGCAGATAGAACGCATCCCTATCAGCCAAGAGGACCTTGATTCGTTCCTTCAAAAGGAGAAAGCTAACGAACCCAACTACGAAGCCTCCAAGGCAGACAGCCTAATACACCCTCCTATTAATTGTAGTGGGGCCTTGTATTCGTTGATCAATAAAAAGAACGATATTCCCAGGCACCATCATCGACCTAAGACTTGGTTCCTGGAGTGTCTGGTCCCGATAAAAGAGGAGAACAAGTCTCGCTGGTTTCGGAAGGAGAAAACAGTACAGCATAGGGGTTACACTGTGGTCATACGAGGCGAAGTCTGTTCAAGGCAACATCCACTTGGTGGACCGCCAGGGCCACTACGTCCAGGCTTTAGATGGAACTCACCTCCAGTAATAACTGTTGTTGGAGCCGATCCGCGAAGATCAGATGCTCATAAATTAAAACTGGAAAAGAAGGTGACCAAGATCAAACTTACACAAAGCGAATCTGAGGTTGTTATCAATGACTTTTTAGCTTCTTTCTCTACCCTGTATGATGGGATTCCTGTTGAAAGGCGGGGGATCGCATTCAGGGAGATTGACATGGACAACGTGTATGAGAGCGATGATACAGACAGTACAGACTCAAGTAGTTGTCTTTTAGCAGATGATTAAAAAGGCATGATGAAGCTGAATGGTTGGGTTTTCATTATCTCGTTTCTGCGGCACGTATTGTACACTGGAGAAATCGGTTTAGCACAAGGCTGTTTTTATCAGTTTTCAACTTGAAAAACGCTATTCAAATGGGATTCAAAATTCACGATATTTGATGCTAAGCATGCTTGAGACTATTGAGGGATAATCTTTCTCGGTGGGTTGAAGCCTGGCGGAAATAAACCTCAATTTGCCTTTTATCTACTTCATTCTTTAAGATGCTTCACTAAAAAAAACTAATGTTTCGCCCTTGAAATTTCATGATCACGAATTAGCATGCGAACAGTCTTTCGATTGTTTATTGTTCTATAATATCTTCATCCTCGTAGCCTCGTAGCCTAATGAATGAAAAGACTTGCAAACTGCCCATTAAAAGCACATTGTGGAGATGTATAATAATATAGGAGAACAACTGGGCATGTGGTTTAGCTGCAGAAGTCCGGATCACCAATTCTGAGATCCGTCTTGGTGGCTCAATCTTGCCTTGGTTATCATCTACTGAATATATGAATATCCAAAGCTAAGCACATTTAGAAAATTTGCAAATTTATATATGTAATTTTATATATGTAGTCTCGCAAATGTGAAAAGTGCCCTTGGAAGGAACTTTTTGCTTTGTCCAGTAGATAGATCTTTTCCATTTCCCCACATATGCACAAAACTTTGTCTCCGCGTCGACATCAATTCCATTGCAGAAGTGAAGTCACTTGCGGTATGTGTTCTATCAATCATGGCAGCTGTAAACTCCAATATATAATTGTCTTTTATTCCGAGAGCCCCAAAAGGGGCATTTTCTAACTTGAGATCTATCCAATCCACCAGATCACAGACCTTTGTTTCATCTTATGGACAGGGGCTATGTTTTGCTCAACATCTTAAGTGAAAGGCTAGAATGAATCCAATCCATCCAGATTCATATTCCATACAACCAACATATAACATATTACACATATAAGCTTTTGACGTCATATAGAAGGCTTTTTCTTTGGCCAACGCTCTTCTATTATAAGCAGCCAAGCCTCAAGCATAGATGCAATCACAATTCCACGACAAACCTCATGTTTTACGAACCCCCGCCCCCCAAAAGAAAACTACCTAGAAACAAAATTTCCGTAGCACTGATACGCCTGCCGGGACTATCTACATTCCATAAAGTAGTGTAGACTGGTCAGAAATGTATCAACAGATTTATGATAACCACCTGAGGCTCGTAAAATGCCGAAGTGAGAAGGGAGAAAGAAGCTCGATTGGCTGAGGCGCGACGGGAGCTATGGGACTAAGCGAGGTTAAGCGAGGAATTTAAGGGGGTGAAGCGAGCTCAAGCTGGTATTTTTATCGTTTACTAAGCACATAATGATAAAATTTTGAACGAGTTAATAGGAACTCTATGGCAAATTATGTGTCTAACGTCTGTCCCTCCATCCCTTCGTGCTACACACCAACATATATAGGCACTGCTTCGTGGAGGTACTTGGTTGGGCGGAGCCTTGCACGAGGTAACACAACGCAAAACCTACTCGACGCCACGGCGCGCAAAAGGGCCCCTCACAACACAACATGCACAATTTTATGCCTCGCGTGTATCACATAATTAAGCATAGTTAGTGGGTCACAGAGTGTTACCCCGCTTCTTAATAAGAGCTAGGTGAAGCTCAAACCCAAAATTTATGTTGAAGTGGACGGAGTCCTGCTTGCTCCTCTGTAAAATACGTGGAGCTGTTAACCTAGATTCACCACGCGACTTAAACTCATAGTGGTTCTCCTAAGACCAACACTACGCGTTCGGGCGCCTACTACCCTTCGATTGATCAGTGCTTTGGCATCATTTTCTGACATTATTTTTCTAACCATTTATCTATTTCAGGTTTTGACCCGATCTTTATAAGCGGCGACCTCCCAAAGCGATCATAAACTTCCGGGGAGTGAGGTTGAAGGCATGGGACAAAACCCGAGCTCGGGCAATTTGTGGGTCGATATCAGTGGGCTCGCGATAAATGGATTGTCAGCTAGAGTAAATTCATGGACAGTAATCCTGGACGGAAGAGAGATTCAGAGACAAATGGGACAGACCGAGCCTGTGGTTAGGACCTGCGAATCTGCAGTGACCTCATACCTGGGCCGTAGAAATATCATCGAACATTTTGGTCTGTTCTTGTCGGGACTGGACGTTACAGCACACTTCCTCGAAGTTTGGCAAGGCGTACAGGCTCAGTCGGCCCTAGAAGATATTGGGGCTTGTCTTGCCAGCGAAGTAGAGGCACAAACGGGACTCATAGCCCCTGATAAATTCGCAAAGCAAATCTACCGCTTCATCACTCAGCAGACGACGATCGATCGACCTGACCGTAGAATCCACATTTTCTTCCTATACCATCCAAACACTGGCTGGGACCGTAAATTCTTCGACCGAGCCAGAAAGCAGCCGCTCTCGCGCAAGTTCCTTGGCATGTCAGAGAACATGGACGCTTTGGTTATTTGGATGAGGTTTCTTAAGGAGAACTTAACCAAGGCTGGCAAGAAGATACATATCCATCTTCTTATCCCTGCATATCGGCCAATGTTGATCGGAGAGTCGCTGGCATTCCCCGACGAGTTGCTACCTCTGACAATCCATGGCCACATCCACCATTCAAAGCCATACGTTTGGCTAAACCTTCCGAGCCCAAGCAGTCGCCTCCGCCTCCGCGGAATCGGGAATTTGGCAGATCTTCCACATGATGAAGGCGACGGGTCAGGGATTGGCACATTCTTGGTAGGTGTTGGGGCAACTGTGGCCGCTGGTCTCATCGGGGGTCCAGTAGCGGCAGGTGCTGTAGGTATGGCCACCATCGGCAACGCCGTTGGCAGTAGGCCCAGCACTTTCGTCTCCGACGGCGAGCCAAGAACGCTAGGGGAAGAACACACAGGAGAATTTGACGATGTTTTGTCTAGCTATAGCGATGAAGAAAGACCAGCTTGGCGAGTTGAGCCAACCAGTCGTCGACTTCGCCGGAAATACAAACACTGGTATGAACATAGGGGCTATTATTGATCGTGGCCATCAACAGCACTGAACAAGAAAGGCTATTTTTCGGACTCGCTACCTGAGTGCAGGGATCAATGAGAGAAAGTAGGACTTTTTAAGAGAGAGGGTTTGCGGAGAAGCTGGTTTCTATTTTTCCTGGTGAGAATGTTCATGTTCAGAGAGAAGCGGCTTTCGAAGATTACCGTAATGAAAATACCATTGATAATGACAGGAGTAGTCCGCCACAGTCTTTAGTTTAGAGTAGATAAATACGCTGTAATTATCGTAACTATGACCAGGAACCCTTGATCGCTTAGTTTAAAGGTATTAATCCATAGGACGACATTGCATAATATAGCACTTCCTAGTTGACACAAAGCTAATAATAACTTTTTTAGCATTTTAATAAGGCTTAGAAACTCAAATCAAATTATTTTATAAGTTTAAAAGGCGCAAAGGCGCAAAGAGCTCGTGATAGTGTTATAGGCCAATGGTCTTATTTTTCTCTAAATTAACGCCTTTTGTAATTAGGCATAATAGCGACGACGCGATTATAATTTATAGAGGAGCTAGAGTTTAGACTGTTTAGGAGTGGTTATACAATATAACTACTATAAAACATAGAAATTTTCTATAAATTCACAATTTAAAATCAATTAAATTCAAAGTACTGATGGTTTGTCTCGTCACGGGATTTCTCGCGACGCAGGGATAGACGTTATTCTATGTATTTGATTCACTTGGAGTGACTTTTAACATTTGACAAGTAGTATATCCCAGCCTTGTCCTATCCCATCCCATCCCGTCCCAATAATCCTTGATGGCCATTTCCGGTCGTTGTACTCCCATATGATATCTTAAAATCACAACTAAAACCCAAACCCAGCGCTTCATCAATGTCGAAGCAATTATCTAAAAGTGAGGGGCGTTGAGAGCCATCACCATCAAAAGCCCTGAAATTAACCCTGCAATTGGAAGCGTCATGACCCAACCACCGAAGATAAATACCACCTGTCTCCAATTCACAGCACCTAGGCTATAGTTCATCAATGCAACACCGACTGTCGCACCCGTTAAGCACTGTGTTGTGCTGACAGGCAGACCCAATCGAGACGCGAGTAGTACAGTGATCGCGGCGCCGAGCTCCATGGAGAACCCTCTTGTTGGGGAGAGTTGCGTGATTTTGTTCCCCAGTGAGCGAATGATATGGTAACCAAACACCCAGAATCCCAAGCCGAGTAACAAACCGGCGACGATGAGCATCCAAACAGGTGTGGGTGAGCGTGTCTCCACGACACCCGCTTGATACGTAGAATAAGCGGCAGACCAAGGACCTACAGCATTCGCAACATCGTTACTTCCGTGCGCGATAGACATCAGCATCGCAGATGCAACTTGAGGGTAGGTCCACAAGTGCTCGACTCTGTTGTCATAGTGGATTGCCATTTGGTGGGTTTTGGCAAGACTCTTGGAATCATGTGATACGCAGTCCCTCGTTACGCCTTGCATGACGATGAATTTCGTCCATGACCACAGGCGTTGTGGATTGTAGATGGGAAGATGCGCTGTTGGAGCTAGGAAGCGCTGTTGAGGAGTTTGGAACCTTTTGGGAATGGTAGTAGTGGCAACAGCGTGCTGTTCAAGATCCACGGGGAGGTTATCGGTATCTGTTCCGGTCTGACCGGCGGGTGACTCGGATTTGGGGGCTTTGTCAGAGTTCTTTTCGTTATTCGAAAGCATGACTGAGGAGTCGACGGGCTCTTGTCTGTGTGCGGACTCATAGTGATCAATTACAACGTCGCCATTAGGGTCGCCAGGAAAGTACAACCAGCAGTCATCTTTGCGGAGGAGAGGACCAAGCGGGATGTGCCAGAACCTGAGCCGGGCATCACCTTTGAGAAGGCGGCGTTGGAAGTAGGGCATGAAGAAAACGTACGCAAAGAGGAGCATACCGAAGAATACGCCTAAGATAATGCCAGTTGCCTTGCCCGCGCCGAATTCCTCAAGGGATGGGGCGGTTGGCGCCTCGACAACAATGAAGAGAGCAAGCATAGCAGCCGTAAAGGCGAGATAGAAGGGGATAAATCTCAAAGCCCACTTCAAGGGGTCTGATCGCTCCAGGACGGCATACTTGATGGTGGCAAAAATGAGAGCAGACATAGCTCCTGAAATGAAGGGAGCAATACCCCATGATGCCGCAACCTGAGACACACTTCCAGATTCCCAAGCCCACTTGACTGGCGACTGGGACGCGAAACCAACACCTATGAGAGCCCCGACGATGGTCTGGGTGGTGGAAACTGGCATTCCAAGACGAGTTGCAACCATCAACCAGGTGGCGCTGCCCACCTCAGCACAAGTCATGGCCAACATCAACACCCCGGGTCTCCCCTCAAAGCGATCAATGGAGATGATTCCGTTCTTAATGGTGGACGTGACGCGTGCACCGAGGGCCACGGCACCGACGAATTCCGTGACGATGGAGAGGAAGCCAACCTGGATCATGGTCAAGGTCCTGGCAGCCACCGAGGTGGCGTATGAGTTTGCGACATCATTGGCTCCGTTACCAAAGGCACTAAAGCAGAATGCAATACTGATGATTGCCAGAAGCCACTATGAGCCATAGGCTATCATTAGCCGCGGTTCAAGAAAAAGAGCAGAACAAAGAGTTGATTTATGTGTTGATATATATATATATATATATATATATATATATAATTTAATAAATCAAACAAGGTCGGATAGATATGCATGCATACATGCATGCACGACGTATAGAGAGGCAAGTACTTACATCGTACTGGGCCAGAACTGCCATTGAGCGGTTTTTAAGACTAGGCTAGTGGCTTATAGCAAATATATGCAGAGAAGCTGAAGCCAAGCGGGTGCTGCCGCTAAGGTGAGATTGATAATTGGTAATTGGTAATTGATAATTGATAATTGATAATTGATAATTGATAATTGATAATTGATGATTGTTAATTGACAGGTTTCGAGATCTAAGGCCCTATTTGTTCGTTCCAAAGGGGTGTTTTGTTTTAAAGCCGGCGGAAAGGGTAAAGTCGAGGGTTGAAAGGGAATCCAACATCAACTGCTTCCTCTGCTGGGGACAGGACATGGTGTACATCTTTTATTCCGATCACAGCAAATGCCAATATGTGCCAATCCGGCCCCAAGACAATACCACCGCGCAGACTTTGCTTCTTCCCTCCGCCGCTGCCACTCACCATCGTCCCTTCCGCGCTTGGCGCTTGGCGCCTAGCTGGAGGAGAAAACCCAAACACTCGTCGACGCCGCATGCTGATTGGCTATTTCGAGCACGTTGTTCATTCCTTGCTGCTGATTGGCTGAATGTGGTGGGCGGGATACATGCAGAATACCACTGCAACAGTCGGAGGTGGGCGGTTCATCAGAGGATTCTGACGACAACCGACCCAGCAAAATCAGTTTCCGCTAAAGAGAAGATATCATGATATTTGCCACTTTGATATTGGAGCCCCGTTGAGCTTGAATATGACGTATTCTATATATGGAAGAACCTGTATGTAGGAGACATCTCCGTTCTGCTCCTGGCATGTCCTCTTGCTTCTTGTATTGATTTGCCTCTTCTTTTGCTTTGGCTTTCTTACTCTTGTTTTTCTATCAATAATTTATGAAGAAACCACTTCATCTCCTGAGCTTTCCCTATACTGTGCATGTCAACTCTAGTTCTATTTAGAGATATGTTAACCGTGGAAGGGTATGTGGGTTACCATGCATAACATAAAATAGAGTAGAATGCATGTTATTTAAAATAGGGATGAAAAAAACAGACTGGGCAGGGCTCCAATGGGCGGAAGACAACCCTTGTAAATGCAAGTAATTTGTTCGCGTAACAAAGGTATGAATGAATTGTCTGCAGCCTTATACATATTAGCTGCGGAAGGGATATAAGACAGTCTTGATTTCCGCGGAGTGGAACTGCAGGATGACGAAACATACTTATACAAAGGCAACGGAACATTTGTTACCTAATGTGAAGTATTAAGTAATATAATGTAAAAGTGAACCTATAATCTGCGGTCGTACTTATCCCACGCATTTGGCAATAAATCTCAATTTTGATTTGCCAGTCACGGTTACAGGAACACAATCAACAGAGAAACCCCCATGAGATGGCTGGAGATATTACACCATAGCAATCAAGGCACCCAAGCCACATAGTACCACTCTCTGTGTAATCATCATGAGTCTACTACTCCATCCATACATTTTATTAGCATACTTAGCATACTTAGGCAGACGCCCTTACACAGAGGTTGAATCAGACACCATTTGCCATACTAGACCGACACATAAACTTGATTCTCTATAGTAACGAAGAGACTTGAGTTCTTAAGAAGCGGTTTTAGGAAGTGTTGCGGCTCCTCAGCTTGCGATTGGCGAGAACCCCGAACTTCTTTCAACACTGCGCCAGCCTATGACAACGAAAACCTATTCGCAAGAAGCCATAGATAGCAGCTCCCATATCGACAACACTTAAGCAAAGATAATAAAGGCAAAAGCCGGCTCTCTAAAAAGCAAGTAAAGCAAGTAAATACGCCTCACTTCCATTAACAACCTTCACAGGAAAGAAGTCGAGGTTGTTGAAACATCCATATATTCACGACCTGCAAATGACTCCTCCATATGCACCGACTGCCCACTCAAATGGAGCGTGGTTTCTTCCATCACATTTCCCCGCAATCCTGGAACCAATCCTGGAACGGGAACACAGACTAGACGCTCCGTAGACTTTAATTAGAATAAAGGCGTAAACCGGGGTAAATCATAGGAGCACGTGGGGGGGGTAAACACCCGGCCCCTTAAATTAAGCGACCCAATGGCGGAGACAAATCGAAAGGAGTAAGTGGTCTTGCTTTCATTTCTGAAGCTTCCCGACGACACACCAACTACTATTTGAGAATATTATATCCCACAAACGGTTTCAGACCGCTAACCTTCTTTCTTGGGGATATTGGAGCCGATACAGAGCATTAAACAAAGCAGTCACGCTTCAAGAACCTTAGAAGTTATCTGTACTATGTGTGATTGATTGATGCATACCCATTCACAAGCCTTGCGCTAGTCTTCCCTCTGTATCAATGCCTTTCACAGTTGGGCAAATTGTCAGCGGAGGGAAGGCATCTTACAGACTGTTGCAAGCTTTGAAGGGTGCTTCAGTCTTCAAAGCCAGTGTAGTGGTTCCAAGCCAAACCCCCCAATCCGATACAAAACTGTAAGTACTTTTGCTATTCATAATTCACTAAGTTGTTGCTCAAAAGTTGTGATTACAGTGCTGTCATCAAGACCGAACCATTAGAAGATCGGAGGAAAGTCGTCTATGTACGCGAGTATGAGAACCTACAGCATCCCAGAGTTGCAGCATCCCAGAGTTGCAGCATCCCAGAGTTGCAGCATCCCAGAGTTGCAGCATCCCAGAGTTGCAGCATCCCAGAGTTGCAGCATCACCCTACATTCGTGCGCTTGAAGGTTGTATTAACCACAACGATGGTGATCATGTGAACCAACGAGCAATAGTTCTTGAGTGGATGGATACGGACCTTTGGCACGCCCGCACGCACCCGCGAAGCCAGGATCCTAATTTACAAAAATTGGTGGCCAAGTCCGTGCTGGAAGCTTTAGCGGTTTTTGCTGATATCCAGGGGACGCATACGGATATCAACCCAAACAACGTGCTTATATCTGGCATTGACACATCTACACCCATCATCAAGGTTGCAGATCTTGGTAATTTATGTGGGGAGGGTATCAACTGGATTCGTCTCCAAGGCCTGGCCATTCGAGCACCTGAGGTATGGAGCGGACTCGGATGTTGGCCAGCAAGTGACGTCTGGTCTTTGGGAGTGACTGTATATCTTAATTTTCTCTAAATCATCGCTCTGGCTGATACCTTCTAGATGACCCACTGGCTTGCTCGACGACCTATATTCGGTGCCTCAGATAAAGTCGTAGAGGGATTAACTGAATCGTGGTGTATCGCAAAGGTGAAACGATTAGTAGGGCCGCTTAAACCTGCTGTAAATTCTGAGTATGTGGATGAATTTGAAGCAGCTGATATTCTGGAATCAGAAATGTTTCAGACTGCCAATATGTCTGAACCAAGAAAGTTCATCACTTCTGGGACGCTGCGAGCAGAGCTTGAGAGCTTACCCTCTGAGTATATATCGACGGAATGTATGGATTTCATTGAATCGTTGTTAATCATAGACCACACAAAACGACCTTCTGCAAGGGAGGCTCTAAATCATCCATTCATCACTGGAATCGTGTAATGCAAGTTGGTAGATTTAACATCAAATAGCCGGCAGGGCATGTGCAAGATTTGGTAAAAGAGTATTCTGCTTTGCTGGAGATTTTATGGGAGGAAACAGAGGAAGCAGAAGGGAAAGGACAAGCAGAAGCAAAAGAGGTTAGCGAAGTTTAGGACGAAGTTTTTCTATCGCCACATTATAAAATATATGATCAGATAATACTCATAAGAGATCTGTTTGGGATGCTCGGCTATAACTACATAACTACTGCTAGCTAAAACTGGGGGAAATTGGGGAAATTTAGCCCAATACTTCTTTCGGAGCCAATTCTAGATCCCTGCCATGAATAAACCTTACTCATATTCGTTGTGATTCATCTAATGACCACCGGGAAATTCGGGTCTTTCCGATCCATCAGTATTCTTATTAGAATACTGCTATAAATATTGTCTAACAGCTCTCAATATTCGTCCAGGCAACAGAGTTGCATCATGAAGCGCTTAATAGACTTTCTGGAATGGACTGCTCGCCTTCTTTCGCCATGTCGAATTTTGATTCCGCCAACTGTTAGCCCTCGATTCGAATATCTATGGAGAGCACTCGCCTATGCAATCCCTACAAATCAAGTTAACGTTTGGCATTGGTGTTTCACTGAACCCACGCCTACAAGTCTCACAAGGTCACCGATCCAAGTATTGATGCGATAAGGGGACTGTTATTGAATTCAGGCTTATATGATAGCAAAGCAAATTGGGTATCTCGATAGCTCAAACTCCATGGAAAATTGCAGATGCAAAATGCAAAACATGATAGACGAATACTGTCTTTTCTTTTCGCCTTTTCCTTCAACCTTTTCCCATCCATCCATCCATCCATCCACCCATTACCAGGCATGTGTGCTTTCAAAAACTATTGAGCAAATGCACGGCCATGCTCTTCAACATGCCACTCCAAGACAGCGAAAGTCCCTGCTTTTCCTTTTCCTCAACCTCATCCTTCAGCACTTTGAAACCCGACAAATTAACATCCATATCCGCACCATCCAAATCAAGAGCTACGAAATCCGAGTTTGAAGCAAAAGAAACAGCCGAGTCTGCACCAGATAAAGACGAAAGAGTTAGAGTCAAGCCTTACGAGCTGTTTTACGGGGGGAGGGGCAGCGTAGCTTGCCGCGCAACACACTCTCCCCATCCCGCTTCATGCCCTTCAGCTCATTGTCATAACTAGCTGACTTGCCTTTGATCATATCTTCTCGCTGCGCGATCTCAAGCTCGCCTGCTGCGATGATTGCACGACGGCTCGTTCGCGCTGCTCGGATTCTTTTCATAAGGTCACTGAATCGATCGATGAAAAGATCACCTGTCTCTTCCCACTCTGACGTAGACAATTTCGAGTAGTATGCTAATTGTTCCTCTGCTGTGCCTTCCATGATTCTCTTCCAGCGGCCGGCAAGGTCAGTGGGCTCGAGTTGGACATTGCTTTCGCTTTTGGGTTTGCTGGTAAGTTGGCCATGACTAGACGAGCGTTGATCGTTACTTGAAACTAGGGCTCTGGGGTCATGCTCAAAGGCTTCGTTCTGGAGATCTTGAAATGACATTTTCCGCAACTGATCATCATCATAATCCTCGTCCGGTTCTCCGTCGGATGCTGTTTCTTCCTGTCCTTGTGGATTAGAATTTCGGTTCTGGCCACTTGGATGCGTTTGTTGTTCCTGTTGACGTCGATCATGCTGACTTTCAAGTTTAGGAAATATTTGCTCGTCATATTCCTGACGAAGACCATTGTCCTGAACTCGACCTCTCTTCTTAGAAACATCAACTTGGTAACCAACCTTCTCATTGTGGATGGGTCGGCTAACCAAGGGGGCATGCTCATGTGGTGTGGGTTTCTGGAATCGTGAACCATGTGTGGCCTTTCCATGAGTGCGATCATCGGCCATGGCTGGGAAAGGTGAGTGCCTCCGAGCCAGTTGCAGTGCTACGGGGTAAATTGGCTCTTGATAGTTATCATTTCTCTGGTATTGCTGGCCCTGTTGTATTTGTTCCTCTTCATCTCTAATATGCTCCCTATTCCCAGCATCATATTCCTCTAAATATGAACTACCAGGCTCATCGTCGGAACTCCAATTTCCTTGCCTGCACTCATCGGATGGGTTATTTACAGTGACAGTTGAATCAAATTCTGCGCTGTCTAAAGTATTACCGTCATCAAAGCCGTCTCGTGGGGAGGGTGATTGAGGCTGTTCTCTTTGGTCGAAGTCAGGATCCTCAGATATGAAGTTGTCTCGGAGTTCGTCTTTTGTTGCATAGATAGGAGTAGGTATATTGTCGTATGGCATCTGCGGATGTAGCTTTGCCTGTTGTAATTCCCTATTATTTGTAGGTACTTTATGTTGAGCTGCTATTCGAGTTCGTGACAGCATGTTTTGGGTAGGTTGATGTGTCTCGGTTTTAGCGACGAAACGGCTAAGGCCAGAGGCTTGATTTCCTGCCATAGTTGGGTATGCCTATGCTGCACGGGAGAATAGCATTGGGTGTTATGGTTGGATTGTGGGTGTGGCTAGATAAATCTGAGGTTGCTGGCATTGATGTTGAGGAATGGCGGTTGTCGGAAAGGTACGCGAAAAGAAATCGCGTCATCACGTGATCATATCTTTCTATTTTGGGGAGGGTGCGGAAACTTGATTACTATGAACTAGGAAATAATGTTGTAATGTTGTATTAATTTTTTTAGGGGACAAACATATTACTTCATAGCTACTATAAGAACTAGTATTTAGACAATGTATAAATAACACCCTATACTTTTGCTGGAATCAGGTTGCTGTACAGTACATAACACGATACATGACCATTCGAACCATACTCCCCGTGTTCCATGGATTTTGTAACAACTATAAAACAAGAGGTGTGCCTTCTTGCATGCGTTACTCTGAAGTAAGAAGTTCGGAAAAATACACGAGAGAACCCTGGTGTATCTCTCGCGGGTTGTGTACGACCATCATATTGATAAGTCATCTACACTACCTACCTTGGTAGCACCAGAACTGCGCTGGGCGATCTATTCGATGGACGAAATCAAAATCTAGGTGAAGAAAAACCCCAGGCTACAACCTATCCAACCAACAAAACACATCTGCCCTTTCGCGAAGTCACTCGCAGATACATTCTTGGAATTTCCAACGGTCTGGATACAAGGCAATCCAACTAAGGATCTACCGTAGAATCCCAATATGAACCACAAACCCGGAGTTAGACTTCATTCCATCACTCAAGTGCTCGTCTGGCACACGCCAGACGCGAAAGGAATTATGAAATGCCTTGAGCCATCCCTCAAATACCTCATTAGAACGTAACTGCTGGGCAACCACACATACAGCAGGCTCCGTCTTCTGGGTATCCGATGCTCGCAACTTACAAGCATCAACACAAGTTTGAACGAGTGGAGCAATTAATGCATCGTTATAAATGCAATCGCATGCTACCACCAGATCAAAGCTCAGCGATGAATCCGAGCCCGTTAGCGAAGGGGTAACTTCGTCAGTCTCCCAATCTAGAGGCAGAGCAATAATGTTCTTCGCCCTGGCTGGAGCCGAACCAGAATTCTTGGACTTTGCGGAGCTTTTCCGGCCTTTGCTTGCGGAAGCCGTGTCTGGCTGGTTTTCAGAAATGTTCAGCTTCAAGAGCTTCATCACATAATCCTGATCCGTGACCACATACGCCTTCACTCGCGGCGCAACAACCAAGGCTATAATCCCCGAAATACCACATCCGAGCTCTAAAATGGTAGAATCCGAACCGAGGACTCCATGATTGAATAGAAAGTTGGAAGAGGAGGAAAGCCAAGCGGCAATGAGGGGGGTGATTTTCCAAACAACTGACAACTTCAGCTGCTAGAGCATAACGAATGGGCTTAGGAACGGCACTTACCAGCGCCAGTGGTGCCACCACTGCGTTGTGAAGCTAGCACCGTAGGTGATTGATGGATTGACAGATCACGATCTCCTATGCTAAGTTCTAGCGTGGCGGCCGTCTGATCCACAAACCCCAGATTTTGCGACGGAATCGACTGCGAAAAAAGGAGAAATGCCTCTGGGTTCCTCGTCAGCCACGGCCTCTTGTAAATTTGAATATCGATACAAATAATTAGTTTATTATCTGGGGGATCGCTCACCTTCCCATACGTCGTTTATCTCCTCACCTAGATGTTCCCAAAGGTCGCTGGCGCCAACCATGTTGGGCTGCCAATGCTTGGTATAAGAATGTGGAGATGATGACTTGCCCGTCCGGAGTTTGTCAAATGCAAATGATCGGTATGGAACTTTATCAGGATGCTTGGGAGTCAGCGAAATGAAAAGCGTTTCCGGTTTGGGCTTTGGGCTGTTCTGTGAGACCTCTTGGGGGTTGAGAGGGGGTTAGATATCGATTGGAGCGGGGGCGGGTTGGTGTTGGGGAAGCAATAATAAGAGATGCTTAATGGCTAGGCAAGCAGCTCCAAGAAGGGCTGTGCAAGTAGTCCACCGGACAATGAGGAATGCCAATATCTTGGAGATAGACCACGCGCAGAGGTTTCGAGGAGATGAGGCGTTGAGGCGGAGAGGATACTGTTAGTAAGTAGAGAGTAGTCGAGTAGAGTAGAATAGGCACGTAGAGAAGTTTGTTCGTTGGTATGTAGATGTGGATATTGCTTGCAGGTGGATGTGACTGGAGGGGAGGGTCTCCTAGTTTCTCCTAGTTGGTGGTGGTAGCAGATGGAAGAGTGAGTGCTCAAGCAGCTACTAAGCAGTTAGTTAGTATTGGGTGGCTGTAGGTAGGTAGAAAGTGGGAATAACCTCAAATCCCAGCCCCCAAACCTCACTGGCGCCCAACATGCCAGCTCTTGTCGCCTTCTCCGTCTCCGTGACCTTTTCTCCACATCCGTTTGGTATGATTTGGTTTGATTCTTGTGTAGTGGTGGTATGCGTTGTAGGGCCTGCTTGGTGGCCCAGAGGAGGGGAGCCAGGGGGAGCTCTGAGGGACACACTATTAAATACTTGCCAATTGGCAGAGGCGCTTGTTACTTATTAGCGGTACCTCCACAGTAACCATAGCAGGCACCCGTACGGTGCAGAACAGTTACAGTTACCGTACCGTGCTGTAGCACCACCAACCAGAGTAAACCCGTGCCGGCACGCTAAACCCAACGCAACCGAAAACCAACAGGCTCCCAGGATGCATTCTTGCCGGCAAATTCGTCATGGCTGAAACCCAGCAAGCTCTAGGGATCTACCACGTCCTCCACAACCACTACCTACGGGAACAACACAACCAAATCTCAACCACCTCCTCCATCTCTCCTCCAACTGCTCAATCAGCCCGTACAGCTACCTGCCCGACGCAATCATCGCGCTCCTCGCACGTTATCTACACTACTTGATTCCGCTGTGTCCCGCGTTATTCCTTGCCATCGCGGCCTACCTCAAAACCCACGCCTCGCCAGCTTTTCTCCAAGCTGCCAACATGTCGCTCAAGAATGTCACCGTGCAGCCTCGAATCTACCATTCTCCCCCCTTCAGTGTCGAGGCCCCAGGCTACGAAAAGGTCGACGGTGAGACCATCCCTCGCAGGCATCCGAACCACAAAGACAAGCTCGTAGAGCGCCCGCGAGAAGACGTCACCACTTTATTCGAGATTACTAAATACAGCTCGCGGGAATTCGGAAATGCAAAGGCCGTTGGCTCCCGGAAGCTCGTCAAAACCCACCAGGAGACAAAGCAGGTCAAGAAGATTGTGGATGGGCAAGAAACAACAGTCGAGAAGAAATGGACATATTTCGAGCTCGGGCCCTATGAATACTTGAGCTTCCACGACTTCGAAAAGTTGGTGCTACAGCTCGGCGCTGGATACCGGAAGCTGGGTTTGGTCAAGGATGACCGTGTACACATATTCGCAGGAACCAGTGCGCACTGGCTGGCTACGGCTCACGGTGCTGCGTCACAATCATTCCCAATCGTCACCGCATACGATACCCTGGGTGCAGAGGGATTGAAGCACTCGCTCGTTGCCACCGGGGCCAAAGCAATATTCCTTGACCCTCACCTCCTCACTATCCTGATCGAACCGTTAAAGGACGCAAAGGAAATCAAGGTTGTCGTCTGGAACAGCCAGAATGAGGTCAAGCAGGAGAATGTTGAGAAGCTCCAGGCTGCGCACCCACATCTAACAATTTTGAGCTTCGAGGAGCTTCGGAAGCTCGGAGAGGAGAATCCGGTTGATGCCGTACCTCCCTCTCCAGAGGATCTTTGCTGTATCATGTATACCTCCGGATCTACCGGTCCACCTAAGGGTGTTCCCCTTAAGCACAAGGCCGTTGTTGCCGCAGGTACGTTTCCGAACCCCCACCGCAAAATTAAGTACTGACTGTGATAGTTGCCGGTGCTAATACCATTGTCGAGCCATATCTCGGCCCTGGAGACAGTCTTCTCACATACCTTCCACTCGCGCACATCCTCGAATTTGTCTTTGAAAATGCTTGCTTATACTGGGGAGGAACCATGGGTTATGGAAACCCAAAGACTTTGTCTGATGCATCTGTAAAGAACTGCAAGGGTGATATTGCTGAATTTAAGCCTACTGTTTTGATTGGTGTTCCGGCTGTCTGGGAATCGGTGAAGAAGGGAATTGTCGCCAAGGTCAATAGTGGCAGTCCTGTTGTAAAGAATATGTTCTGGGGCGCCATGAAGCTGAAGTCAACTCTTCTCCATTTTGGTCTCCCAGGTGCCGGTATTTTGGATGCAGTTGTGTTCAAGAAAGTTTCAGCAGCAACTGGTGGCAGATTGCGTATTTGCTTAAACGCAGGTGGTCCAGTCTCGAGGGATACACAAAGATTCATTTCTATGGCAATCACACCCATGATCAATGGCTACGGTTTGACTGAGACGTGCGCCATGGGTGCAGTTATGGATCCCATGAAATGGAACGACGATTCTCTTGGTGATATACCCGGCTCCATCGAAATCAAGCTGGTAGATTACCCAGAAGCAGGCTATTTCGCAACTAACAAGCCCAACCCCCAAGGCGAGATCTGGATCCGAGGCACGCCTGTTACAGAAGGCTACTATAACGACCCCAAAGAAACAGCAGAGGCCATCACCAAAGACGGTTGGTTCATGACTGGTGATATCGGCGAATGGGACAAAAACGGACATCTTAAGATGGTCGACCGCAAGAAGAATCTCGTCAAGACCCTCAATGGTGAATATATCGCCCTCGAGAAGCTCGAATCCATTTACCGTTCCACCACCGTCGTCGCCAACATCTGTGTCTACGCTGACCCACAACAAGCCAAGCCAGTTGCTATCATTGTTCCTGCTGAGCCAGCACTCAAGAAGCTTGCTGAGAAGATCGGAGTTCAGGGCCATGGAATTGAGGATCTGGTACATGATAAGAAGATCCAGGCTGCTGTTTTGAAGGAGTTGCAGGCCACGGGTAGAGCAGGCGGGCTGATAGGTATTGAGATCATCGAGGGTGCGGTGTTGGCGGATGAGGAGTGGACTCCACAAAACGTACGTTTCACCCCATTATTCGGTTACGTTTCTAGGAATATCTGCTAATATGACAACAGGGATTCACAACCTCCGCACAGAAGATAAACCGAAAGAAGATCCTCCAGACGTATAAGAAGCAGATTGAGGCCGCTTATGCTGCTAATTAGATTTGCGAGCAACATAATTCCAGGGTTGAAATGAGGTGTAATAGCAACAAAAAGGGGAGAGGAAAGGAAGAATACCTGAGTTTCCTGGAGCGACTCTTGGAGCGACGTGACGGTGTCGGTCGGTCCCGTTTCACGTCTTCATTTTTCTATTTTTGGGGGGTTCTGGAATTGTTTGTATTGTATTATACCTACTTGCCTATGCCACAACTACCTAGCACCTCTCTTTCCCCGTCTTTCCTCTCCCCTCTTTCCATGCATAACTTATTTTGTTATATACATTTTCTAAGCATCAGCCCTCCCTCGTTTTGGTGAACCGTGACGTGATGTCCTGCCCCATGACTACCTGCACCAGATCAGTTAATAAATCAGCGCAAATATCAAGTAACTTTTCAGGTTTTACAAAATATAGGATTGTTTAACGAGACCAGAGCATACATCCCCTCTTTTCAGAGATAGAAATAAGATGTAAAGGTAAGCCATAAATGCCAAGACTTGCTTTATGTACCGGTAACGGTAACGGTAACAGTATATAGCATGGAGTAATATAGCGTTGCAGTCGGGTTACTGTGACGGTTATGGTGCAGGTGCTGTGTGTACCTTACTTACAGCTTTGCAGAAAATCTGCACTTTACTGTAGATACTTTATGTCCCCAGATTTTCTCTTTTTCTGTGCGGACGTGAGTGAAGGGAGATTAAGGGTTTAGGAAAGGAGGAGGGGGGTGATCACTTCTGTTTTTGTTTTTTTGTGGGTGTTAGTATGTGTTTGTGTGACTTTGTGTTGCTTGAGTAATATATATGTTGAACGGTGAGCATAAAGGCGAGGATGAGGATGACGCGAGAAGAACTGGATATGGCGATGAAAACGAGCAGCACAAACGTGATGGATCATACCTTTGGGAAAACAACAGAAGTTCAGTTGCTAAGCAAGTTTGCTATTTTGGTCATTCCGATGGCTCAAATCAAGCTAAATCCGCACCCGCATTGCAAGAAAAATCCATAAATACCATCAGCGTGAAAGAAGCAAAAGCTGGGTTGTATTAATCATAATCCATTACCAAGCCAGAAATTATGAGCAAGGTCGAATAACACCATCCTGAGCTTGTCAACATCGAGAAAACCACAAGACTTGACTAAATTACTTTCAGTTCTAGTACCGACATTATCATCTCGCTTGTCAGGCTTTACTGGATTTTGCGGATGCAGCAAGCCCAGTGATGAGCTCTGCAGACACTATTTTGATGGCCGGAAGACACATGATTGGTGTATAGTAAACCCACGCAGTGCAAGTCTTGATTCAGCAAGCTGGGACGATAAAAACGACGGTGGGAGTGCAAAAGAACAAAGAATAAAAGACTGTATGGTAGAAGCTCGCTCCATTAAGAGCATAGGAGAAGCTGCATAGGTAGAGTGATTGAGATATCAAAGCGGTCTGATGTGCTCCTTGAGGTTTGTTTGGCAGCCTCTTTCCTAACTAGAAACCGAAAACTGAGCATTGGTTCTTCTCAGCATTACGTTCTTGCAGATTTTTTCTTTCTACTCAATTTCTTTGTAGCATTTATATCTTAAACATTATGATCGCTACCAAATCCACCTACATCAACATTCTCTATCTTGCCCTCTTTTTTCTTTTATTCACTAGCATACATAGCATAGCAGAGAGCGTCTGTTCTCAATAGGTCTTGTATATCAATGTTTAAGTGAATTGCAGCCAGTTTTAGTGCTGAAATTAAATCACCCTTAACGTTCTGGAAGTACCTCTATGGTAGCCGAAATTTAATAAACCCTGAGTTCCCATATATTTTTCTAAATCACCTTTAGTGACTAAACCACCGCTTCTGCTTCTGCTTGTGAAGATTTCAGATGTTTCATTGCTTAATTGATCTGCGGACGCGTGATTTGACTAAGACGTATGAAAGAACGCATAGTCTGACAGAAAGGATATGTAGGTCTTCATATGATGGGATTAGGGAGGGAGTGTTGATGTAGGGAACTAATTATTGAATCAGAGAAAACGGGATGCTAAAGGGAACGAAAGTATATCGCTCTTTTCGATTGATGCACACCACAACAACTAACGGAACGCCAAAGGAAATAAGTAGAGATAATGAGGGTAAGATTGTAAAGCACAAGTAGTACGGTGCGGATGCAAGCACAGGTTGATACCGTGTCAACTCATCTAGGTATCAAGCCCGCATGAAGTTCAGCAAAGCAACTTGCAAAGAAATGAAAGAATGTCTGTTATCCCCATGGTTTTCCACAACAGCTCCATTATAAACCCTCGTCCGGATTCGCATTTATCCTAGTCATCGTTCACCATTTCATGTTGATCATCTTCTTAGACTGATCTTTTGTCAGTTCTGTGGGAGATGGATTCATGAGAAGACCTACAAGGACCGTTGTTGACACAGTATGGTGACTGGCCGATGAACTCGCAGTGGGTGTTGCCCCAGCATGCTCCAATTTGACGCCATGCAAGAGCCTGCGGAACAGCGTTGACATAACCGCATTGTTGCTGCCATAAAGTTAGCTATATAATACCAAATGCAGTCTAACTAGGAGCACTTACAATGGTAGACTGGGGACCGTTTGGTCGGCATCTATATTGTCCGAATTGCCACTTAGCGCAAGAACCAAAGGTTTTTTCCTTTGGAGCAGCAGCAGCAGAAACATCTTGAGGCTCTGGAAGCGCCTCTGCCTCTGGGAGGGCTGTTGCGGTGGTCACAGCCAGAAGGGTGGCAAGGACGAAGTTGATATCGAACTTCATATTTGCGTTACAGATTGTGCACTTCTTGAGGTGGACTTAAACAGTGTTTTAAATTTGGCCTGCGAGTGAGTGTAGAGAAGGAACAGATGCTTGCCTGGAAGAAAGGAGTTTAGGAAAGGAAACCGGAGTTCATTTATAGTGCCTTATGTGACGGGTTTTGTTGATCTCAATATGCATTCTTGAGGCATGGCGTGCACTTGGCAAATTCTTGCCATGGGGAACTGTGCTGGCTTATATGGAATGTAATCTTAATCCCATTCTCTGGCAATCAGACTGGAGTCTAGATTAATATATGCTATTGTTGAAATCCTGTGGCAAACATAGTATCAACACTTTACTCTGGCCCCTTCCGCTAACGCACAATTCACAATGCAACAATGGGTATCATTTTGAACTAATGTAAGCTCGGAAACACGGAATGTGAATGCAGAGACTGGATTCATAGATAGAATAATGTATTAAGGAAAGGTAGCTTGCAACAGCTCATAGTTAACCAAACGAAGCTTGGCAGGCGCGTCTGTTTGTAGTGGGGAATACTTCCATCATCTACGATAAAGTCATGGGATGACTAATTATATAATAGTTCTCAACTTGAGAAAGAATAACTGAAAAATAAGACTTTTGACTGAGGAACACTAGAGTAGAGAACATTGATACAGTAGGAAAATGTAAGGGAGTTGACTTTAGAGGAGCCTCGGTAGCCAATGGATTTCACGCGACTGGTTTGGTGCCCAAGCGCGTCAACCTGATGGGAACCTCAAAATTGCCAAATTTATACCTCCGCAGACAGCACACACCACCGCAGCCCTCAAACCCCATTCCTTGCCTTAGAAAACTTTCTGACATGTCTGCTCTTCGTACATAGCCAAGCATATAATGTCCACCAGAAAGCGGCCCATTGCCAGTGACCCCGAAGAAGATGAATTATCCCCAGCAAAAAGCAGCAAACATAAAGACATCTTTGGAACAGCAAAAAAGCGTAAATTAAATACCACAGATTCTCCCCTCTCCTCAAGAACGTCTGCCTCGAAATCTGGGCTTATTGGCTCGCTGTCTGGCTTGTTTGGGTATGGGAAAAGGAGGGGGACTGAAAAAGAAAATGCGCTGGTAGAAGATGAGGATATAGATGAACTGGGCGTGGAGCCAGATACCGAGACGGCCAAAAAAGATGTTTGGGATGTGCCCGATGAAGATGACCCGCCTATCTCACGCCCGTCGAGTATCAGGAAGCAGAGGGGAAAGACGAAGACGCCCAACAAAACAACAATTCCTGCGAAAGAATCTAGGATAACTACAGTCGATGGCGAAGATGAAGAGGACATTGAAGAAGAGTTACCAAAGATCATCTTGTTGCGAAAACAAAAGGGGCGCACCTCAGTTCCCAAATCAACTACAAAACTGGCCGAGAAGAAGGCAATGGGCGTGACACCAAAACGTGGGAGGCCGAAGCGGAAACTGATTATACCAACAGAAGAGCCGGATGAGGAGGATATCGGGGAAGAAGGGCTGGAAGCTATCCCGCAATCAACATCTAAGATAAAGTCAAACTCCAAATTAGCGACAAAGTTAGCACAAAGGTCACCATATATCAATCAGAAAGCTGGGCAACCGAAGCACAGAATTGAAGTTGATTTTGACGCTGTGGAAGATGGAGAAGAGGAATTTGAGGCTATCAGGATACCAACAACAGAGAATAAGTCTGCTGCCAACGCAACATCAAAGTCAATGCACATTGCAAGACAAGTCACCCCCAAAAAAGCCAGGAGGGGGATCGATACAGAAGTTGAAGCTGAAGTTGCTGACTCAAATACCGAAGATAATGAGGTAGAGATTCCTGCTGTTATAGCGAGACCAAAATCGGCGAAGGCTGTCACATCTAATACGAGAATTCGGGAAGACGGGACTGGGCCTCAGGATACACCACGAAGAGGGAGGCCGAGGAAAGATGGACTCCCGCCAGGTGTCCCAAGATCGACACCCAAATCTAGTAGGTCCAAGCAGGATTTGGACCCACGCGATACTTCGAAGTCGAATGATGGGAGTACATTAGGCATTGGTCAGAGAGATCAAATAACAGCCTCACCAAGTCGCTCGAAACGTGGACTGAGGAAATCGGAAATACATAAAAAGGCCAAGCAGCTTTCAAGAGAAGCAGCGAGAGAGGCCATGAGCAGAGCTATTTTGAAAGAAGATCAATTTGAGGCTGAAGGGAATAATATGGAAAATTTAAAGTTACCAAAGGGCATCTTGACGCCTAGTGGAAAGAAAAGAGGCCCAAAGCCCAGAAAAAGTGTAATCTTCCAAGATATTGAAGAACTAGATTTGGGGTTCAAAGACATACCTGATTCCTCAAATAAAAAGAAAGCGGATGCTGTTGAAGCCACCGCTGAAGTGGAAGTTGATACTTCGGAGGCTGAAGAAGATGTCGAAGGAGAGGCCAACTCAGATCAAAGCGACGAAATTGCCTGTGCTGTATGTTCAGGACTCGACGAAACCAAATTCAACAAAATCGTACTCTGTGATGGCTGTGACTTTGCTGTCCATCAGGTATGCTACGATCTACCCAAAGTGCCGAGGGGAGATTGGTACTGTAAACCTTGCCAATCTCGACAGGAAACTCTCCTGTCAGATCCAATTACAACTCATGATTTTAGTAGTGAAATTCCGGACATTGAAGGTTTCGAATACCACTTGCGAATTATGCAAACACTACTGCTTAGCAGACTGACTGGTAATACTCGCATGAGGCTTCATGGCCACGATGATGAAATGGAGAAAGTTCATCAGGTGGTAAAGCAGACGGTACTAGCTGGAGAAGGTAACTCAATGCTTGTGATTGGGGCGCGAGGAAGTGGCAAAACAACAGTTAGTTTCCAAGGTTCTTTTATCAACATCGGCTGATCATCCATAGCTTGTTGATGCCGTCATTGACGACCTTTATGATCATCGTGAGAGCTTCCACGTGGTAAAGCTGAATGGTTTTATACACACAGACGACAAACTGGCCTTGAAGGACATTTGGCGGCAGCTCGGCCGTGAAATGGAAATCGAAGATGATAGCAAGGCAGGTCCTGACTGATTTCCCTCTAGCCTCAACGCTAACACATACTTAGGCAACGGCAAATGACACACTGCAGTCTCTTCTAGCCCTTCTATCACATCCTTCAGAATTGGTAGAGACAGAAGAAGGTCATACCACTAAATCTGTTGTTTTCATCCTGGACGAATTTGACCTTTTTACAACACACCCACGCCAAACACTACTCTACAACCTATTTGATATCGCCCAAGCACGGAAAGCCCCTATAGTTGTGCTTGGCCTCACAACCCGAGTTGATGTAGCGGAAGCATTGGAAAAGAGAGTCAAAAGTCGTTTCAGCCATCGCTATGTCCACTTATCATTGCCTCAGAGTATTGTTGGGTTTGAGGAGATCTGTAGAAACTGTCTGACAGCGAACATTGAAGATTTGGAAGCAGCAGGTTTCAATGTGGGAGCTAAAGGCATGGAGGATTTTGTATCATTATGGCAGAATATGATTAATGTAAGTTTAAAGTTACAGCCCATTTGAACTCACCATCGACTAATTTGATTAGGATTTGTACCAGGACGCTGCGTTCAAGCATCACGTTGAAACTCACTTTTATAGAACCAAATCCGTACCAGAATTTCTAACCTCCTGCATTCTCCCTGTGGCAAATCTTTCCACAAAGAATTTCCCTCTCAGAGCACGAGCGTTTTTATCGCATACCATATCTCTATTAGCTCCCGACTCCAAGCTTCATATTCTTCAAGGACTATCGGAACTTGAGCTCGCTATGTTGATAGCAGCTGCCCGACTTGATATCATTCTAGACACGGATACGTGCAATTTCGCAATGGCATACGATGAGTACTGTTCCTTAACTTCAAGGCACAAGATTCAAACTTCTAGCAGCGGGATCACTGCTCTGGGAGCTGGGGCAAAGGTTTGGGGGCGGGAGGTTGCTCTGGGTGCTTGGGAGAGAC